>Ga0210410_10001240_pt1 | contig 24374 bp, 17 predicted proteins | sample IncBWC4MmetaG_FD_161058 | JGI IMG/M metagenome (GOLD analysis project Ga0210410, IMG submission 161058) | Forest soil microbial communities from Barre Woods Harvard Forest LTER site, Petersham, Massachusetts, United States - Inc-BW-C-4-M | ecosystem: Environmental > Terrestrial > Soil >... | reverse complement strand
AGGTTTCTCGCTCACCCATAAATCTTGAGGTTCTCCACTACCCTGGTGATCGCGCCATTCGGACTCGGGGAATCAGGCTGCAGGTTCCAGCGCATGGAAAAAAACAATCCCAGCAGTTGTCCCAGGATTACGTCGACCACAGGTCGATAGTCGTCGTCTACCGCGATGGAAACAGGAGGGGCAAGATTGTACTGGGCGCGGGAATTCTGAGCCTCGCTTCCGGCCACAACGATGCTGCACTTTACTAAATTCTTCTTCGCAACGTCGTCCAGCAAATCGTGCTCGTACTTCTGTACTCGCGGGTCGCCGGAGAGAAAACAAACGAACACAGTCTCGTCATCCAGGGCTGCCAAGGGCCCGTGCCGTAGGCCCAGCGCGGATTCCGACATAGTGAAGGTCTTGCCCGCCGTCAGTTCCACTACCTTGAGCGCGGATTCCTTTGCTACCACCCGCAACGGTCCCGATCCCACAAAGCACGCTTTCGTGAACGGCCCTTTGGCGACGGCCGCCGCGCAGTCCGCGGCTTGCGGAAGCAAGCCGCGACCCGCCTCTGCCAGTTGAGACAATATCCTCCGGTATCCGTCAATATTTTCGGCGTGAGCCAGGCATTGCCCGAAGACCACCATGTTGGAAAAAGAGCTGGTCATCGCCAACCCACGGTCGTTGACGGCATCGTCCAGAGCAATCGCCAGAACGTTGTCCGCGGTTGCGTTTTCACGAATCATTCGGCTTTCGGCGTTGCATGAGATCACGAGATGATGAACATCAGGCCGGCTGCGGCGAAGTTTCTCCAGCACCGCAACGCCCTCGGCGGTACCCCCCGAGCGCGAGAAGGAGATGCAAAAGCTTTTGCGCGGCGGAAGCATCCGATCGTCCGCGCGCGTGAGCAGGTCGGTGCTCGGAACCACGTTTACTTCGCAACGCCAGAGTTTTCGAAGCAGTTCGGCGAAGGCGCGGCCAACGTAGTCGGAAGTTCCCGCTCCCACCAGAAATACCGCGGGCTTTGAAGTCGAGTTCGCACTCAAGCCTGCCGCGGACAGGAATTCCACGATTCGCGGCTGGTGTTTGCGAAATAGCTCGAACGTCGACAGCCATGTGTCCGGCTGCTGCGCGATCTCCGCTGGAGTATGGGTAAGCCCGCGAGACGCTTTCTCAGCATCCGGCAGACTCAACAATTCAGAAAGTGCGCTCACTTGCAAGTTCCTCCTGGCTGCAACGTGGCTGTCGCCTTATCTTCGCGAAGCATCCTGCTATCGCTGCTGTGCTTCATACCAAAACACCGCTCCCTTCTCGATCGCTGGCAGTTTGAAGCTAATACCACTTTCATCGGCGATTCCCTGCAAGGGCTGCACTTCGCCAAGAAAGGGAAGAAAAAATCCGCGCCCTTTGCTCGCGCCGGCAACTGTAATTTGAACGCCGGTTTGCGGCGTCTGCTGGGGATTCTCGCCACCCTTCAGCCCGGCAAAGTTCGCCAGGAACACATACGGCTCGCCGCCCACGCTGGCGAGGGAGGTCGCGACCATCGGAGATGCCGTCACCCGAACCCCTGCGGCAAATTTCAAGCTGTCTAGAAATTTCGCCTCGCGGTCGGGAGAGGCCGTAGCGAAATCTTTAGCCAGCGCCTCAGAATAATCTTTGCCGGGGCATTTGGCGAAGCGGACGATTCCCAAACGATCGCCCAGCCCAGTGGCATCTTCTCCGGTGACTACAAGTCTGTTCTTGCCGTCGACATATCTCGTGATCAAGGCCTTTTCGTTGCCGCTTAGTATTCGCACATCAGGCAGCACCAGCGTGCTTCCGCGAAACTCAGCCAGGGTGCGTGGAGTGACGACTTGAAACTCCAGATGTTTCTGCATCAGCAGAATGAGAATTCCACGATAAGAAGAAATGAATTCGCTGGCATAGTAATTTCGCGTGGCCGGAGAAAAGTAAACGCCGATAGGAGAGATTGGTGCGCGCGCGGAGAAGAACGTATCTTCATGCGCCTTAATCCACGAGAAAATCTTTCTACGCGTCGGCACATCGTTCGAACCCGCCATCGAATGGCCGGGTGCGTCCCAGAAGTTGGCGCCAGCCATTACCTCTGACATCGCCAGATTCATCATGGCCTCGCGCCGGTCGACTTTCTTGTCGCCGTCCCACGAATAGTTCAAAATCCACGTCGGCTTGCCTTGAGCGAAGGCGCGGAAAGAATGCATTCCGACCTGATAGCTGAACCAGTCCAGCGGCGTTCTGGACGAGGCCATATGGTTGCCGCTACCGAATTCATATTCGTGCGCGATGGCGTCCACGCTGGCGTACAAGCTGTAAACATCGGCGCCAACGCGCGCTGCCTCTTCCTCGATGCCGGGATAGATTTCTGGAATCGTCTTGATCGCCGGATTCACCGACTTGGCGTTCCGGTCGATTTCCTCCATGAACTCGGTGATGGTGCGAATTCTGAAGTCGACCCATTTACGAAAGTTGAGGTCAGAGAAATCTCCCAGCTTTACATCCTTCCTCGCATCGAGCCCCGTTTCTTTCTGAAACGCTGCGACCGTGTAGTCATCGAAACTGGCCCAGGTGTCTTCCCAACCGTCGAAATGCGTCATCCAGTAAGGAATGTCCACATAAATTCCGTCGATCCCCGTACCCGCGATCTGCCGCACGCGTTCCATATACGTCTTACGCCAAGAGGCCGCGTAGGGGCTAACCCAGACATCTTCATCACCTTTCGCGATCCAGAACGCAGTGCCGCCTCCGAAGATTGCGGGCTCGCCGCTGCGCTTTCTTTGCAGCCAGTCAGGATGCTCTTTGGCCAGCGTGTGCTGAGTCTGATCAGCATGAGCGGTGATGCATTCCGTCCCGGCAATATAGACGAACGCCTTGTTGCCCGCTGCGTGCGCCCTTTCGGCGACATCCTGAATCGCTTTCAACTTCTCCTCGGGATGCACGAAGCTCTCGTATCGCCCCGGAATATCGTTATCCACTTCAATTCCAAATACCCCGTCCTCCTGCGCGCCACGAACTATCCGTTCCGCGTTGTCCGGCCGTAAACCATACGCGCCGATGCGCACATAATGGGTCCAATCCTGTTTCGGTTCTGCCTGCTGCGCCGTCGAGAGGCTCCCGAGCAGAAATAGCGCTCCTGCGATTGCTGCCAGCGTCGATCGTGCCGACTTTCGTATCATTTCGTTTAAAGACTTTTACTTTCGCATGTAGTCGACTGTCAAGTGTAAAATGCGGACTGTCTGGGCACGAGGTTCGATTCGATCTGTGCTAAACGAAGAACGACGCCGACACATCCTGGAGATTCTCAACCGCGACGGCCGCGTCCTGGTCGTAGACTTGGCCAGGCACTTCCGCACTTCCCAGGTCACGATCCGCAAAGACCTGGACGCACTGGAGGCTAACGGCCGCATTCTGCGCAGCCACGGCGGCGCCCTTCCCGCTCGCGAGAGCGCGCTTGACGATCCCACCCTGCGGGAAAAAGAAAAACTGCATCGCAAGGAAAAACTTCAGATCGCCGCGTTCGCAGTTCAAATGGTGCGCGAAGGACAAGTCGTCATTCTGGACTCGGGAACCACCACCACCGCGATCGCGCGCGCCCTGCGGAGATTTGAAAACCTGACGATCATTACGAACGCGGTAAACATTGCCGCCGAACTCTCGGGATCTTCTCTCGACGTGATTCTCACCGGCGGAACTTTGCGAAAGAATTCGTTCTCTTTGGTCGGTCCCATCGCCGAGGAAACTCTGCATCGCTTGAACGCCGATATTCTTTTCCTGGGCGTCGACGGCTTTGACGTGCAACACGGATTGACGACGCCGAATCTGCTCGAAGCCAAGGTCAACCGTGCCATGATGGATGTGTCTCGAATTGTGGTCGCCGTGTGCGACTCCAGCAAATTCGGCCGCCGGACGCTATCTTCGATCGCTCCGCCCACCGATGTTCACTATCTGATCACCGACAAAGGCATTCCAAAACATGACCTCGCCGCGATGAAAAAGCACGGAATTCAGGTCGAGATCGTCTAGTCTCACGTGCAAGAGTTAATGGGCGGACGCGAGTGCCGCGCCGCGAAATTGCCCAAAGATTCTCTCCGCATTCTTGTGGTAGATTTTTTCCAGAACTGAATCCGGAAGCTCCATTCCGTAAATTCCCCAACGGCCCTGCCCCGGATATCCCCAGTATTCGAAGTACTCGTCGGCCGTTTCCAGCCAGCGGAAGTGATTGCGATACATGGCTTCGTCCATGCCGTTGTCGGTACCAAACATGATGCGATCCTGATACTTGATGAAGAACTCGCGCGCGCGTCGCGGCTGGCGCCCCAGTTCGGCTTCACGTGCACCGAACTCAACCATCACATTGGGAAGCGAGTCGAGCAGGTGCGAAACGTAGTCCAGATTTTCCGGCCAGTTTGCCATGTGCAGCGCAACAAAAGTTGTGTGGGGATGTTTGGCGAACATGCGATCGCGCGCCGCCAGCAACGCGTCTTTCGTCGGAAACTGCGGACCGTAAAAACTCCAATCCGGATGTTCAGTCAATTCTTCATACCTTTCATTCTTATTGTCCACGGGATGAAAAAATGCTTCCGGATCGCTCACATGAATGGAGACGGGAATCCCCAGCCTCCCGCATTCCTCCCAAATCGGATCCATGCGCGGGTCGTCGATTGCGATGAGCTTTCCCGACTTGTCCTTTACCGTCAGCCCAAGATCCTTGAGTTGCTTTAGTCCGCGCGCCCCGCGCGAGACGGCGTCGTCCAGTTGCGCCACCATTTCACGGCTGAAGTTCGCGTCGTCGATCTTGCTCCAGTCAATCTGCGCGAAAACTATGAACCGTCCCGGGTACGGCTTCACCATCTCATCGATCACCGCCTGTAGTTTGTCCCCCCACATTCCCGTCAGTATCACGACGGTCTTCACATTGGTGTTGTTCATGATCTCAATCACGCGCTCCGGGGGCATGTGATCGTCAATGCGCATGGCGTCGTTCACATGGTTGTGAACGTCGATCACGTAGTATTTCGCGCGGTCGACCTGGTGCGCCGGAGCGTGCAGCATCGAGGCAGGATGAAAATCCTTCAGAAGCAAAGTTTTCTTTTCGTCGGCGCCCGCGGCGGATTTGTAGCCAATTTGTGCGGAATCCTGAGCTGACGGCGAAACTGGAGTCTGAGCCACGCTCAACGCCGCGAACCACAAACCGATTGCAAACAACGCACAGGACCACTTCATTTTGATCGACACGGTCAGGCCTCCATCGCCATATTCGCTGGACAAAAGTCGCCGGAAAAACCTCGCTAAACAACCAAAGATAACGAAACTAAAAGGAATCGTTCGCAATATAGCGCAAGGATTCATCGTCTGCAAGCGGCGACGCGTGCAGCAAATGCTTCAGGCCGTCTGAGCATCCCTAGATCAATCCCTGTATTGTGGCCGCCGCCCGCGCGGAGGTAGGATTTGCATGAGCGCGCCTACGCTTCGTCGCGGCTCGTGCTCTTCACAGGTTATTGCGAGTGACTCTAATCAAAGGAAGGGCCTCCATGAAAAAAGTTCTGGCTTTACCTTTCTTCTCCTTGTTTCTTTTAGGCGCCGCGTTCTCCGCTGCGCTTTTAGCACAGGATAATTCCGCTCCGCCGACATATCCTGCGGACCCGCATCCCGTGCAGCAGCCCAGCAGCGGGCAGGATGCAGCCCCGCAGCAAATGAATCAGCAGACGGGCCAGAACACCTCCAATCAAACTGCCGATCAAACTCAAAATCAAAATCAGAATAATAAAGATCAGATGCCGATCTTCCGCGTGAACGTCTTCGCGCGGACCACCAAAGCCGTGAACTACCGCCACCGCGGCGGATCGACGACCGTCGACTTCCGCGGAACCGACCTTATGCCTGAAGTCGGCGGACATGCCAAGGTAGACGGCAAGGCCGGACACTTAGCCATCAGCACTGAACTCACGCACATGCGCCCGGCTTCCACGCTGGGCGGTCAGTTTCTCACATACGTTCTGTGGGCGATTACGCCCGAAGGACGCGCGGTAAATCTTGGCGAAGTGCTGCCCGGTGAAAACGGCAAGAACAAACTCGACGTCACTACCGACCTTCAGGCTTTTGGGCTCATTGTTACGGCCGAGCCGTATTATTCTGTCACCCATCCGAGCAACAAAGTTGTCGCCGAAAATATTCTTCGTCAGGAAACCAAAGGCTTCGAGGAGCCGATCGATGCCAAGTTTGACGTGCTGGAAGGCGAGCAGTACACGATCGATGTTCCCGCCGAGCAACTTCCATCCAGCCAGGCGGATTCGAGAGTTCCTCTCGATCTGCTGGAGGCTCGCAACGCAGTCGCGATCGCTAAAGCGGCGGGTGCCCAACAATACGCGGCCGATAGCCTGGCAAAATCCGTAGACATGTTGCAGCGCGCCGAAGACTACTTGCAGCGCAAGCAAGGGCGCACTCCGGTTGGAACAGCCGCGCGCGGCGCGACGCAGATGGCCGAAGACGCTCGCGTGCTGACCCTGCGGCGCAAAGAGCAGGAACGCCTCGACGCCGAACGCCGCGCACGCCAGGAAGCTCAGGAAAAGGCCGAAGCCGATGCCCGAGCCGCACAAGCCGCCGCTGCACAAGCGCAAACCCAGTCCGACGAAGATGCGCGCCGTCGCGCCGATGCCGAGAAGGCACAAGCTCTGGCACAGCAGCAGCAAGCCGACGAGTTGGCACAACAACAGAAGGCGGAGGCTGACTCCGCTGCGGCACGCCAGGCGGCCGAGGACGCGGACCGCGCTCGAGCTGAAGCCGTTCGGCAGAAGGAAGAAATGCGCGCGAGACTGCTGGCTCAGTTGAATCAGGTTTTACAGACGCGTGATACGGCCCGCGGACTCATCGTCAGCATGCCCGACGTACTTTTTGACTTCAACAAGTACACGCTGAAGCCCGCTGCCCGCGAGCGCTTAGCTCGAATTTCGGGGATTGTCCTTGCTTATCCCGACCTCAAGCTGCAAATCGAAGGTCACACGGACGCCATCGGCAGCGATGAATACAACCAGACGCTCTCAGAGAAGCGCGCTGGGGCGGTTCGCGACTATATCGTTACTTCGGGCGTCTCGATGAATAACGTGGCGGCACAGGGGCTGGGAAAAGCTGATCCCGTGGCCGATAACGGTACAGCTGCGGGACGCGCACTCAACCGCCGCGTGGAAATGATCGTCTCGGGCGATGTAATCGGCACTCAAATAACGCCGGCGCCCGCTGGTGCCCCTTCAACCCCGGTAACTCCGCAGCCCAACCAATAAAGACGGACTAAGTACAACGCCCCGGGGAACCTCCCGGGGCGTTTCGTTTAAGGAGTACTTACGACGTGAATGGTTCTTAGCCACGTCTCGACTAATTGCGGCCATGTCGTTACAGGGAGTTCTCCGCGGCGCAATCCATAACCGTGGCCGCCCTGGGCATAGATATGCATCTCGGCGGGCACTTTCGCATTCTTCAATGCCAAAAAGTAGACCGTCGAGTTTTCGACATGTACCGGGTCGTCTTCCGCCTGCAAGATGAACGTTGGCGGAGTCTCGCCGGTAACTTTGATCTCCGCATTGGGCGCGAAGTTCTGTTCCGCCATAGCCAGATAGCCGGGATAAATAATTACCGCAAAATCCGGGCGGCAGCTCAATTGATCGGCGGCATCGATCGGTTCGTACAACCTGCGTTCGAAGTGTGTGCTCAACGCGGCCGACAGATGAGCTCCGGCAGAGAATCCCAGCACGCCGATCTTGTGCGGATCGATCTTCCACTCAGAGGCACGCGCTCGAACCATTCCCAGCGCACGTTGAGCGTCTTGCAGAGCCGCGGGCGACTTGGGATAGGGCCCGGAATCCGGCACGCGATATTTCACGAGCACGCAGGCAATTCCCGCGGAGTTCAGCCAATCGCAAACCTCCGTACCTTCGAGATCGATGGCGAGAATGTGATATCCACCGCCAGGAAACACCACGACCGCCGCGCCCGTGTTCTTGCCGCTCGGAGTGTAAAGCGTCAGCGTCGGCGACGACACATTGCCCAGACGAATCACCGGTTTGCCGGCAATCAGATTATCCTTTGCCGTTGTCGTATCGATCTCCGGCGCAGGAGTTGCAATCACGCCCGGCGCTCCATGCGGCCACAGGTCGAGGGTGGTGTGACCGGCGGCGGGCGGCCCCGCCGCCTTCTGCGCCACAGCAGTTATGGACAGCAGAGACATCAATATCAAGAGCCTCATCACGCAACCTCTCTTTCCAATCAAATCTTTCCAGTCGAACGCTTGTAAAGGCCAGACCGGCGTTACCGTTTGTAGCCGCTCCTCCCGCACGGGCTCTACTCTCGCCGACAACTCCCTTGCCGTTCTTCGCATCCCACCTCCACCAGCATGCGAGAGCCTTCGGCCGTGGCGGAGCCTCATCGTCCGGCCCGAGATTGGAAATTGAGAATACTACTGAATGCGCCTATTCGTACTTCCTTTTCTCTTCATCGCGATGGCAGCACGCGCGCAAGTTTCTCCTCAAGCTCCGCAAACTTCCTATGAAGGCGAGAACGTCAGTGTTGTGGCGCTGATTTCGAACCCTCACCGCGATCTGCAGCCGCTCTACGCCAAGATTTTGCAAAAAGCGGGAGAGCCTTACTCACCGGCGAAGGTGCAGGCCAGCGTCGAGGAGTTGCAGCGAGCGGGAAACTTTTCCAGGGTGGAAGTGAATGTAATTCCTGAAATTGAGGGGCTGCGGCTAAATTTTCTGTTGGAGCCGGCGTACTACATCGGCGTGGTCGCATTTCCGGGCGCGCAGGAATTCTCTTACACGCGGCTCCTGCAACTGGTAAATCTTCAGGATGAAGATCCGTACGATCCGGGGCGTATTCCCGTGGCCGAAAAAGCCTTGCGAGACTTCCTGCATCGTGAAGGATATTTTCAGGCAGAGGTTCATGCCGAGACGAGCATCGACGATGCGCACAAATTGGTCAGCGTGAAGTTTGCGGTGCGGATGGGGAAGCAGGCGCGCATCGGATCGATAAAGATTGAAGGCGTCGACTCGGCCGAATCGGCGCGACTGGAGAAGGCCGCGCGGTCGCTGCGGGCGAGGCTTGCGGGTGGAGTGTTAAAACCGGGCAAGCCCTACGCTTCGGAAAGAATTACCAGCGCGACTTCCTTAATGAAACGAGTGCTGCTCAAGCAGCATCGGCTGGCGAGCACGATTCATGAGGCGCCCCCGCAATATCATGCGGAGAACAACCGGGTCGACGTTTCTTTCGCGGTTACAGTAGGGCCGATGGTGGATGTACGCGTGACCGGCGCGCGTCTTTCCGCCATACCATTCCTCGCTGGACGCGCGCTGAAGAAACTGGTTCCGGTTTATTCCGAGGGCGCCGTCGATCAGGATTTGGTCGATGAAGGGCAGCAGAATTTAATCGACTATTTCCAGAAAAAAGGCTTCGCCGACGTCAAAGTTACGACCACATTCCAGAAAAATCCGGATCAAATCCTGGTTGTCTACCAGGTCGATCGCGGTCAGAAGCACAAGGTCAGCCAAATACGATTTCAAGGCAATCACGCGCTAACTGAAAAGAAATTGCTGCCTGTGGTCACAGTGCGAAAGGCTCATATTTGGACGCACGGCAGCGTGAACCAGGTTCTGCTGAAACAAAGCGCATCCAACCTTGAAGGTCTGTACCGCGATCACGGGTTTGAAGAAGTGAAAGTCACAGCACGTACCGTAGACCATGAGTCCTCGACCGAAATCGAATTCGATATTCACGAAGGCCGGCAGACGATCGTGGAAGAGGTGAAGATCACCGGGAACGACCACATCGCGCACGATCAGTTGACGGCTCCAGTGGGCTTTCAACTGCGCGCTGGCTCTCCATTTTCACCGCGCAAGCTTGCGGACGACAGAAACCGAATTTCGGCGAACTATCTGAATGGCGGCTATTTGAATGCCGAAGTGAAGGCAAAAGTCGACAAGGGCAGCGATCCGTATCATGCCGTCGTTTCCTATCTCATCAACGAGCATCAGTTGGTGCGAATCGGCGAGGTGGTTTATCTCGGGCAGGAAAGAACGAAACTGTCTCTGATCAAGCGAGCGGCGCAGACTGAGCCAGAAACGCCGATGCGGCGCGGTGGGTTACTAGAGTCGGAGAGCCGCCTTTATGACCTGAATATTTTCGATTGGTCGAGTGTGGGACCGGGGCGGCCAATTACCGACCAGAGTGAAGAAGAAACACTCGTGAAGGTTCACGAGGCGAAGCGGAATGAGTTGACCTACGGTTTCGGGTTTGAAATTTCGCATCGTGGCGGAAATGTTCCCGGCGGAACGGTAGCGCTTCCTGGCGGGGGCGGGACGATTGGCTTGGGCAACAATCAGATTGCTCCCAGTCAATCGACTTTTGCCAGCCCGCGCGGACTAATCGAGTACAGCCGCCGAAACATGCGCGGTTTAGGAGAGACGGCGAGCGCGTCCATACTTCTGTCGCGGCTCGATCAGAAGGCCATTACCACTTACTTGCAACCTCATTTCATCGGCAGCGATTGGAAGTCGCTCACCAGTTTCTCGGTCGAGCGAACCACCGAGAATCCTTTGTTTGCGGCTACCCTCGGCGATCTTTCTTTCCAGGTGGAGCGGTTGCTCAATCCGAAGACGAATACGCGCCTGCAATTGCGCTATGACCTGAACAAAACTTCGCTGTCGCAAGTGCTGGTTCCCGAACTCGTGCTGTCGCAGGATCGCAACATTATTCTTTCGACCGTGTCAGGCACGCTGATCCGGGATACTCGCGACAAGCCGCTCGATGCGCACCGCGGTTCGTATTCCACCGTCGACCTCGCCATTACGCCTTCGGCCTTTGGGTCGAGCGCAAACTTTGCCCGGCTCTTTGGGCAGTACGCGTACTATCAGCCGATTCATTCGATCGTCTTCGCGAACAGCGTTCGACTGGGATTTGCCAAGGCGTTCGCGGGGAGTTTTGTGCCGACCAGCCAACTTTATTTTTCCGGCGGCGGAAATTCGCTGCGCAGTTTTCCCATCGACGAAGCCGGACCGCAGCGCATCGTACCTTTCTGCAATGTTCTCAAGAATCAAACGGGATGCGTGAACATCACGGTACCGGTGGGTGGGCGCGAACTGTTTATCGCGAACTCTGAGGTGCGTTTCCCGCTGGGATTGACGAAAGCGCTGGGAGGGGTTGTGTTCTACGACGGCGGCAATGTTTACAGCGCGATCAATCTGCCGAACTTTTTGAACAACTATACGAATACGGTAGGATTCGGCCTGCGCTACTCGACTCCGATCGGGCCGGTTCGAATCGACATCGGGCACAACTTGAATCCGGTGCCTGGAATCAACCCCACCCAGTACTACATAACGATCGGCCAGGCCTTTTGAACTTTATGAGTGCAAAGAAAAAACTCGGCTGGATCGCTGCGGGTTTTCTGACCTTGCTATTGATCGCGGTGATGGGAGGATATTTTTATCTCGGCAGCGCCCGGTTTCAGCAATACGCGCTCGGCAAAATCATTCAATCGGCGAATGAAGCGACGGGCGGGCGAGCCGAAATTGGCAGGCTGAACTTTAACCTGTCGAAGCGAACCGTTCATCTTTACAACGTCACTTTTCATGGGACCGAGTCTGCCGGCCAGCCACCGTTGCTGCATCTGGATGAATTGACTCTTACATTAGGCATTCAGTCGTTGCTGCAACGCAAAGTTACGCTGCATGAACTTCTGCTCGTCCATCCGGTGGCGCATGTTTCGGTCGAGAGCAATGGCAAAAACAATTTTCCGCAGACGCCTCCCAGTTCGGGCGGAAGTCAGACCAGCATCTTCGATCTGGCCATCGGGCACGTCCAGTTGTCGCGTGGGGAGATTTACTACAACGACCGGAAGACCCCGCTCGAAGCCGATGTTTACGATCTGGGAACCGACATTCGATATCAAACGCTCTCGCGAAGTTACAAAGGCTCGCTCTCGTACGACAGCGGGCAGGTTCGGTACGCCGGCTATTCTTCGATTCAACACACTCTGAGCCTGAGATTCAGCGCGCTGCGGGATCGTTTCACGCTCGAGTCCGTGGCGTTGACCACGGGATCGTCCGCGTTGAGCGCGCACGGTGAGTTGCTCAACTACGCGAACCCGAAAGCCGACGTTGATTATCAGGCTCGCGTTCACACCCAGGACTTTGCGTCTCTATTGCCCACAGCCGCAGCGTCGGGCGACGTTAACGTGACGGGGAAACTGCACTTCGAGCAAAAAACAAATCAGCCCTTGCTCGCGGCGCTGGCTATATCCGGGGACATTTCGAGCTCCGTGCTCGCCGCGCAACAATCTGGGCGTCGAATCGAAATCCGCAATCTTCACGGCAAATACGAATTGGCAGACGGCAATCTGCAGGTTAGCGCGGTGCAAGCCCATACTCTTGGCGGTGAAATCGATGGCAGCTTCGAAATGCGAAATCTTGCTACTACGCCCGATTCGCGGCTGCAGGCCTCACTTCACAGCATTTCGTTGCGGGCGCTACACGACGCTGCACGAAGTCAGCAGCTTAAAACAGTTGCGCTGTCGGGGACCCTAAATGGATCGCCCGAGGCGTCGTGGCCTGGAAACATCAGCAACCTCCGCGCGCGCTCGGATTTGACCATCCGCGGCGGAGCCCGGCGAACGGTGACTCGGCGAACAGCGAACGATGTGGGCGGCGAGGTTCCGGTCGACGGCGCGATCCATGCAAATTATGACGGATTGCGGCAAGCTCTGACCCTGCGTGATACCAGCATTCGCATTCCGTCGGCGACGCTCACGGCTCAAGGCGAAGTCAGCGGTCACTCGAACCTGCAGCTTCAGCTCGCGGCGAACGATTTTCATCAACTTGTGATGCTGGCATCGTCTTTGAGTCCTACTCCGATCAATGCGCCCGCGCTTTCGGGTTCCGGGGCGCTCACGGCCAGTGTGCACGGTTCGATGACAAAGCCGGTTATCGCCGCGCACTTCGACGCGCACAATTTAGAAGTGGAAGGCAGCGTGTGGACGAGTGCAATGGCAGACATTCAGGCGAGCGACTCGCAACTCGCATTGCGTAACGGAATTCTGGTGAACGCGCGCGCCGGCAGGGCGAGCTTCAGCGGGACGGTTGGATTGCAAAAGTGGGCGTACACATCATCGAGCCCGATCGAGGCGAACCTCGACGCGCAGCATTTGCAGATCAAGAGCCTGCTGGAATTGGCGAAGCAGAACTACCCGGTTGCGGGGGACTTGTCGGCCAAAATTGCGCTGCACGGAACGCAACTCGACCCGGTGGGATCAGGCTCGGCCGAAATCAAGAATGCGGTTGCCTATGGCGAGCCGCTGCAAACTTTGGCGTTGAAATTCAAGGCCGAAAAAGGTGCAATTGTTTCGACCGCGAACATCACTTCGCCAGCTGGAACAATCGAAGCAAAGATCGATTACACACCGAAGAGGCAAGCCTACGAGGTTCAAATCGACGCCCCCGCCATCGTTTTGCAAAAGCTGCAGACATTGCGTTCGCGAAATCTTGAGATGACCGGAACTGTGAATGTCTCCATCAGAGGGAACGGAACTCTCGATAATCCTCAACTGGACGCGTCGGTCCGCGTGCCGCAACTTCAGCTTCAGCAGAGTTCGGTTGCGGGACTGGACGCGGAAGTTCATGTCGCCGAGCACCGCGCGAATATCACGCTGGATTCGAAGGTCTCGGATGCTTCGATTCACGCCCACGGCCACGTCGATCTGGTCGGCAATTACGATGCTGACGCCGCGATCGACACCAGCCAGGTTTCGCTCGCGCCGTTGATGCAAGTCTATCTTCACGGCGCGCCTGAAGGTTTTCAGGGGAACACAGAATTGCATGCGACGCTGAAAGGCCCGCTGAGAGATCAGTCAAAGCTGGAAGCGCATGTTTCGATTCCGACCCTCAATGCCAGCTACAGAAACCTGCAAGTGGGAATCGCGGCGCCGATCAGGGCCGACTACGTGAACTCGGTGGTAACGCTTCAGCCTGCGGAAATTCGGGGCACGGATACTGATCTGCGCGTCCAGGGGCGTTTTCCGCTGGCGGGCTCTGAGTCGCCCACGCTCAGCGCGCAAGGTTCGATCGACGCCACGCTGCTGCAAATGGTTTCGCCTGATGTGAAAAGTTCCGGAGTTGTGTCGTTCGACGTACATACCTCAGGCTCTGCGAAAAATCCGGTAGTGCAAGGTGATGTGCAGTTCAAAGATGTAACCGCTTCGGCTACCGGCGCCCCGCTTGGGATCGAAAAGCTGAATGGAACAATCCACATCGCGAACGACCGCTTTCAAATCGCGAACCTGACTGGGCAGGTCGGCGGGGGGCAAATCTCCATGGGTGGTTCAGTCACCTACCGGCCGGCAATGCAATTCAATCTCGCGCTTCAGAGCAGCTCCGTGCGCCTTCGTTATCCTGACGGCCTGAGGATGGTCCTGGACAGCAATCTTGCGTTCACGGGAAATCCAGAGAAATCATCGCTAACAGGGCGCGTGCTGGTCGACAGCCTTTCGTTCACTCCTGATTTCGATCTCGCGAAGTTCAGCGATCAGTTCAGTTCCGGGCCGGCAACTTCCTCGCCGGGGTTTGCCGACACCATCGCACTCTCGATCGGCGTGCAGTCGCAGGATCGGTTGAGCGCCACCAGTTCGCAGGTAAGCATCGAAGGCAGAGTCGCGTTGCGCGTGGGTGGAACCGCCGCTAACCCTGTCATCACGGGCAGGACGAACTTGAGTGCAGGTGAGGTGTTCTACCGTAATGTTCGCTATCAGTTGCAGGAGGGCGTCATCACCTTCGACGATCCCAACGAAAACCGGCCGGTGCTCAACTTGTCGGCGACCACGACGGTTGAGCAATACAATTTGACGCTGACGATTCGTGGTCCGCTCGATAAGCTCACCACCGCCTATATGTCAGACCCGCCGCTTTCGTCCGCCGATGTCATCAACCTGATCGCGCGCGGCAAGACCACGCAGGAAGCCGCGGCCAGCAGCCAGACTACGGATTCTATGGTCGCCTCAGGGGCGGCGAGCGAACTGAGCGGCAGCGTGCAAAAGCTTGCCGGACTGTCGAGCCTTGAAATCGATCCGGTCATTGGTGGAGGAAATTCGAATCCTTCGGCGCGAGTCGCGATTCAGCAGCGTGTCAGCAAAAACTTTCTGTTCACTTTCTCGACCGATGTTTCGCAGCCCGGGAGCGAAATTGTTCAAGGTGAATATCAGATCAACAAGCGATGGTCGGTGAACGTGGCGCGCGATCAACTTGGGGGAGTTTCAGTCGACGGCCGCTTCCATAAGAAATTTTGAGGTTTTTGCCCGCGACAAGGTTCGGTGGTAGTCGCCGAGACGCCGCAAGTACATCCGCGGCAGGTGTGACCAGGCGAGAAGGAATCCGAGGGAGAGAATCGCTCCTGAAATCGTGGCCTTGAAAAGTTGGTAGCGCTAACGGGAATCGAACCCGTGTTTGAAGATTGAGAATCTTCCGTCCTAACCCCTAGACGATAGCGCCTCGGACGCGGAGTAACGATTATAACAAAATCATTTGCCTCGATCTTTTCCGTTGCTGCGCCTATTCCCATCACACCGGCATTACCCTGTGACCCTCTGTGTCCTCTGTTAAAGGCTTTTTGCCCCCGATCTCTGAAATCCCGCACACGCCCATCAAAATTTTCGGTGGACTTCTTACCTTCCAGAAGCGGGTTTGAATTTATACTAGAGGCATCCGCCAATTAGCAATTTCAGTGCAATGGCACTCGCAGGGGCAACGTGTATGTTGTTCATTCATCAACAATTCCAATCATTCTTACACTTAGGTGTTTGCAAGGAGTATCCGATCATGGCTCGAACCAAATCTACCAAGAAAAACGAAGTAGCAACAAAAGACCAGCCCACAACTACCAGCCCCACCTCGCTCCCTAAAGCTCAAGAGAGCGCTCCAGCGGCAGTTCCGGCAACCGTTCCCACAGCAATCGCCGCGCCTGCCGAACCCCGAAGGCTCGAAATCGTGAAGCCCGATGCGCGCGCGAACATTGTCCCCATCAACCTTGAGGACGAGATTCGCAAGCTCGCCTATGAATTTTCCGCGCGCCGTGGATTTGTCCCCGGCTATGAAAATGAAGATTGGCTTGCTGCCGAGCGCGAGATTCGTCAGCGGTATCATCAGCGTAGCGCTTAGACCTTCCCTTTTTTTGGAACCGCCTGGCGGGAAACAAGACCGCCGCCAGGCAGATTTTTCGAACTCAGCTCGCCATTTCGCCTCCATTCGAATTATTAATCCCTGTCAGTTTGCCTCCACCCGCGGTTTCTGAAAAAATACCAAGGGGTTCCCCCACATGGCGCAAATCGGCAGTTACGCATTGCTCCTCGCCCTCGCGCTGAGCGTTTATTCTTTCGCAGCCGGCATCGTTGCTCTGCTCTCGCAGCAGCACGGTTCCGAGCGTCTGGGCGAAACCGCGCGCCGGGCCGGCATCGTCGTATTCGCCGCTGTGCTTCTGGCGGCGGTCGTTCTCGTCATCTCCGCCTTCCGTGACGACTTTTCCATCGCCTACATTTTTCATCACAGCAACCGCGATCTGCCCGCTCCTTATAAGTTCGCCACGCTGTGGTCCGGACAGGAAGGCTCACTCCTCTTCTGGTCCCTCCTGCTTGCCGCCTACGGATTCGTACTCCGCCTGCGTTATAAAACCGATCCGCGCCTCTTCGCCTACGCTTCAGTCGTGCTGGCAGGCGTGCAGGTTTTCTTTCTGCTGCTGGTGAACTTCGCCGCCAATCCCTTCGGCCTGATGGCCGGTTCCATCCCCGCCGACGGCAGCGGACTCAATCCTCTCCTGCAATATCCCGAGATGGTGATCCATCCACCCATGCTCTACCTGGGCTACGTCGGATTCACCGTCCCCTTCGCCTTCGCCCTCGGCGCGCTGATCATGAAGTATCCAGGCGAAAAGTGGATTCACATCACGCGCCGCTGGACCATGGTTACATGGGGATTCCTTACCTGCGGCATTTTTCTCGGCGCGCACTGGGCCTACTCCGTCCTCGGCTGGGGAGGCTACTGGGGATGGGACCCGGTCGAAAACGCCTCGCTCATGCCCTGGCTCGTCGGCACCGCATTCCTGCATTCGGTGATGATGCAAGAAAAACGCGGCATGCTGAAAGTCTGGAACATGTGGCTGGTCTTCGCCACATTTTGGCTCGCGATTCTCGGAACATTCCTCACTCGCAGCGGCATCATCAGTTCGGTCCACGCCTTCGCGCAATCGTCCATCGGAAGCTGGTTCGCGTGGTTCCTCGGCATCACTCTCGCTGTCTTCCTTTATTCCTTCTTCAAGAACAAAGATCATCTCTGTAGCGAGCACAAACTCGAGTCGCTGGTCTCGCGCGAGTCGAGCTTTTTATTCAACAATCTCCTCTTCGTTCTGCTCTGCTTCACCGTACTCTGGGGAACCTGGTTCCCAAAAATCTCCGAACTTGTCCAAGGCAATCAAGTCACGGTCGGAGCACCTTTCTACAATCGCGTCGCCATCCCGGTTGTACTTCTGCTTCTGATCCTCACCGCACTCGGCCCGCTACTCGCGTGGCGCAAGACCTCCTTCGAAAGCCTGAAACGAAATTTCCGCTGGCCGTTCCTCGGCGCGGTCGCCGTCGCCATCTTCTTAATGATCACTCCCCAAAGCTGGGGATCGCCCTTCGGTCTCCGCCCCTGGCAAGACGTCGCATATCTTTATTCTCTGATGGCGATCAGCCTTGCTGTCCTCGTCACGTTCACCGTCGCTTCTGAATTTGTCCGCGGCGGCCGCGTCATCGCCAAGCACACCGGTCAGGGCATGTACGCCTCCATGGTGCAACTCACCCACCGCAATACTCGCCGGTATGGTGGATACATCGTCCACTTCGGCGTCGTAGTGGTCGTGATCGGCATCGCCGGTGCCGCTTTCAATCAGGACAAAGAGCAGGAGATGGCCTACGGCGACAAAATGTCCATCGGCGCTTACACTCTCGTCTGCCGGTCTTACACGCAAGAAGAAAACGCCAACTACGGCAGCGAATGGGCCGTGCTCGATGTCTACAAACACGGCAAGCAGATCGATACGCTGACCCCCGAGCGCCGCTTCTACCGCGCCAGCCGCCAGACTTCGACTATGCCGTATATTCGTTCGACTATCAACGAGGATCTCTACCTGGTCTACGAAGGTCAGAATCCCGACACCGGTCGCCCCATCCTCAAAGCGCATCTTAACCCGCTCGTGATGTGGATCTGGCTCGGGGTGTGGATCATCCTCGGCGGCACGGTTCTTGCGCTGGTTCCCAATGCCCCAGCCCCAATCCGCGTTCCCGCAGCGAGACTGGTGGAAACGTCCGCTGTGCCAGTCGCCACAGGAGATTGATATTGAATTCCGACCCCGGCGTCATTCCGAGCGCAGCCGTTCTTCAGGCGGAGCGAGGAATCTCGCGCGCGTCCTCGCCATCTAAGAGCAAACAGCCTGACCGTCCTATGCTGCGTCGCCTCCTCCACCTCGCGCTCCTCTGCCTCGCCATCTTCGCCTGCGCCGGCGCTGGAGACCCCGCCTCGCGCTTCAACGAACTCGGCCACCAGTTGATGTGCATCTGCGGGTGCAATCAGATTCTTCTCGAATGCAACCACGTCGGCTGCCCTGACTCTGACGGCATGCGCAACGAACTCATGTCTGACGTGACCCGCGGCGACAGCGACAGCCTGGTCCAGCAAGCCTTCGTCCAGAAGTACGGCCCCACCGTCCTCGCCGCGCCCACCACCACCGGCTTCGACCGCACCGCATGGATCATGCCCTTCGCCGCCCTCATCCTCGGATTCGGCCTCGTCATCTTCGTCGTCCGCGCCTGGAGGAATCGCCCCACGCCTGCTCTCGCCGATGGCCTTCGTCCACTCCGTGGCGCTGAACTCGAACAGTTCCGCGATCAGGCCCGCAAGGAGACCGACCTATGAGCTTCGAGTTAGCCTGCTGCCTGCTCGCCACCGCCGCCGCGCTGTTTTACATTTTCTATTTGCCCGGCAAACTTTTTCTCGGCCCGAAGAAAACCCGCGCCGGATATCTTCGCGAACGCAAAGACGCCGTCTACGAAAACCTCCGCGACCTGAACTTCGAATACAAAGCCGGCAAACTCCCCGACGCCGACTACCAATCGCTGAAAGGAAATCTGCAGGATGAAGCCGCGACTCTGCTGGCCGAAATCGCCCGCTTGGACGCTAAAGCGGCGACTCCCAGAAGATCGCGCCCATGAGAAGATCGTCCATGAAAGGACCACATATCTTGCAATCCCCTGACATCCTGAGCGAAGCGGAAAGCGCGCAAAGCGCGGTTCCCGCGCAGTCGAAGGACCCCGTGTTTGCCAACAGCTCCAACCGGCCTCGCAAGGAGTTCTCTTATCAACTCCTGCGGCCGTTAATCAGCAAGCACGTCGGAGAGAGCGTCCTCGTTACCCTTCTCCTGCTCTCCTCCCTATCCTTCGCCGCCCAAACCCTAACCGGCACCGTAAAGAATTCCACCACTGGCAAGCCCGCCACCGGCGACGACGTCGTCCTGCTCAAACTCGGCGAAGGAATGGAAGAAGCCGGACGCACCAAAGCCGACGCCAAAGGCCATTTCTCTTTCAACATTGACGACACGCAGTCCCCGCATCTGGTTCGCGCCATCCATCAGGGAGTCACCTATCACCGCATGGCGCCTCCCGGCACAACCTCCGTCGATGTCGAAGTCTTCGACGTCGCTAAGAAAGTCGACGGCATCGAAGTGGTCGCCGACATCATGCGCGTGCAGGCCGAGCAAGGTTCGCTCGAAATTGTCCGCATCTTCGGCGTCGACAACACTTCCAAGCCTCCGCGCACCGAGATGAACGATCGCGATCTCGAATTCTACGTTCCCGAAGGCGCGCAGATCGTCGAAGCCTCCGCCACTACCGAAGGCGGCAACCCGCTCAAAACCGCTCCCGTACAGGAGCGCGAAAAAACTCGCTACGCTTTTCTCTTTCCCCTTCGCCCCGGCACCACCAAGTTCGAAGTCGCGTATCAACTGCCCTACACTGGCAGCGCCAACGTCGATCCCAAGTCGATCTACCCCCTGCGGCATTTCGTCGCGGTTCTGCCCAAGTCCATGCAGTTCACCACCACGCCCGCCGCCGGATTTCAATCCATCGCCGACCCCAATCAGCCCGACGCCAACATGCAGGTCGCGTCCAACACTAAAGTTGGACAGGCGCTCGCCTTCAAAATTGAAGGAAATGGAACCTTCGCCCCCAGCCCCGAGAATGGCGGCGCACCCGGCGACACCGGACCGACGCAGAGTGCGCCCGGTTCCGCGCCGTCCGCGCAGAATGAAACCCGACCCGGCGGCGGACTTGGACCTCCAATCGACGCGCCCGACCCTCTGCAAAAATATCGCTGGTACATCTTAGGAGGAATCGCTCTCGCCCTGATCGTCGGTGGAGTCTTCATCGCCTCGCGCCAGCAAGCCGCCGCCCGCGCCGCCCTGCGCGGCAAACCCTCGCGCGCCCGCGATCAAGACGGCGAAGGCGATTTCGAAAATAACAATAACAATGACGAGGCAGAAATTTCGTCGGCCCGCGATACTCGTCCGCAGTCCGGGAGAGCGCCAACCTCCATGCTGCTGGAAGGCCTGAAAGAAGAACTCTTCGAATTGGAAGTCGAGCGCCGCCAGGGTCACATCACACAACAAGACTACGAAAAAGCCAAAGCCGCCCTCGACTACACGCTAGACCGCGCCCTAAAACGCGAAGCCCAAAAAGCCTGATCAAGTCATTCGGATCCAAGGCTCGCGTCAAAGATGCGAATCAGCGACTCGTACAAAGACTCCTATCGAGGATTCGTATTCAGGGTATGCCTTCAGGCATACCGTAAGCATTTGCGTCGTGCGCTACGCCTTCAGGCGCTGCGAGTTCGAAGCGAAACCCTCTCATTCCAAGCCCCGTAGGGCGGCCTATAATAGCCCGGACGTTAAGTTCCGGGTAAGGCTTATCCGTAGGAAACTGAATCATGGCGAAACGCGCTATACGAATCGTCAAGCACATCGGCGCAACACCGTGTGTCGCGGCGTGTACTTGCTGCAATCAGGAATTCAAAGCATCCATAACCGAGATTCGCAGCGTCACCAGCGCGACCGCGAGCCTACAATCCCAGTTCGACGTCCACAAATGCAAGCCCATCGAGGATAAGGTCATGCGCGAAACCGCCGAAGAGAAGTAGATTTCAGATTTCTGTTTCGCGGTTCGAGTCTGCTACTTCATCGCCAGAAAGAAGAGGAATCCAGCTCTCTCGATCTGTTCCGCTTGCGTACTCCCAGCTTCCGATATAAACTTCATCCGACATCTACCTGCCTTGGCCCACTCTCCCCCTTGGGTCGACAAGACTGAAGGTTTCCTATGTCCACGCAATCGATGCGCTCTGCGATCCTGACCACTTCCGTATTGATGCTCGCCACCTGCACGCTCCTGATCGCGAGCGCAAACGCGGGCGAACGAACTCTTCATACGTTCACCGAGAACAGCAACGGCATCGCTTGGGGCGGAACGGACTCCGCCGCTGGTCTGGTAGCCGATCCTGCAGGCAACCTCTATGGCACAACCGCATTCGGCGGCAGATATAACATGGGGGTCGTGTTCGAACTCTCGCGCACCGGGAAGGGCTATTGGGTCGAGAAAGTGCTGCATCACTTCCCGAACGCGCCCGGAGATGGTGCAGAACCATTGGGCGGCCTTGTTTTCGATTCCGCCGGGAACCTCTACGGTACGACCCACAACGGGGGCGCAAGCAACATCGGCACGGTCTTTAAGTTGACGCCCGGTCGCAATGGTAACTGGAAGGAAACGATTCTTTACAGCTTTGAGGCGTATGTAACCGGCACCGCCTATTTTCCGAACTCTGGCCTAGTTATGAATGCTGCCGGAAATCTTTACGGCACAACCACTGAGGGCGGAGGGTACGGAGCGGGTACTGTCTTCGAAGTGTCGCCCACCGCAGGCGGCGGCTGGACAGCATCGGTACTTCACAGTTTCGGCGCCAGCCAGACCGATGGAATTAACCCAACCTCGCCTTATCTAAGCCTTGATGCGGCGGGTAATCTGTATGGCGTCGCCTATCAGGCCGGGCCCTACAATTCAGGCGCGGTCTACCAACTTTCTCCCGCGTCCAGCGGCCAGTGGACTGAGACCATCGTATACGGCTTCACCGGCGGCACCGACGGATCGTATCCACTCTCCACCATCACCTTGGACTCAACCGGCAATCTCTATGGCACAACCTCAACCTCGTCGAATGGCAGAGGAACGGTTTATGAGATATCGCCCTCGTCCGGTGGGGGCTGGTCGGAGCAAACCCTACACACCTTTACCGGTGCCGATGGTGGAGAGCCTAATGGCACTCTGATTTTCAACCCTGCCGGAAATTTGCTCGGCACGTCAGCTACCGGCGGTGGTAACAATTTTGGGGACGTCTGGGAACTCTCGCCCTCTTCTTCGGGAACCTGGACCCCCACCGTGCTCTTTTCATTCGATCAGGCTAACGGACAGCTTCCCATCGGGGGGGTCATCCGGGATGCAGCCGGGAATCTTTACGGTATAACCAATCAAGGCGGCAACTTGTCGTTCTGCGGCTATCAGGGCTGCGGCGTTGTGTTCGAAGTTACGCCCTGAACCGTAACAATGTCCGCTGCGGTGTCACCGGTCAGCTATATGCCCGGTCTAAGATGTCAGGTATGCCGTCGGCCCTTCATGGATTTTTGGGTAGCCGGTAGTGGGGAGGCCGCGCCGCCGAAAAATATTTCGCGGGTAGCAAGGATTTTCGCCTCTAGTGTTCGCCGATTCCGAAGACGCCCCCAAGCGTCAGGATGACCAATAGTCCCAGCGAGATCCATCCGTACTTGTAGTCTTTCTCCCGAAAAAATAAGAAGCAAGCCACGATGACGCGGACCACCGGCGTGGCCAGCATCAGCAGGACGCCGAGCCGTTCGATATCTCGCGAGATGTGGCCGGCGATGAACAGGCCATCGATCAATCCCGCCAGCATAACGAAGAAGCAACTGAAAGCCCCAATGCGCAGCACCATAGCGACAGCGCGGTCAAACTCCGGTTCGCGGACCTGACTCATGCTAGCCATCCTTTAAGCAGGTGAACGGCGAGATGCCCAGACAGATAGAGCATGATCGCCACCAGCAAGTACATCACGATCCTGGTATGGATGCGCGGGGCCATCCGCGCGCCCAACAGCGAGCCCATGAAAACACCGACGGCCAGCGGTGCAGCGATTTCGACCAGGATGTCCCCGCGGCGGTAATAGACCATCGCGCTCGCGGCCGCAGTCACGCCCACCATGAAATTCGAGGTCGCCGTCGCCACCATCAACGGCACATCCATGAACAGGTACATCACCGGAACTTTGATGGGGCCGCCACCGATACCGAGAAGTCCGGAGAGCGCGCCCGCCACCAGCGACGCGCCCAACCCCAGCGGATAGCGCTTCGGCTCGTAAGGCGGGATCGCGAATTCTCCATTCGGCCCGGGAGAAGATTTGTCTTCGAGCTTAAGCTTGCCGTGACGAGCCACAATTGTGATGGCGCTGTAAAGAAGAAATCCGGCGAAGAGGCCTTCGAGCGCATTGCGATTGAAATAGCCAACTAGGTAGGCCGTGATCGCCGCGCCGAATGAGGTTGCTAGCTCAAGCGTCATGCCTAGCCGAATGTCCGTAGTATGGCGCTGCAAGTGCACCGATGAACTCGCGGCAGAGGTGGTGATAACGGCAACCAGGCTGGTGCCGATCGCCTGCCGAATGGGAATCCCAAAGTGCAGGGCGAGAATTGGAGTGAGCAACACTCCGCCGCCGATGCCGGTGAGCGCGCCCAGCAATCCGGAGAAGAATCCGAGCACAACCAGCAGCAAGGTCACCACTAAAGTGGGAACCTCCGGCTCGTGATTTTTCTTTTCAAAATAGAATGCGAGGGGAAATTTGGAAATACTCGGGCGGAAAACTCCGGCCGGAGCGGCAAGCTACGACACCGCCCGCGGACTTGCTGTAGACTCGGCCTGCTCGTGCGCGTGATAGCTTGACCGCACCATCGGGCCGGATTCCACGTGGCGGAAACCGAAGCGCAGAGCCTCATCCCGTAGATACACAAATTCGTCCGGACGATAGAAGCGCGCGATCGGCAAGTGATCCTTCGAAGGACGCAGGTATTGGCCGATGGTCAGAATGTCTACGCCGCGAGTTCCCAGATCGCGAAACACTTCAATCAATTCTTCCGAAGACTCGCCCAGCCCCACCATCACGCCGCTCTTGGTAACCATCCCCGGCGAAAACTGTTTAGCATTCTCCAGCAATGTGAGT
>Ga0210410_10001239_pt1 | contig 24375 bp, 20 predicted proteins | sample IncBWC4MmetaG_FD_161058 | JGI IMG/M metagenome (GOLD analysis project Ga0210410, IMG submission 161058) | Forest soil microbial communities from Barre Woods Harvard Forest LTER site, Petersham, Massachusetts, United States - Inc-BW-C-4-M | ecosystem: Environmental > Terrestrial > Soil >... | reverse complement strand
CTGATTCGGCTCCCTTTTGTCGTACGATGGATGCTGCGTATGAATTCGCTGCGATGCATTACCGCCGGGCTCGTTCTGTTGTGCATCGGCAGTCTTCCCCTGTTTCACGCGCTTTCCATGGGGACGCAAAAGACGGACGCCGCGTCGAAACGTGCTTATCTCGGCTTCGACCGCAACATTTTTCCTGGTAAAGCAGCCCTGCCAGTATTGCGAAAGACTTTTACCTTTAGCGGCTACTGGCTGAGCCCACCTCCTGGCGAAAAGACCAATACCTGGCTAGGGCAACGTGAACTCTTGCATGCCCAAGGATTCGGCTTTTTGCTTCTTTACCGCGGCCCGCTAACTCGCGATCTCCAGAGCGAAGCTGCGGCGAAGGGAACCGCGGACGCGCGAGACGCGGCCTCGACGGCAAAGAGTGAAGGTTTTCCCGCGCTGTCGATCATTTTTCTCGACATCGAAGAGGGTGGCCGTTTGCCCGCAGCGTATCACGCCTATTTGCGTGCTTGGGCTAGCGGACTCTCAGAAGCCGGGTATCGCTCAGGCGCCTATTGCTCCGGAATTCCCGTCAAAGAGGAGCCGAGCGTGACGATTACGACCACAGACGACATTCGCGCGCATGCACCTTCCCAAGACTTCGTCTTTTACATTTTCAACGATGTCTGCCCGCCTTCGCCCGGCTGCTCATTCCCTCAAAATCCGCCGTCACCGGTGGCCGGCGGAGTTCCCGATGCCCGGGTTTGGCAATTCGCACAATCTCCGCGCCGAATGGAACGCACTGTTCACTGCCCACCGGGCTACCATACCGACGGCAATTGCTACGCTCCCGGTGACACGGCCCATAGCTGGTTTCTCGATGTGAACTCCGCCTCTTCGCCAGATCCGTCGAGCGGCAGATAGTCTTCGTCTATGACATCGCCAACATCGACAACAAAAGTTTCTCCGAGCGTATTACCACCGCGCCCGTGTCGCCACTCGGCCAGCATCTTATTCGTTACTACCAAGAATGCCGTGGCCGTCGCTTCGCCGACCACTCTCGGCGTCGACCCGCTCCGCCAGCGTCTCCCCGAAAAGGAAGAACAACCCATCCATCTCCTCTACGGCTTTCTCTATGTCGCGGACAGAGAAGAAGACCTAGTCGTCATTGGCAATCCCGATCTGAAATCCAGCAGCCCCGGCGTCGGCACGCTCCTCGACGGCAACCCCGCCAACAATTTCCTCAAACGCGCGCTCGCGTTCAATCCCAACGGAGTCCTGACCGGTGCTCGTCGCATCACCATCGCCGGTACCTATGCTTACATCCTCACCGACAAAGCACTCGTCATCGTGGACCTCGACAATCCGCTCGCACCGCGCATCGCCGCGACCATCGGCTCGGCCGAACTCGACAATCCTCCCGGAATCGCTGTACGGTTCCGCTATGCCTCGTTGTGGACTGCTATGGATTGAAAACGCTGGACGTGACGGATCTGGCGCGCCCAGAGTTGGTCGAGAAAGGAAAGGTTGCGCTCGGTGATCCGCGAAATGTGTACGTGGCGCGAACCTACGCCTATCTTGCCGATGGAAGATTTGGCTTTGTCTATTGTCGACGTCGAAAATCCAGAACAACCGCGCTACAACCAGGAATACAATGCGAACGGCGCGATTAACGATACCAACGACTTGAAAATCGGAATGGTCGCCGGCAGCGCATTCGCCTTCGTCGCCGACGGGCGAAATGGCCTTCGGGTCTTGCAAATTGTTTCGCCGTGGGACGATCCAGCGCACTTCTCCGGCTTTAGCCCGCGCCCTACGCCAAAGCTGATCGCGACCGCACGCACCAGCGGTCCCGTCCTAGCGATTTCCAAAGGCATCGACCGCGACCGCGCCGTCGACGAATCCGGTAACCAACTCGCCGTGTTCGGCCGCCGCGGCGCCCGTCCCCTAAATCGTGCCGAAATGCAGCGCCTCTACCAGCACTCCACCAACGGCGCGTTCTATTCCGTCACCGACGAACCTGCCGAATCCTCCCCATCGGCCACCAGTTCATCCTCATGGTCCTTCTTTGCCCGTGCTCGCAATTGGCTCAATTCTCTGTACTGAGGTTACCTCCATGAATCGTCGCAAATTTCTCGGCTCGACACTTAAAGCCATCTCTGCCGTTTCTTGCGCTCCCTTTTACACCAATGCGCTCCACGCCCTGGTGCCGCAACAAAGTCCCTCCGTGCGCCCGCGCTCCTCTAACGCCCCGCGCCCGCAACTGGCCATCACCATGGATGACCCTCGCTTGAAACTCGAATCCAATCTCCGATGGCCCGACGCGAACTCCCGGATTCTAAAAGCTCTCGAAAGCCGCAACGTCAGAGCTGCTCTGTTCGTCTGCGGCATGCGTGTCGACGAATCCGACGGCTCCCGGCTGCTCTCAGCCTGGGACCAAGCTGGCCACTTGATCTGCAATCATTCCTATTCACACTTGAACTACTGCGGTCCGACCTCCTACGCCGACTTTGCGGTCGATTTCCTGAAAAATGAAAAAATCATCGCGCCTTATCACAACAAAACTCTTCTCTTTCGCTACCCGTTCCTAAAAGAAGGCGACACCGCCGACAAGCGCGACCGCTTTCGCACTCTTCTCAAAGAAGGCGGCTATCGCATCGGCCACGTCACCATCGATGCCTCCGACTGGTACGTCAACGAACGCATGGCCGACCGCCTCGCGAAGCAATCCAACGCCAGTGTCCAGCCCTATCGCGATTATCTAATCGCGCATCTTCTCGACCGCGCGTTGTTCTACCACCAGCTCGCCATCGACGTGCTCGGCCGCGACATTCGCCACACGCTGCTCCTCCACTACAACACCCTAAACGCTCTCGTCCTCCCCGATGTGATGGCTGCCTTCGAGACCGCCGGCTGGCAATGGATCGACGCCTCCCTGGCTTTTCAGGACGATGCCTTCCGCCTCCAGCCGAAAACACTCCCCGCCGGGGAGAGCCTGGTCTGGGCGCTGGCGGCCGAAACCGGTCGCTTCAAGGATCGGCTTCGCTACCCCGGTGAGGACGACGTTTACGAGGAGCCCAAGATGAAGGCCTTGGGCCTTTAAACCCCTGCCGCCCAGATGTTTCCAACGCTTTTTTTCGCTTTTCCTTCGCTGTCGGTATCTCCTTCTAGACACGTGTTTTGCCCCTTTTCGGTACCCAAAAGGGTGCCCATCTCCTTTCCTTTGTATCTTTTAACCCTAGGACACATCTAATCGAGGTATAATGAGTCGTTCACGTTTTTAACGCATAGCACCCATCAAAATAATTCGTGGGGGCCCCTGGGTGAACCAGGCTATGGTTGTAGGCGTAGGGGGTTTTGGCACCGCACCCAGGGCGGGCCGGCCTCGCCCAAGGCGAGCTTTATAGAGGCAGTGAAGGGGTACTAGAACATGCTTAGGCAGTACTTACTGGCAAGCGATTTTGACCAAACTCTGAGCTTTAACGACTCCGGAGTCGTTCTCTCAGAACTCATCGGCTTTCACGGGTTCCACGACAAGGTCAAGGGCCTTGCGGAGATGAACCTCGTCCAACAAGGCGCTGAACTCAGCTACCTGATTCTGCACGACCCGGAATTCCGCCGTGTGCGCCGCGAGCACCTTGTCGATACCGGCAAGCGCATCCGCTTGAAGCACAACGTCGCGCTCTTCGCGCGGGCACTCGACAATCTCGCCGACGGCTACAAGTTCCATTTCAACGTGATTTCCGCAGCTCCGCAGGAAATTATCCAATCCGCGCTCGAAGGAATCGTCCCGCCGCAAAACATATTCGGCACGCGCTTCCGCTACAACGATTCGACCGGTGAAGTCGAATCCATCATTCGCGCCTCGGCAGGATGGGGCAAGATCACCGTTCTCGAAGAGCGTCGCGCCGAACTCAGCATCAGCCACGACCATATCATCTACATGGGCGACGGCAGTTCCGATATTCCCGTGATGATGCACGTAAATCAGCACGACGGCATCACGATCGCTGTCTCCGAAGCCAAATTCATCACGCGCGTCGCAAAACGCACGGTCCTGAGCGATAACGCCATGAGCGTACTGGTCCCCGTGCTCGAAAAAGTCCTGAACTGGGACTCCGCACACATCCGGCGTTTGTTCACTTCCTACGGTCTGAACCTGCTGGAATGGGACAAAGTGCGCACCGACATGCTCACCATTCAGGATTCGGCTGAACCTGTCGTCATTTCTCAGGTCCAGGCACACTAACGTCAGCCTCAAACGAAACGGGCGGCTATCCCTCGCCAGGATGGCCGCCCGTTTTCTCTTCGCAGGAATTCAATGGCTCATGAACGGCTGAACTTGAACTCGATCTCCGTCGGTTGCTTCGGCCCGGGTTCGAATCTGCTTTGCAACGCCGCTTTTTCTGCCGCCGTCGCTAGCATAGGATGGCCGCCAACGATGTGCGTTTTCTCGATAAAACTTCATATTCAATCGATTTAAACTCCGTCTCGTTTGAGGCACCGTCTTCGCTAGCGCGGGCACTCCGGCCTACCCGCTTCTGCTACTCGCGCTTTGGCAGCACTATGTCTCTTGGCAATGGCTGTCTCAGGACTCCTCGCAACACGCTGCCACAGCCAAGATTGGCTGGGCCACCAGCAAACTGATTCACCACTTTTTTGCACCTTTTTGGCGCGGCCTCCTCGGTTACAATTCCACTGGAGGCCACATGTCCAAGAAATCCATTCTCATGCTCGTTGGTGATTACGTCGAAGACTACGAAGTGATGGTTGCCTTCGAGGCGCTTCTGATGGTTGGCCACACCGTCCATGCTGTCTGTCCCGGTAAGAAATCCGGCGACGTCGTTCCCACCTGCATCCACGATTTCGAAGGCGATCAGACGTATACAGAGAAGCGCGGCCACAATTTCGCTCTCAACGCCACCTTCGACCACGTCAAGCCTGAAGACTATGACGCGCTCATCATCCCTGGCGGTCGCTCGCCCGAATACCTTCGCCTCAACCCACGCGTCATCGAAATCGTCCATCACTTTTCGAAGACCAACAAACCCCTCGCCGCCATCTGCCACGCCCCGCAAATTCTCGCCGTCGCCGACGTCCTCAAGGGAAAGAAGTGCAGTGCATACCCGGCCACCGGTCCAGACGTTACTCTCGCTGGCGGCACCTACGTAAGTCTGCCCATGACCGACGCCATGGTTGACGGCAACCTCGTCACCGGCCCGGCCTGGCCCGCGCTCCACTCCTGGCTCGCAAAGTTCCTCGGCGTCCTGGGCACGCAGATCGAACCTTAATTTGAGCGGAACGGTGCGTCGCTCGGCGACGGCGCCTGATATTCCTCTTTTGATCCGCACTTTCTAAATTCCTGGCAGGCGTGGATAATTGTCGGTTCACCACTCCTCGGGAGGGGCTCTCTATCATGGCTAATATCAACACCAAAAAAGGCGTCATCGGTATCCTCACTGGCGGCGGCGACGTCCCCGGTCTCAATCCTGCAATCCGCGGCGTCACCATCCGCGCGCTTCACGAGGGCTATCAGGTGATCGGCTTTCGCCACGGTTGGGCCGGTCTCGTCGATATGGTCCGGGAAAAGGACTACGACAATTCCGACAATTTTCTGGTGCTCACGCAGGAAGTCGTCGACCGCGCCGCACGCACGGGCGGCACTTTTCTTCATTCTTCGCGCACCAATCCCGGTCGCGTCAGTAAGTCCAATGTTCCGGCTCACTTGAAGGACGCGTTCACCGCGGAGAAAAACGATCTCACGCCCGAGGTCCTCAGGAATCTCGGGTGGCTGGGCATTGATACGCTCATCCCCATCGGGGGCGACGACACTCTAAGCTACGGCGTCCGCCTTCACAAAGAGGGTTTTAAGGTCATCGCCATCCCCAAGACCATGGATAACGACGTCCCCGGCACGGACTATTGCATCGGCTTCAGCACCTGCGTTACCCGCACCTTACAGCTCGTCAATGACCTCCGCACCTCCGCGGGCTCTCATGAGCGTTTCATGGTTATCGAAGTCTTCGGTCGCTACGCCGGGTACACCGCGATGCTCCCCACCATGGCCGGCGCCGCCAACCGTTGCGTTATCCCCGAGTACAGATTCGATATCGAGCGGCTCACCGAGCTTCTCGTCAACGACCGCAATAAGAACCCCAGCCGCTACTCAACCGTACTGGTTTCGGAAGGCGCGATGTTCGAAGGGGGCGAAATGATTTTTGAGGGCGAGACGGCCGATGCCTATGGCCATAAGAAACTGGGCGGCATCGGAGATATCGTCTCGGACAAAGTAAAGGAACTCTCCAAGAAATTTAACAACGGCAAGACCATTGAAGTGGTTAACCAGAAACTTGGCTACCTGGCCCGCTGCGGCGACCCCGACGTGGTGGACTCGATCGTTCCCATGGCCTACGGCAATATCGCCCTCGAATTGCTCTTAAAGGGCATCCACGGCCGCCTCGTCGTTCTCCATAACGGCAGCTACGGCAACATTCCCATCGAAACGATTACCTCCACTAAGAAAATTGTGGACATCCAGGAGCACTACAATACCGTGCGTCTCCGCCCGCAATTCTCCAGTTTTGAGGCCAAGCCCTTGTTTCTCATGGGAAGCTAACCAGCATTGACAAAACTAATCTGGCCCGTCCTCGATTCCAGGTAGGGCCCGCTGTCTGCAGCGGGTCGTTCACCGGCCTCAGCTCACGCCGTTTTGATTTGCGAAGAATTGTCTGACTGGAAAGACCTCAGAAGCCTAGAACACCTAGCCTTTTCGTCTTTTTGCCATGTGAATAACGGGGAGCGTGAGCCCGTTTTTCAGAGGGACCTCGATATTCTCCACGGCAACATAACCTTTCGCCCCGAATAGCTTAGCTCCCGTCAATGTCGCGCCCATTTCGTAGCTCGTAAAACCAGCGGCGCGAGCCGCGGTTTCACACGCGGCAAGAATTTTGCTGCCGACCCCGCGTCGCGCCCACGCCGGATGAATAAAGAACGCCCGGATCTTCGCCGCGTCGCGCTTAGGGTCCAACAGTGTGTCCTCTCGCCCTGTCCAGTGATCGCTGCCATAAAGCGTCTTGCGCTTGCTCCAGCCTCCGCACCCGGCAATGACCCATCCCGATCCCGGATTTTTTTCCTCGGCGGTGTTCTCCGCCGCTGACAACGCATCAACAATCCTGGCTTCCGCAACAAAATAAGTCCCGTCGGCGATCAACTGACTGTCCACTCCAAACACCGATTCCAGCGCCCCTTCCATCTGCGCGGGAGTGTAGTCCTCGGCCTGAAGTTGCCGCACGGATGCTTCAATCAACCGCCGGAGCAGGGGAATATCCGCTGTCGCGGCCTTCCTAATTCGAATCTCCACCGTGTTCATCCGATTCATCGCGAACTCTTGTCGAGGAACTCACCGCCGTTTGGAACCATCGTTCCATGTCCACTAAACTCTCGCTCCACCACTCGCCCGTCACAAGTCGCTATCCCTTAGCCTTGCCCTTCAACGACTTCGCAACTTTTTCAATCTCCTCCATTCTCTTGTACATATGCACGGAGAATACTTCTGTCGTCCCGGTCTTTTCGACTTCCTGCTTCAGTTCGCTCGCTAACTGGTACAAACGATCGACTCCTGCGCGAAATTCTCTTTCGTTCTGCTTTAGTGCCGCTCGCTTGGCGCTCGGAGGATCCGGTGTCGTCCCATCCTTCTCGGCTGGGTTCTGAGTCTCGGCCGACGCCGGTGGAGTTGGAAAGGGCCTAGTGTGTCGCGCTTGTGTGAACACTGTGCCATGCGTTGGGACCGAACAACTCGCCGCCGCGGCCAGCGTCATCAAGAACCTGCGCCTCGTTTCCCCCATGATCTCCTCCTCAACCATCCCTCTCCGCTCGCCCCATTCTGTCACTTGTTCCCTCAGTGTATCCAAGCATTTGTCTTGTCCGCCGCCCACAAAATCTCACTTTCCGCGCGCGCGTGTATCCGAAGCCCCGCGCAGCACATCCAACTGCATGTGTTTTGGAAGGGACGAAAATGCCGCAACGTCATCTCGGAAAAAATGGGCCGCTGATCTCCGCGCTCGGTCTAGGCTGCATGGGAATGTCCGAATTTTACGGCGCGCGCGACGACGCCGAATCCATCGCCACCATTCACCGCTCGCTCGAGCTGGGCATGAATTTTCTCGACACAGCCGACGTTTACGGCTACGGCGACAACGAAATTCTGGTCGGCAAAGCCATTCGCGGTATCCGCGACAAAGTCTTCCTGGCCACAAAATTCGGAATCGTACGCGACAAGGCCAACGCCACTTTACGCGGCGTCAACGGATCACGCGCCTACGTCCGCTCGTGCTGCGAGGCCAGCCTCAAACGCCTCGGCGTCGACACCATCGATTTGTATTACCAGCATCGCGTCGATCCGCAAACTCCGATTGAAGAGACCGTCGGCGCCCTAGCCGAGCTTGTGCGCGAAGGGAAAATAAAATTTGTCGGTTTATCCGAGGCGTCCGCCGAAACAATCCGCCGCGCCCACAAGGTCCATCCCATCGCTGCCCTGCAATCTGAATACTCCCTCTGGACGCGCGACCCCGAAGACGAAATTCGCCCGACCACGCGCGAGCTAGGAATCGCCTTCGTTGCCTACAGCCCGCTAGGTCGTGGTTTTCTCACCGGCCAGATCAAGCGCTTCGAAGATTTCGCCTCCGACGATTACCGCCGCTTTTCGCCAAGATTCCAGGGTGAGAATTTCCAGAAGAATCTCGATTTGGTCGCGCGCGCCGAATCCATCGCCAAAGAAAAAAACTGCACCCCCGGCCAGCTAGCCCTAGCCTGGCTCCTCGCCCAGGGCAACGACATCGTTCCCATCCCCGGCACCAAACGCCGTAAATACTTGGAAGAAAACCATGCGGCACTGCGTGTGCAGCTTTCTGAGGCCGACTTAGCTCGAATCGAAGAGATCGCACCTCACGGCGCCGCCGCAGGCCAGCGTTATCCGGAACACATGATGGCCCTCGTCAACAAATAACCGTCGCGACGCTGGCTGGTTTTTAGTTTCCGGTTTTTCGCAGCGAAGGAAGCGTGAACGTGGCTTTGACTTCGGTTCGTTTGGCCCAGTCGTGATACGTGTGACATTCGAAGCACCGCGATTCGGCATGCTCCGGGCCCGGCGCGTGGCACGTCTTGCACGTCGCGATCCCCGGTAGCAGCACGTCGCTTATCCCCGTGCTGGTCAGCGCCTTTTCATGGCAGCTGAGGCAGCTAAATCCACGATGTGCGTCGTGATCGAATTTCGCATGCGGCAATCTGCGGCGCGGATCTGCTGCGATGGGAATGTCCGGAAAAATCGGATGGGTCAAAATGTCGGCTGGGCTCTCGCTTAACCATGGCGGCTCTCCGGGCGTACGCAATTCCGATCGATAAGTCATTCCATGGCATTGGGAGCACGTCTTGCGCCACAGTAGTTGCTCCGCATCGTACACGCGCTTGGCTATCCACTCAATTGTAGTGTAGACATGGGTCTTCGCCGGAATCGCCTTGCCGGTCAATTCGCGCTTAGGGTCGCGCGCTTCTCGCAATTCCGCCGGATGCGCGCGGATATACTCCGTAAACTTCGCGACCAAAAATGCGTGGACTATCTCGGGCTCGTCATGCGGCACGCCAAAATCAAATCGCTCGTCAAACGACAGCGAGTGGCACGCCCCGCACGCATTTGCGAATTTCACGGGCGCCATCAGCTCACGCCCGCTTGTCGGTTCCACGGATTCGAGAACTCCCGGGTTGGATAGGAATTTCCGCTCCTTTTCATAGCTGGCTGCGGCCGATCGATAGTGCGCATCGGAATATGTCAAATCCGGAGCTACCGCACTCTGCCGGTGACAATTCCCACATTCGAGCTGTACCGTCGGCCCGGTCGGCCCCCGCCGGATCGGTTTCATGTGAACCGCGTGGTTCACTTGAATTGCCGTTGCATACCACACTCTTCTCAAATCTCCACGCGGCGGCGCAAACTCCGGATGTCCATCCTGGAAACTCTTGATCTGTGTCGCGTACCGCGTCGTACCACTCGCGCTCTGCAAGTCGCCGTGGCACGCCGCGCAGCTCTGATTGCTCGCCGCAACCAGATTCACGCGTCCCCGATGTTCCGTGTGGCAAGCCGCACAACCAAGCGCGGCGCGCTGCGCCGCGTGATGCACCGGCGCGTCGTGGCAAGCCAGACAAGCCGCATCACTGACCTTTGCCGAAAACACGCCCGCCGTCTGCATGTGGCACGCCGCACACTCCGCCGCCAACACCGCGTGCGTCTCGCTCATCCGCCCGCTCGAATACACGCGCGAGTCCCGCGCGAATCCGTGCCACGCAATCCAAACCATGGCCAGCGCCGGCAACCCCACACTCAGCCAGAACTTCGCGCGCTTCAGCCCAGTCGGCCTCTTGAAATAATTCAGGTCGATCCGCTGCGCCAGTTTCTTAGTTGTTCGTGTTCTCGCCACGCGTCACGTCTTCAATATCGCAAAGCCATCACCGCGTGCACCGCCCCCAGCAAAATCAAGGTCAGCGAAAGCGGAATATGCACCAGCAACCACCCATGCAACAAATGATGAAGCTGCTCCTGCCGCACAAGCTGCCGCGCCTCGTCGCAGATATCCTCCAAATCCTCGAGAGTCGCCTGTGCCGATTGCGGCATCACTGTCCGCAAACCGGAAAACGCCCCATGCGCTTTGTCTGCGTCGCCAAGGCGTGACCGGCGTTGTCTCGGCCGTTCGAGAAACGGCCGCATTTCGCCCAAATAAAACTTTCGCAAGAAAGCGCATTCCTCTTCCGTAAGCATCACTGTCTCCGCCGCAGCGGCCACCGCCCCACCGCTGCTCACAATAGACATGGACCGTGCCGCGCTAAGTCCTCCCGCTCGCAGAACTTCCTCGCTCGCCGATTTGCCGACCCCGAGCGGCCCGCAAATCGACTCGACGCCGCGATCCGCCTCTTCGCGCAGCAGTTTCTGCACATTTCCGATTTCGTCGTAGATCGTTTCCAGCTTGACGTCCGTGGTCATTACCCGCGGCACGTAGTGTTGCAGCGCTGCCCCCAACACGCCGCTCACCACCGTAATAATCAACAGCCACATCAAGATGCTCGTCAGCGTCCCGCCAAAATGAAATCCGCCGTGAAACAGAATTACCGGCAAGCTCAGCAAACCCAGCCACAAGTGCCCGCGCATCCACGCTTGCGCTCGTCCAATCCGCCAAACCGGCACCCGTTTCCGCGCCCCCAGCAGCGCCGCGAAAACCATGAACGCGAATCCAATCGCGCCAAACGTCAAGCCCAGCGCGCTCCCGCCCCACCCTCCGCTCGGTGCATGCACCGCGTACGCGGAGTACCAGGCGGTGAACACGGCAAAGATCACGAGCGATGCGACCGCCCATCCTCTTTGTTTCTTATCTATACGCACCGCGCATGCCCCTTGCATGGCAGAGACTTCAGTCTGTGCTCTTGATATCGGGGGCGTTCGGATGGTTCTCGTTGATACATGCTTTGGGTCACTTCGCCGCTCCGCCGCCCAGCATTTCCGAAAAGAACGTCCTCGGGTCCACGCGGTGCGCCGCATCGTGCGGGCACGCGTAAACGCAGCTCGGCTCCTTCAAATGCGTGCACAAATCGCAGGAAGTAGCCTTCTGCTTTACCACCGCTTTCTTTCTCCCCGGACGCTCCAGGTCTTCGACCATCACTTCGAACGGATGCAAATTAATATTTCCGTACGGACAGTTCCGCGCGCACAACCCGCAACCGATGCACCAATCCTCAATAATTACTTCCAGCGAGTTTCGCCGCCGGATCGATCCTACTGGACACCCGACCATGCAAAGCGGGTCGCGGCATTGTCGGCAAGAAGTGGCCACCAAATATTGTTCGAAGCGCAAGCCTTCCCGCACCAGCCGCGTTATTCCGTCGTGCGCGTCGGCGCAAGCGTTCACGCACGCATCGCAACGCGTGCAATTCTGCAAGTCGAGAATGAGCAGGCTCTGCGCTTGCATCAAACCCTGCGAAAGGAATTGGTCGATGGGCACGCTGCGAACCGTCTGCATGCGTTGCTGGTTCTGTGCGCCGCGCTCTGCCGCCACAACTTCAAGGCCTTGCCGCACGCTCGGGAAACGCTTCACCATGTTGCGAAAATCGTCGTCAGAAATACGCACCACTTCCACGTGGTCCAAGGCCGTGCAAGTCGCCGTGCGCACGCCGCCAGCCAGCAAGCCAATCTCTCCGAAATAATCTCCACGCGACAGATACGCCAGCACAAGCTCCCCGCCGGCATACGTCTCTGAAATCTTCACAAACCCGATGCGCACCAAATAGAAATTCTTCGCCGCATCGCCTTGCCGTGCGATGACCTGCCCCGGCGCAAACCTCTGCAACTCCACGCTCCCCTTCAAGTGCTCGATGAAATCCGGCGAGAGATCCGCAAACATCGGCACGCCGCGCAAATGATTTTCAAGCGCCCGCTGCCGGTAGTTCTGGTCGATCTGCGCGCGGAACGACTTGTTCTTCATCATGATGTCGAGCACATTCCTAAGCATCTCGAACGCCACCACATCCGTGTCCGCGAGCACCGTCGCGGACCGTGGATAAAAATTCATGCAGGTCATTTCGCCGAACAAATCGCCGGGTCCGAGTTCGGCCACTGGATTTCCGTACGCAAGGTCCACGGAGGCATCGATGGGAATGGTTCTGTCGCGAGTCTCCTCGGAACGGACGTCTGCGTCCCGCGCCGCCAGCGTGCTCGTAAGTTTCTTGAAAAGGCCCTTGGCCCCGCCCTGCGTCTTCACGTGCGCAATCGGCGCCGAAAGAGAGACCCGCGCTTTGCCTTCGAGAATATAAAAAGCCGTCGAGCCGAATTCCCCCTCACGGCAAATGATCTCGCCCGGTTGAAATCGCCGTTTGACGATCGCCCCGCGGTTCAGTTCGAGAAAGGTTCCTGAAATTCCCTTGAACACCGGCAATTGCAAAAGTTCTTCCGCTTCGAATCCCTGCGCGTCTGGCCCCGCGGTAATCGAAGTGCCCACCACGGTCTTATTCGTCAACGCGCCCGTCGGACAAGACACCATGCATTCGCCACACGAAATGCAAGTCGAATCGCCCATCGGCGCGTTCAAATCGAAAGCAATCCGCGCCGAATAACCCTTTCCCATGCGTCCGAGCACAAAATTATTCCTGATCTCATCACAACCGCGGATGCATCGGTCGCACAAAATGCAAGCATCGTGGTCCACCGCAATGGCCAGCGAAGAATCATCGATCCCGCGCGAAACAGTCCGTTTTGCAAATCGCGGCTGCGTAATTCCCGCCGCCTTTGCCAGAGTCTCTAGTTCGCAATCGCCCGATTTTTCCTGCCGCGCGCAGGGAGACGGATGATCCGCCATCAAAAGCTCAAGCAAAGTCTTCCGCGCTTGCAAAACTTTCTCGGAATTCGTAACCACCTTCATGCTCGGCTCGACAGGCCGCATACACGATGCCGTGAGCACCCGCGCCCCAGTGTCCACCACGCAGAGCCGGCAAACTCCTACAGGCGTCTCATTCTGCAAATGGCAAAGCGTAGGAATCGGCGTCCCATTCATGCGCGCCGCATCAAACACACTCGTCCCCGCCGCCACCTGCACAGGTCGTCCATCAATGGCGATCTCTACAAGCTCCGGCAGTCTGCTGTTCGTGCTCACAATCCTGATTCCTCGCGTCTCTCCTCGGTGTCCTCTGCGCTCTCCGTGACCTCTAGATAAGTCTTTTTTCTATTGTTTCTCATTTCTTTATTCACGGCCGAATCCCCACGCGCTGCGCCTCACCCGCCCGCGCCGCCGCGGTAAAGCAAATCCCGCTCGGGCACTTTCCTTTCAGCACGTGGGCATCAATCTCTTCTCGAAAATGCTTCAACACCGACTGCACCGGCGCCGGCACGATCTGCCCAAGCCCGCAGATCGAAGTCAGACTCATGGCCTGGCAAAGCTCATCGATCAATGCCAGATCCGCCAGGTACTGTTTTTCCGTCAACCCGCCATGCGTCCACCGCGTCAGCAAATCCGTCATCTTCTGCGACCCTACGCGGCAAGGCACGCACTTCCCGCAAGATTCGTTCCGATAAAAACGCACCGCATTCAGCGCCATATCCAGCATGCACGTCGTATCGTCGCAAACCACAATCGCTCCCGAACCGAGCATCGAACCCGTATCCGCTAGTGCTTTGAAATCAAGCCGTACATCCACCATCGACGCCGGTAAATAACCCGAAGACGGCCCCGAAGGCGCAAAAGCCTTCAGTTGCCTCCCGCCGCGAATTCCTCCAGCGTAGTTAAACAGCACTTCGCGCATTGGCGTTCCCATAGGCACTTCGTAAATCCCAGGCTTGGCCGCGTGCCCGCTGACGCCCACAAATTTCAACCCACGCGAACCGCCTATACCCTGCGTTTTGTACCACTCCACGCCGCGCGCCAGAATCTGCGGCACGTTCAGAAACGTCTCCACGTTATTGATGACCGTCGGTTTTTGCCACAGCCCGGCCTGGACGGGGAATGGAGGTTTGTCTCGAGGTTCTGCGCGTTTGCCTTCGAGGGCCTCCAGCATTGCAGTTTCCTCACCGCAAATGTAGCCGCCGGGACTGACGAAGATCTCCAAATCAAACGCCAGTTCGCTTTTCAAAATGTCTTTTCCGAGCAAACCTTCGTGGTAGCAGCGCCGCAACTCTTCGCCAAGAATTTCTTCCTGCAAATGATACTCGTGGCGGATGTAAAGAATCCCGCGTTTCGATCCCGTAACCAGCCCCGCCACGATCATCCCTTCGATCACCAGGTGCGGAAGATGCGTCATGATGAAGCGATCCTTGATCGTCCCCGGCTCGCTCTCGTCCGCATTGCAAACGATGTATTTCTCAGAGCCCGGCTGCTTGCGCACCAAATCCCATTTCATGCTCGTTGGAAATCCCGCTCCGCCCATCCCTCGCAGTTCCGACGCTTTCAACTCCGCCAGAACCCCGTCCCAGTCTTTTGTCCTAGCCAATTTCCGGACAACGCCGTATTTCTCGTCGTCGCCATAGGGATCGGACGCACACTGCACGCGCGCGTGCTCCGGATGCGGTTCGGGAACCGCTTCGCCACGAATGGCGCTCCGCGCAATGGCTTCCGCCGAGGCTGCCGTCACACCCGCGAAAATGTCATCGTTGATGGAAACCGCCGGCGCCTGATCGCACCGCCCGAGACACGAAACATCGCGTATCAGCACATCGGCAGGGGCGCTCTTCGCAAAGCGCTGCTGCAAATCGGCCCGGAACTCCGCAGCCCCATTCAAGTGGCAGCTCACGTCTGCGCAAACGCGAACATCCGCTTTCGGTGGCGGCGCCAGATGAAAATGTGGATAGAAACTCGCGACGCTATGAATTTGGTAAAGCGGAGTTTGCGAACGTTGGGAAAGCGCTTCGAGTTCCGCCTTGGGCAAGAAGCCGTAGCGAAGCTGGATGGCTCGCAGGTCGTCGAAGATCACAGCGCGGCTTCTCGCATCGAAAGACGCCGGGCGAGTTGCATCGCGCGGCGTAAAGTGTGGTACGGATTCTCTTGCATACTACTGGCGCTCTGCCGCCCTGTAAATAGAAGCCCGTTGCCTTTTCGCGCCACGCCGCGAAAAAGACAACGCGTCTGACGCATCTTCCAATCAATAATTGGGCGAACGATCGTCCGTCATTGCGAATGCCAATTGCCCCCAAATCCTGTTGGCCGCGCGCCACGCTGTGCGTTGCGTTCTTTCTGGCACTTGCCTTCGCCGTTCGAATCGCCGCAGCGAAAGACGGCCCCGCCCACCCCCTAAATTTGGCCTTGGCGGCCACCGAATCAGCCGCTGCGCCTGCCGCGACAGCAGCCAAGCTTTCCGATTCGAATGCTGGACCCATAAAATACATCGGCCCCGGCTCTTGCGCCGCCACAAGCTGTCACGGCAGCGTCAAACCCGTCGCCGGCAGCCGCATTCTACAAAATGAGTACTCCACCTGGATCATCAAGGACAAACACAGTCACTCTTATCAAGCGCTGACCGGAGACATCGGCGACCGCATTGCCCGCATTCTGAAACTCAATTCGAAAGCCGAAGAAGCGCCAAAATGCCTCGCCTGCCACGCGCTGTACACGGCACCGGAACAGCGCGGCCGTCCGTTCGAATTGTCCGAAGGTGTCTCCTGCGAAAATTGCCACGGCCCGGCATCAGCGTGGCTCGGTCCGCACACCACACGCGACTGGCCCCACGAAAAATCCGTGGCCCTCGGAATGCGCGATACGCGCGACGTAATTCATCGCACCGAAAAATGTCTCGAGTGCCACCTGGGCACGAAAGAAAAATTTGTCGACCACGAAATGATTGCCGCAGGCCATCCGGATCTATTCTTCGAACTGGATTCTTTTTCTGCCGTGATGCCGCGCCACTGGAAATTCCCGCGCGCATCGGCTTCCGGCAAACTTGTCGAAGATGCCGCGTGGGCCGGCGTGCGCGATTGGAGCGCCGGCCAAGCTGTTCAGTTGCGCGCGGAGATGGACCGTTTGACCTGGCGCGCGAAAGGTGAGCGCTTCGATAAAAAAGATGTATGGCCCGAATACTCGGAGCTTTCTTGTTTCGCGTGCCACCACGCGCTCGTGCCGGCGAAAGATAGCTGGAGGCAGGAGCACGGATTTGCCGGGCGGCGTCCCGGGGATCCGGCGTGGAACAGTTCGCGCTATGCGGTGTTTCGGTTGCTCGCCAGGCAAATTGATTCCGCGAACGCGCAAGAACTCGATCGCCGGCTGCTCGAAGTCTCGGACGAAATGTCCAGGCTAAACCCGGATCGCAAAGTTGTGGCAGCCTCGGCCTCGGCGGCTGTGGCGCTGGTGCAGCGTTTTGCTGAGCGGCTCGCGGCAATGCCATACGATCGAGCTGCCGTGCTGCGCGTATTGCAACTCATTCCGGACGACGCAGAGACTATTTCACTAGCGGACGAGCGCGCCGCCGAGCAGGCGGCGATGGCGATGGATTCGCTGTACATCGCGTACAGCAAGGATGCGAAGCCCGCAAATGCCGAAGAGGTTCGCGCGATCATCAACGGACTCTTCCAGCAGCTCGAGAATCCTTCGGCGTACAACGCCGACCAATTTGCTTCATCACTGCGGAAAATCCGCCCGCTTCTTCGATAGCCAAATTCTGCGCAGGCCTGTGATAATCACACTCAGAAAGAGTACGCGGTCGTTGCCTATTTGCGCCAGCCTTTCTCGCGCGGCGGATTGGACGTGTTTCTGTGAATCGGTTTGAGAACTGGTTTTGTGCTTCGTGGTACTGGCGGCGCATGACGCGGAAGCAAATAATCCCGTGGCTTTTGTCCGGTACGGATTTGGGCGAACGCGTTCTTGAAATTGGCGCAGGGCCGGGCGCGGCCACGGAAGAATTGCGAAAACACGCCGGGCGAGTGACGAGCATCGAGTACAGCCACGCGTTCGCCGCCGGGCTTCTCGAGCGAATCCAAAGCGCAAACGGCGATGTTTTGCAGGGGGATGCATCGGCGCTGCCTTTTCCGGAGAAAACATTTTCTGCAGCCGTCGCCGTCCTGGTCCTGCATCACTTGAAATTACGAGAATTGCAGGAGCGAGCCTTCACCGAAGTCTTTCGCGTACTGCGGCCCGGCGGAGTGTTTCTGGCGATTGAGATTCAAGATGGATGGCTGCAGCGCATCGGGCACATGCGCAGCACGTTTGTACCGGTTGCACCGTCTTCCGTGCCCCAGCGACTTGCGGCGCTCGGATTTTCGAGCGTCTCCGTAGATTTTCTACGCGGCGCGTATCGTTTACGAGCTTTACGTGCGCCGAACGCCGACCCTTCCTCATATGCGACGCGTTGACCCAGCCGCGCCCCGCCCTTAGCATGACATGATGGTCTCTCGGGCGAAGCTCAAAGTTCCTCCCGGCCCTTCTTTCGGGCTCAGGCGCTGGTCGCTGGGGCCTCTCAATAGCGGCGATCCACTGAAATATTTCGCGGGAATTATCCGCGAATACGGAGATGTGGTCGGGCTTCGTGTTTTTAATTTCCGCATTCTTTTGATCAACCATCCGGATCACATTGAAGACGTGCTGGTCAATCACCCGCGAAAATTCATCAAGGGCCGCGTGCTGCAGGCCAACAAGCGCGTTTTTGGAAGAGGGCTGCTCACGAGCGAAGGAGATTTCTGGCTGCGGCAGCGGCGGCTGGCGCAGCCTGCGTTTCACCGCGCGCGAATCGCGGGCTACGCCTCGACGATGGTGGAATACACCGAGCGGCTGCTGCACGAGTGGCAGGACGGTGAAGAGCGCGACATCCACAAAGAAATGATGCGGCTCACCCTGCAAATCGTGGGCAAAACGTTGTTCGATGCCGACGTCGAGCGAGACGCACAGGACATTGGTAAGTCGATGGAACTGCTGCTCGAACTCGGCGCCGATTTCCGGCGCACTCTTTTTATTCCGCAATGGCTGCCCACCCCGACGAATATCCGACTGGAACGCGCGATCCGGCAAATCGAGAAAGTTCTCTACAGAATTATTGCGCAGAAACGCGCTTCGGGCCGCGATGCGGGCGATCTGCTCTCCATGCTGCTGGCCGCGCAAGATGAAGATGGCTCGCGCATGACCGACAAACAGCTTCGCGACGAAGCCATCACCCTTTTCCTGGCCGGACACGAGACTACGGCAAATACGCTCTCGTGGACCTGGTGGCTCCTGGCGCAAAATCCCGCAGTTGAAGCGAAGCTCCACGCCGAGCTGAGAACCGTGCTTGCGGGCCGCGCGCCTTCGCTGGACGATCTGCCAAAGCTCGTTTATACGAATCACATCATTACCGAGTCCTTGCGACTCTATCCGCCGGTGTGGGGAACGGCGCGGACGGCTATCGAGGACCACGAAATTGCGGGTTACTCGGTGCCAAAGGGCTCCGGCGTTTCTTTTGCGCAATGGACGGTGCATCGCGACGCAAGATGGTACGACGCGCCGGACGAATTTCGTCCCGAACGGTGGGAGGGCGACCTGCTGAAACGGCTGCCGCGTTTCGCTTATTTCCCATTTGGGGGCGGGCCGCGCCAGTGCATCGGCAACGTGTTCGCGCTGATGGAAACGGCGCTGATTCTCGCGACAATCGCCCAGCGGTTGCGGTTCCGGCTGGTTGTGGGGCATCCCGTAGTGCCACTCGCGTCGATCACCCTGAGACCTCGGCATGGAATTCGTGCTGTGCTGGAATGGCGTGCCGCCAAGAGCCGCGTCGCGGTTGGCGAAAATGAAAGTTAGCTCTTCGCTTATGGTTGATGGTGCTCGTAAGAGTGGCAAATACGGGACTTAAAGCTATTGTATTTTCAACAAGTTACGGGTGATCCGTAAGAGTGGCGGGGAAAGGGCTTCTAGGGCAAGTGACGACCGACAGGTCAAAGTTGAAAGAGAAGAGGAACCCGAAACGGTGCGCCCCCCGTTTGTGCGATGAAGAGCAGATTTCTGGACTTGCTTTTCGATCAGGGCGCACTCTGAAGAAGGAACAAACCCGTGAGGTGCGCGCCCGCTGACGTCAAAGGTGTCCCGGCAGCCGCGCTAAGGGTGATCCGCCCGCCAGTGAGCCCTCATGAAACTGCTGATTGTAGAAGCGAGTGCTACTCCTTGAAATGTTTGCTGGGCGTGGCCTGCTTTTGGTTTTGGAGTTCGAGGATGTCGGCGCGGGTATCGTAGGAGCCGAGGAGCCAGCGGGCGAAGAAATCGCCGCGGGCCATGTCCACATAACTGACGATGGGCATATAGGAATGGCGCATGCCGGGGTAGATTTGGATTTCGAAGCGCTTGTCGGCTTTGATGAGGGCGTTGGCGACGCGCATGGTGTTGACCATGCTTACGTTGTTGTCCATGTCGCCGGTGGTGAGCATGAGGTGGCCTTTTAGATTATTGGCGAGCTCGGAATTTTTGTCGATTTCGTAGATAAATCTTTCGGTGCCGTCTTTTTGGGTTTCTTCGCGAACGCCGTGATATTTTTCGCTCCAGTCGCGATTGTAGACGTTGTTGTCGTGGTTGCCGGATTCGGACCAGCCAGCTTTGTAGAAATCGGGGTATTGCATTAGGGCTGCGGCGGTCATGAAGCCGCCGCCGGAGTGGCCCCACATGCCCACGCGGCTTAGATCGATGTAAGGATGCATGGCGGCTAAGCGTTCGGCGGCGACTTTTTTGTCGGCCAGGCCGTAGTCGCGGAGATTGCCGTAGCCGTAGCTGTCGTACCATTTATTGCGCTGAGGACTTCCGCCGCGCGCGCCTACTTCGATGACAATGAAACCTAATTGAGCTAGGGGAACGTTGGGACTTTTTGGCGAGAAGGTTTTGTTTACCTCCTCGGTTTGCGGGCCGGGGTACACGAACTCGATGAGCGGATACTTGCGGGTGGGATCGAAATCGAAGGGTTTGTGCATGACGCCGTACAGATCGGTGATGCCGTCTTCCGCTTTGACTTTGAAGACTTCGGGAAATTTGAAACCGGCGTCGAGCAGTTGGGAGACGTCCGTGGTTTCCAGGTCGAGAAGCTGGGCCCCTTGCGCTTCGATGAGGACGGATTTGGGAGCTGTGTCGACGCGGGAATAGGTGTCTGCGAAATATTTGCCGGAGTCCGGAGCGTTGAAGGCGTGAGAAAAACTGCCGGGAGTTAGACGCTGGAGGCCGGTGCCGTCGAGACTGATGCGATAGAGATGAGTGTAGTAGGGATCTTCGGCGTGTTCGCGACCGTTGGCGGTGAAATAGAGGGTGCGCGATTTTTCGTCGAGAGAAACGATTTGATCCGTGACGTACTCGCCGGAAGTGATTTGGTTCTTCAGTTTGCCGGCCCCGTCGAAGAGGTAATAGTGACCCCAGCCATCGCGCTCGGACCACCAGATCAACTCCTGGCCGTTGCCGGTGAGGCGCAGCGGCTTTAGGCTGAGCCAGACGTTGGAACGTTCTTCGACAAGCGTTTTTGACGCGCCGGTTGCGGTGTCGGCGACGCACACGTCGATTTTGCGAAAATCGCGGTTGGTGCTGGTGAAGTACAGCTTGTCGGCAGAGTCGGAGAGCCAGCGCGGGCTGACGCGCGTGACCGGCATTGGCGCGCCCTCCTGCATGCCTTCCTGCTCTTGTCGTAGTTCTTCGCGATCCCGCTCGACGAGCGGAGCGTCGGAGATGCGGAGTTGCTGTTCGGGGAAATTCTTGGCTTCGACAACGACGATTTGTTTTGTGGCGACGTCGAGGATTTCGAGTTGAGAGCCGGGCATGATGTCTTCGCCGGGAAGCGGGTAGGGGTAGGCTTCGAGGGTGGGGCGAGGATTTGCGAGAGAGTGGATCACCCAGAAGTCGGGGACTCTGCGATTGTCTTCACGCATGACCGCAAACTTTTTTGAGTCTTTTGACCAGTGGACGGTGATGGCGGGAGCGCGGATGCCCGCTTTGTTTGTGTCACCCTTGTCTTCTTTTTTGAGTTCGTCTTCCTGTTCGGGGAGGATGCGGCGCGCGTAGCCGAACCGTTCGACGCCGTCGGTGGTGAGTTGGGTCTCGACGACTGTTGCGTCACCGGCTTTTTTCAGAGCTTTGGCGTAGTTGTCGGCGTCCATCATGTATAGGTTTTGCCCACGGGCGAAGGCCACGGTTTTTTCGTCGGGAGAAACGGCGGCCCACATGGGTTTTTTGCGCATGGGCTCGACATTGTCGAGGCGCGTGACTTTGCCGGTGGCGAGATCGTATTCGAACGAGAGGATGCGCGGTTCTTCGGGAGGTTCCGGAGATCGGCTGGAGCCAGGGGCGCGCTGGCTTTGCTGCTCGGTTTGCCTGTTTTCTTTCTGCTTGTCATCGTTCTGCTTGATTTCGCTTTCGTTGCCTTGCTGGCTGCCGTCGTCCTGTGCCTTTTTTTCGGGCTCATTGGGGACGACGCCGTCTTTGCGGATTTCCACTTCAAAGCGCATGTGCGTGTCCTTGTCGACGAGTTTGAGGCGTTTGATGGGGAGATGTTGCGCGTCGTAGGGGAAATGGGTGAGCGAAGAAAGAGCGGCGGCGATTTTGGCGTTGTCCCAGAGGGGGGACTTGGATTTTTTGACCGGGTCAACGATGTAATACTTCGTGCCATCGGTGGTACGGTAGCTGTACCAGAATCTGTCGGAGAGAGTGAACCAGTGGGGAGTGACGGAGAGGTCGAAGACGAGTTTGTTCATGCTGTCGGGCAGGAAGCGGGCTTCGAGAGCGTAATTCGGGGCAGAGAACACGTGGGCTGGGGCATCGGAGGACGCTGCGGAGGCGGACTCTAGGTTTGCCGAGTGGTTGGGAGTCTGCGCGGCGAGGCTGGCGACGAAGATCCCTGAAACCATCAGCAAAGTTGTCGAGACCCGGGGGAGTCGACGGGGAACCTGTGTCGACAAAGATCTTCGCATATTCGCCGATTCCATGGCTACGTTTCCTCCACTTGGTTATCCACCCGCAGGCGGCGCATTATAAACCAATCGGCTGACATTCCGCATTTGGACATGTGGACGCAGGGTGCACGCAGGCGGGCGAGGAGCGGGCGCTTTTTTTGCAAAGAAAAATGTGCGCAGCCGTGCAGGAGTAGGGATGCGCCCGCTGCTGAGGCGGGGCACAATTTGGCGCGTGGGAGATTTGGGAGCTTGGATTCTAGTTTAGGGCGCGCTTAAGCCGCTTAGTGGTCTTCTCTAATTGGCGCTTGAGGGCTCCGACTTGCTTCGAGATCGCCAGAAGTTCTTCCTTGGCAAGCGCTCCGGCTTCCACAACTTTATGCGCTTTGCGATCCGCTTTGCCAAAAGCACCACCGATACTTGCCGCTACTTGTGTAAGCTTGCTCTTCTTGGCCATCCGCGTCCTCCTTTGGGCTAGACAGCCATCGTATACCAAGATGTGTTCCGGAGTTAATCAAGAAACGGAAACAAATTAGCGACGGGCGATTCATATCTGAGTTCCTTTGTAAGGGCTTGGAGTATCGACAAGCTATTTGCTTGCTGCGCCAACGGAGAGCGGACCGAGTTCGGAGCGGGTTTGCATGACGCGAAGGATGGAATCGCGCGAGACCATGCCGATGATTTGGGCGGCGCCGTCGTCGGAGCCCGAGACAATGGGTATTTGGTTGATATCGGCGGAGAGCAGGCGTTCGAGGAGGGCGAGCAGAGGTTCGTCCGGCGTGGCCCACAGGATGCGCTCCCGGGGAATCATCACGGCCTGGACGGAGTTGTGGGCCCATTCGTTGCGCGGGACGGAGTTGAGGGTGTGGACGTTCATCATGCCGACAAGGCGATCATCGGTGATGACGAGGTGGCAGCGGCGGCCGGTGCGAAGGACCTCGGCCCCGTAGTCTTCCAGGGAGATGGCGCGGCCAACCGTGGGGACTTCGTGGCTCATTACGTCGGCGGCGCGTAGGCCAGTCAGAGTCTCGCGGATGGCGGCTTGGGCAACGCTTTCCTGCGCGGCGTTCAAGAGGAAAAAGCCGATGAAAACACTCCAGAGACCGGGGACCACGACGCCCTTGAAAACTCCGAACCCGCCGAGAAGGATCATCGCGTAGGCAATCAGGCGGCCGCTAGTGCCTGCGACTCGCGTGGCTTTGGAGAAATTATTGGTTGCGCCCCAGATGATGGCTCGGAAGATTCTGCCGCCATCGAGCGGAAAACCGGGGAGAAGATTGAAAAGCGCAAGCAGCAGATTCGTTTTCCAGAGCCAGTCAGAAAGCACGGCCACAGCCCCGTTTGAAGGAAAAAACACAAACAAGCCCAGGAAGAGTCCGGCCAGGAAGCCGCTTGCCAACGGTCCGGCGATGGCGATGTTGAATTCCTGGATGGCTTTGGAGGGATCGCGCTCGATGCTGGCGACTCCGCCGAAGATGAACAGGGTGATGGAGAGAACGCGAATTTTGTAGTGCTGCGCGACCACGCTATGGGCCAGTTCGTGGAACAGGAGACAAGCGAAGAAGAGAATGCTTGTGAGAACACCTACGCTCCATTGTTGAGCAGAGGGCCAGCCGGGTTGCTGCGCGAATTGCTCTTTGAGAAGGTAGGTGTTCGCGGCAAAAATGATAATCCACGTGGAATGCAGATAAATAGGTATCCCAAGGATTTTGCCGATCCGCATTCCTGGGCTTGGCGCCATGTCGAGTGGTATTGGGAGGCGAGACGCTTTGCTGCTGAAAATCAGCGAAGCAGGCTCGCGTACCTGTTCCTTTCGGGCTTTGCTCCGGCGCGCTGCCGGGTCGTCTTCCTGACACTACTACAATAGCTCTGATTGCTCGCGCGGCCAAACCCGGGGCGCGAGTGCGCGTCTAGCTGGCCACGGCGTGTTTCCTGCCACACAGAGCCGCCTTCCTCTTGACAAGGTAAGTGCTTTAGTTTCAGCGCATTTGCGGTGGCGTTTGGCGTGCCATTTC
>Ga0210410_10001238_pt1 | contig 24390 bp, 23 predicted proteins | sample IncBWC4MmetaG_FD_161058 | JGI IMG/M metagenome (GOLD analysis project Ga0210410, IMG submission 161058) | Forest soil microbial communities from Barre Woods Harvard Forest LTER site, Petersham, Massachusetts, United States - Inc-BW-C-4-M | ecosystem: Environmental > Terrestrial > Soil >... | reverse complement strand
GCTTCGCCGGTCGTGAACAGATCGACCGGCATACCCTCCGGCTTGGTCGATCCAAGTTGTGCCGTATAGTTGCCGCGTGCGTCCGGCTGCACGTTCTGCGTTTCCATCCAGACTGGCGCTCCGCCCTGCGGTTCGCTGTAAATCAGGAAGGTCACGCCCGTGATCGAGGTCAGGACTTTCCCGCTGCCGTCCTTCAGCACGCCGCTGTAGTTGATCAGGTTGGGCACGGCCCCCACGGCGGTCGTTTGCTGGGCTGAGGCAAAAGCCACAGAAAAGAACAGAGTAATCAGGGCGATCAGAATTCTTACGCGCTCCATAGATGCCTCCAGAAGTCCCGCGGCCCCGGAGCAGCCGCGTCAATGGCAAGCATGTTGCCTCGGAGGCTGGCAGGGAGGCAATAGCGCGGCGCCTGTCCGGTCATTATTTTTCATGTCGCCGCAAGCCGCAGAAAACGCGTCGGATGCGATGTTACGGAGCGCCGGGTTAGAATGATTCGCCGGGTAGGCTGGGGGAAATGTGTCTTCGGAACTGCCAACCGAACAGGCGCGAATCCGCTTTGGAGACGCCTTCGAACTGCATTGCGGCCGTTGTCAGATGTTTCGCGCCGGACGCCTGCTAAAGCTGGAACGCATTCCGACCGAGATTCTGATTCGGCTGGTGGAAACTCCTGGAGAAATTGTCAGCCGGGAGCAGCTTGTAGACCGCGTCTGGGGCAAAAACGTTTTCCTCGATACCGACAACAGCATCAATGGTGCGATCCGCAAGCTGCGGCGGGTGCTGCGAGACGATGCCGAACAACCCCGTTTCATCCAGACCGTAACTGGCCGGGGTTATCGCTTCATCGCGCCAGTTGATGTGGTAAGCCAGGAAATCGAAGCCGCATCACTACCGTCGAACGCACCGGCAACAACCCGTGCGGCTGTCCCGCCATCCCCGGCTCCCAGGAACTTGCTGAAGCTATTGTTACTCGTTGCGGCTGCCATAACTTTGGCGGCGGTAGCCGCCATTGTCTTCCGTTCGCGGCAGACACCGGTCTCCACCTCGCCACGCCGCATGCTGGCTGTCCTGCCTTTCGAGAACCTCACCGGCGACCCTGGCCAGGAATACTTTACCGATGGCCTGACGGAAGAGATGATCACACAGCTGGGCCGTGTGGACCCCGCCAGGCTCGGCGTCATTGCCCGAACCTCGGTAATGAACTACAAGGGGGCCCGCAAGCCGCTCAATGAAGTGGAGCGGGAGCTGGGCGTCGAATATGTGCTGGAGGGCAGCGTCCGGCGCGATGGTGGTAAGGTGCGCGTGACCGCACAGCTGATTCAACTGAGCGATCAGACTCACCTTTGGGCACAGGAATATGATCGCGAACTGCGAGACATTCTAGTCATTCAGAGCGACATATCGGCGGAGATCGCCTCTGAAATTGAGCGTGAACTGGGTGCCCCGCGGTCGCGCCCCGCACGCGCGGACGCAATGACTCCGGAACGTTCCGAAGCCTACGATTCTTATCTTAAGGGCCTGTACTTCTTTAACAAGCGCTCTGCGTTTCCCGAGGCCATCCGGAACTTCCAGCAAGCCGTGGCCAGGGACTCGCAATATGCCTCTGCCTACGCACTCCTGGCCGATTCCTATACGCTCATGGGAGCGTACGACCAGCTGCCCGCGTCCGATTTTGCTGAGCAGGCCCGAGCCGCGGCTTCGCGTGCGGTTGAACTCGACGACCGCTCCGCCGAAGCGCACACTGCGCTGGCGCTGATCGTGCAAAACTACGACTACGACTGGACCACTTCGGAGCGGGAGTTTCGCCGAGCCATTACTCTAGACCCAAACTACGCTACTGCCCATCAATGGTATGCCGAACACTTGATGTGGCTCGGCCGCTTTGATGAAGCCTTGGCGGAAAGCGAGCGCGCCCGGCAACTTGATCCCCTGTCGCTGATTATTGCCACCGACGACGCCTACCTCCTCTATACCTCACGCAAGTATAACCGCGCCATCAAAGAGTTCCATTCGGTGTTGGATCGCGATCCTGGATTCGCACGCGCGCATGATATCGGTCTTGTGTATGTGCAAATCGATCAATGCTCCGCCGCGCTGAACGATTGGCACGCCCAGCCAGTGCAAAATCTCGGGTCGTATTGGGCGCGAACGGCATATCTGGAAGGCCGCTGCGGCCGGCCTGAACTGGCCCGCCAGGCGCTCGCCCGAGTGCTGGAACTCGAGAAGCAGCACTCCCACAACCCCACAATGTTGGCAGCAACTGCCTATCTCGGAGTGGGGGACAAGGAAAAGGCCGTTGACTGGCTTATCAAGGCGTATCAGCAACGCACGAATGAGCTGACCAAATTAAAGGTAGACCCGGTGTTCGATCCTCTGCGGAACGATCCTCGATTTCAGGATCTCCTGCGGCGGGTTGGCCTTTACAGGTAGGCTGAGCCCCACCAAGGTTGCCTCTTGTGCTCAAAGCCCAACAACGAAGTACGTCAGGTTTCCGACTCCGGGGGACGTGTCGCTGATTCAGGCAGCGTCATCCGACTCAGGCGAATCTATATCTTTCAACGGGTCTCAACAGGGGATGGTGAGTGACGCGCTCCAACTGTAGACGATTCCGTAGACGGTGCTGCATCGCTCCCAGTGGCTGAGCTGCAGTGTTTATGCGGGTCTGACCACTAGCGCACCTGGGCCAAAACCAGGTGCTCGGTTCGCCGCAATTGTAACTGCTTGAAAAGATTGGTCGGGGAGAGAGGATTTGAACCTCCGACCCCCTGGTCCCGAACCAGATTCCGGCGATTGTTGAACTCTGCTGAATTCTGAAGATCGCAAGTGCTTGGTGGTGAACGAGTTGCGGGCTGACACTACCCGCGTTTTGATCCTGATTGAACCTTGATGCTTCGACCGCTACAAAACGTCTACACTTCCAACGCTCCAACTAATCATGCTGGTGTTGGAGGTTAGCCCGCGATCCCCCACTGTCGCGGCAGGCGACAACTGCGTCCACGCCAGCGTGGGTGCCCGTGTAACTGAAGGTTGCTACTCCGCTGGAATTGGTTGTGGCCGTGTTGGTGGTTGCATTCGGGCCGGTCACCGTTGAACCTCACTGAAGCATTGGCGATTGCGGCACCGATATTGTTCGTTACCGTAGCCTGAAGCTGCTGAGCAGTGCCAGTAAAGATTGGGCCAGCACTTGCGGGCGACAACACGATTCGTGCCAGAGGGCGGTGTATTAGCCTGCGGATTCACGGTAATGGTCGCATCTGCGCCGGCGGAAGTCTGCCCATTACTTGCGGTTAGCCTGTTCACCGTGGCGAACAATACGAGCGCCTCCTCTCTTTAAGATCGGGAACTCGGCTGCAGACGGCGGTTGGGTTTTGTTGAAGGCCGCTAGATCGTAGATTGCGCGACGCCTACGGCACACTGTGCCATGTACCGTCAACAGAGCAAATATAGAGGCTGCCGGTCGTCGCATTCGAGTACAAACTCCCTATGCCATACACAATAGAGTTAATGGTCTTTGTACAACTGGTGCCGGAGAGCCCCGACGACGAGCTTCCTGAAATCCAGGTGGACGTGCTCGGGCTCGTCGAATATCGCGAGAATGACGTAGAGCTAACGCTACTTAGCTTGCTCCCGAGCGCATACATTGCAATGTATGGATCTGTCGCTGCGGTAAGGGGTGTTAGCGGAGCGCTAGCGCTGTCTTTTAGGGTGACATCGCTCGTATCAGAGCAATACGACCCAACGCAGTTGTTAGAGATACCCATGAGCACAACATTTTGTACGGACCCTCCGACCGAGACCACCGTGAGTGTGGAGTTGCTGGTTCTGGGGTTGGTGTCGCCGTCGACGTTCATTACCACTACGTTAGACGTAGTCAGGCTGATCCCTGTCATGAAACCTTCGATCCGAATGTCCTCAATCGAATTGCCGGAGCCTCCCGCCACCTCAATGCAATGCCCCGCAGACGTTACGGTCGTGGAACCCGTTGTGCAGGTCATGCCATGTATTCCATGAGTGGAATAAAACAGGTAGGCGCCAACGGTGTCGGTGACCGGTGTTGCGGTGCCTGTGTCAAAGGTGATGTCGGAATACGGGCCCGAGTTCGCAGCGCTATGCACACCAAGGGGATCGCTACGATTCCAAACATTCAGCCCGATGTCCACAATTTGATAAAGGGTTACGTGTCTTACGTAACTCAAGTCAGTGCACCAGCCGTTATCGATTCCGGCCAGATTCGTCGTTCCTCTTCCATCGAGTACTACGTCCTCAACCGAAACCCCTGTGCACCCGGAGCCGGTTCCCATCTGAATCATGGGCTGACTCGCGTTCGTTCCGTGCCACTGGATCGTTGTTCTTGCGGTTGCGCTGCCCGTTCCTGGATCCTCGCCTCCTTGACCAATCAAGTGTGTACCGCTGGGAAGTGTCCACGTCGCTGATATCTGGATGGTCCCTGCGGGCAATAAAACCGTCGCAGAATTAGTGGCGCTAGCCCAAGGATTGGCAGTACATGTGGTACTAAGATTCGAGAAGGCTCCAGAAAAAAGCCCACGAGCATCAATCACACCAGTCCCCCCACTCGGAATTGTTCCTAAAGCAGCGCTTAGCACCGAACAAACATTCGTCGAGGTACTTCCCACGAAGGCACTTGCGTCAATGTAAACATGGGAATTCACCACGCATGTAGAACTGTTGTATACAGCCTTGTCGCCCGTATTGGCGGCAACAGTCGAACACCCCTGAGCCTGCAGGCGAAGCGGACAGACAACACAGAGAGCTAATAGCACGCCCACGATTACGCACAGAAAGCAGTTCCATCTGAACCAATGTGCTTCATGCATTGTGTTATCTCCATTCTTGACTTGACTGTTCTAGAGTTGTAATTTGCGAATTCGACACTGTTGATTCTTTTAGTGAGTTGTCAGCCCGGTCCATTTGCCCCCAATGCATCCGAAGAGAGTCGGGGCGGTGGTTCCGGAAGTGACCGAGTAGAGGCTGCCGTTCGCGGTACAACTCGTATTGCTTGGGATAGTCGGTCCGGAAAACCACGCGGGGACACTTGGGCTAGATGTAAACCTCGAATATCCAAGTGCTGAATAATTTCCGCTCGTCATCGGCTCACCGACAAGATACAAAGCGACCGTCGCGTCAGACGAATGGCTCAACGTCGTATTCGTAACCTCGTCGACGATGGTGTTCGTCGAACCAGAGCCGCTGGAGATTCCCATGAAAGTGAGATCTGTTGGGTTAGACGTGGTAGTAGGACAATTCGTAGAAGCGTTCGAACCGCACACGTGGACAAGGTTGGTTACTGAGGATCCCTGGATGTTAAGAAGCACATTATTCTGCGCGTTCGCTGGAAGCTGCGAGCCAATCAGAATTCCTTCGGTGTAATTTGAGATCGTGATATCTTCGATCGTGTTGTTGCTACCGTCCAAAAGTACGGCCGCGGTTCCGCCCGCAGTCCCCCCGACGCAATTCAGGCCATGAATGCCGCGCGTTCCGTAAGTTCCAATCAGGTTGACGCACGTTCCGGCTCCGGTTGAGCTTCCGGATACATAAATATTCGAATACGGTCCTGAATTTGCAGCGTTTCCTAGGTTCGCGTCATAGGCCCCTACAATCATTAGCCCCGTTCCCGAGGTGGGAACATTCGTGATCGAAACATCATTGACGTAGTTCAATTCCTGCGACCAGTTGTTCGAGATGCCCACCACGCCTTCGCTATGCTCGTCAATGCCGAGATGTTCAACGATCACACCGTTACAGTCTCCCCCGCAAAAACCAGTTGTTCCCATCTGGATCACAGTTCCCAGCCCGGATGTGGCTTGAATGATTGTTGACTGTGGTCCCTCGCCCACGAGACGCGTACCAGGGGGCAGTGTCCAGGTCCCAGTCACTTGGATTGTTCCCGCTGGAAGCAATACCGTTGCAGCGGGGGGCCAGTAATAGGCCGTACTTGACGACGGCCATGGGTTGCCGTAGGTGCAGACCAGAGCGGTACCGCCAATATTTCTTGCATCAACCACACCATGACCAGCGTAGGTAAACTTGGTCGCTCCGGTTAACAGATCCGAAGTTGCTAAATTCACCAACGCTGCGTCGATTAAGGCACAAATATCGGTGCCGCCGCCCGTTCCCGTCACCTGACTTGCATCAATGAAGGAGTGCGCGTTGATTGCAGCAGGGTTGTACACCGCATTGTCTCCGGGGCAATACGTGGCCCCACTGACAGTGCACAAGGTTTGAGCCTGAAGGCGCGCCGAAATCGTCAGCGCAATTACAGTCAAGGTGCAACCCAGCAGCCAACCCCGGTGCTTAAACAGCTGTCTTCTGCAGTTCATGCAATTCCTCCTGTAAGACTTTGGTGCCGCTTTTAGTTCCCCAAAAACGTCCAATTGCCGCCGGAGCAGTAGAAAATTGTGTTCTTGGAGTTCGCGGTTCCTCCGGGGTTTGAGAAGAGTGATCCGGGAGTGTTACATGACCCCAGCGGGGTCGTCGTCGTGTTTATGTTCCCAAGGTTATATGCTCCCCACGTGGGTGTACTGGCGGAATTTACCGATGACGGAACGGCGACGGTTAGCCGCGAATAAGCAACTAGCCCGGTCGGAAGTGACGGTTGCGCGCCAACCGTATACGTCCCGACGAAGGCTGGCACCGTTGCAGAGGTCGCTGAGTTTACGGCTGTTGTGTTCAGGTCATCCTGAATGCTGGTTTGCGGGACACTTGTTCCACCTAAGCTGAGGACGTGAAAAACATTGATGTTGCTCACAGTGTTCGCACCCGAACCGATCACATATTGACAGGCTGAATTGGGGAACGGCTGCGTTTGCAGCGTCGGGTTGCAGATGTGAACGGTATGCCAAACAGGGCCGAGTCTGGAGAAGGCGCTGGTAACGTTGGCTATGGTGTCGCCCGCGACGTTGCCCGATCCGGGATTGTCACCCACAACAACGCCATCGTAAAAACCCTCAATGTGTGCGTTTTCTACCGTCGTGTTGTAGGAATCCAGGTAGATAGCAGCCGAAGGTGGCACGGGCCCATTTGCGCTAATGAAATTATTCGCGGAATACGCCGTACAAGTGAGTCCATGCAAACCCTGGGTTTGCGCCTGAATCACTACACACGCCGTTGGATGGCAAGTACAGGTTGAACCACTGCCTTGACACTCAACGCTCATCTCTGCACACGCTGACGAGGCCACGAAGTTTATATCCGAGTAAGGCCCCGATGCCACCGCCCCGGACCCAATCAGCAATCCTGACCTAAGGGCGTCTCCACTGCTCGTTGCTCCAACATGGGAGAAAGACACATCGCTGACGTAGCTTCCGTAACCTGCGTAATTGTTGTCGATCCCGTCCGTGGACCTGTCTGCTAAACCCGTGTCCTGGCCGATGATCTTGAGGTGCTCTACGGAGATGCCAGTACATGTGTTTGGACAGAGTGCCGCAGAACCCATCGAGATGATCGGGGAAGAAAATGAGCTCGCATTTTGGTCAATGGTGATTTGCGTGTCTTGGGAATTTTCGCCGACAAGACGCGTGTTGCTGGGCAACACCCAAGTTGTGCTGAGGCCGATTATTGTGGCCGGCAGCAGGACTGTTGCAGGTACTGTAACCCCGCTAAACGGATTCGTTATACATGGCAAGTACTTGTTCGGCGGCTGAGCAAATACGCCTCGGGCGTCAATTATTCCTCCCTGGACGACATTATTGGAGTTCTTGCTGATGCTCGCCAACTTCAATAAAGCGGCGTTGATTTGAGCGCATATGTCACTCCCTGAGAACGTTGAGGCATCGAGGTAGGCCGGGGAATTTAGTTGCGTGCTGGGAGCTACCCACACGATGGGTTCTCCTTGTTGTGCAATTACGTCATTCGCGAGTCCCGCCAATAACAACAGGCCCACCATCCCAACGAACTGAGTCTTTTTCATTGATCCTCCTAGAATATTTACAATGGGATCGAACTCGCCTTCTTTCTTGGGCGACTCGCATTGCACAGCACATACTGTTTGCTACTCCCTTATCACTGATGGTGTTGCAAATACATAACTGGAACACCCAAGCCCGGCTGCAGCAATAAATCCAAGAGCCCATCCGAGTTGAAGTCGCCGGATACGATTCCGTTTTCTCCGGTATATGCCCCCGGCAGATGTTTCAAGACTTGCTTTGGCTGGAATGTTCCATCGCCGTTGCCCAGCATGGTCCAAAACTGATAGTCGAAGACGACATGCGAACTCACCAGGTCGACCCTGCCGTCGGAGTTGAAATCGCCAGCGGCAAAGGAGAAGGCTCGCCCATAACCAGCAGAGATATATGTGGGCTTCTTGAATGTGCCGTCGCCCTTCCCCATTAGCACGACGACTTGATTCGCATTGCAAAACGCGACATCGAGATTCCCATCCGCATTGAAATCGCTCACTACCAGTTCGGTCTGACAACCCTGTGAATGAGCAGTTCCAAGTATTGTCACTGGGGCCTGAAATGTGCCATCGCCATTGCCCACCAGAAGAGCCAAGACCGCCTTGTTTGAGAGGATGTTCGGCGACCAAACGACCAAGTCGAGTTTGCCATCACCATTGAAATCACCGGCAAAAATCGATGACCCGCCGAACACAAAGCTCTGGCCTTGCTGAAAGGTTCCGTCGCCGTTGCCTAAATAGATGTTTACGCTCCCATCAATCGCGGCGATGTCCAGCTTGCCATCGCCATTGAAATCTGCCACAGTCACCGCAGCGCCATAATTTCCGAAGGTCGAACCGAGATGGTATAGGCCATTCCCGTCGCCCAACATCACCGAAAGCTGGGGTTGCGAATTCGCGTTGCCCGAGGCATACACAACGTCCTCGATTCCATCTCCGTTGAAGTCGCCATAAGCCACCCCACCACTTCCGTAGCTCGGTGGTCCTAATGTAACCAGCCCTTGAAACGTGCCCTTTCCGTTCCCGGCAAAGATTGCAACGCCCTCAACCGCAATTCCCAGAAAATCGAGGACTCCATTCCCGTTAAAGGCTGCGGGCACGATAGTCAAGGGATCGACGTAATAGGCTGTGGGCCGGTTTGGGACAATTGCAGCTGTGGGCGTGTGTACTTCTATCTGTGCATAGCTGGAAGTGGAATTTCCGTTTCCTGGCCCGGGGTTGGTGGCCGTGATAACCCCAGCGGTAGGCGCGGCCACATCGGAAGCAAGAATCTGCGCCTGTAGTTCGCGGGCTGAAATAAACGTGGTCGAGCGCGCCTGCCCATTCCAGTTCACAACTGCGCCGGGAACGAAGTTAGCACCGTACACGCTGAGCGTGAAAGCTCCGCTACCGGGAGCCACTGCCATCGGCAGCGCCGGACCCGCGATCTGCGGCACCGGGTTTTGAGCGTATGCGATCATCCCAAGAATCACAGTCATCGCCAGCACTTTCAAACTTCCAGAAATTAAGCTGATAAAAATACGCTGCTGCCTATTCACAACTACCTCCCAAGGGTTCGGCCCGGAACAAAAATTGAGGATACAAAAACTGCAGAAATTATCTCTTGACTTACATGGGGGAAACGCAATCAAAAGCTAGACCAAGACCGATGCTCGCTGGGAACCGCTATCCGATCCAACTGAACAGCACGTTACTTTGGTCTCGGGCGGCTGTCAACGAAAAAGTGCCGTCTTGGGCGGAATTCCGTATTTCGTAAAATGCGGCTCGATCGAACCCTGACCAGCGCACATGGGACCAAGAGCGAACTTAACGCAATTCTTTATGACTGTGTCACTTACAGGCCGTTATGCCTTGGAATCGGCGTTCCGGGGCAATTGGACGACGGTCGCCATTTTAGACGGATAAGCACAACAAATTCTACGAATACAGGAACTTAAGAGATGGTTGCAGTTTGCAAAATCCTTCATCTACTTAATCATCACTTGACTCGCCTGCCCGTTGGGTGGCAAAGGATCATCGCTCGGGGTCGGACTCGGCCGAGTAGGAGACCAGTTCCGCTCCGGCGGCCGAGAAAAACATAACCCAGAACTTCTTTATGACCGCCCACGCTTGAGGCGTGAGTCCGCTTGGCGACGCTCCGTAGACGTAGACTTTGTATCCGTCCAGTGGAACTATGAGTCCGTTGGCCTTCGCTCGCTCCAACATCCGCTCGGGCCCTATTTCAATCAAAGTGGGCATCGGAAAATCTTTTGCTTCATTCATCATGTCCGAGAAAATCCAGATTGTCTTGGAGGCGACTTGCGAAGTGTCAGATTTCGGAGTCGACTCGAACAAGGCCTTCAGATGCCATAGACCACCGATGATGTCGGTTCCCTGTGCGACCGGGGACATCCCTGAAGACTTTTTCTCGAAGCTGGATGCAAGCTCGCGCCGTGCATGATTGAGGTCGTCAGTGAAGACACCTCGCGCATCGGGCGTCCAGCCTTTTAGGATTTCGCGCGTTCCGCCGAAGGAGTCCGTCGAAATGCTCGACACCCACACGCGGCTATTTGGCGGCTCGGTCAGAAGCAGCTTCTTGGTTGAGATCAGATATTCGCGAAAGAGTTCGTTGGTCGTGCCGCCTCGGGAAATCGATCCGCTGGTGTCGATCAGAATGCCCTCATAGCGCTCGACATTCTGAGCAGTGGTCGGACGAGCAGTGAATAGAACAAAAAAAAGAAAAAATACCGTGAGCGCCTGGTGATACGGAGGACGGCGCTTCATCTGCACGTTCTCTGCCCGCAGAATTCCTGCCATGCAGCGCTTCTTCGCAACTTCAATGGAAGCGACTAGTTCAGCGATTCTCTTTTCCAGCGCCGTCACCAACTCACAGAGATTCTTTAGCTTCCTCCAAGCGGCGTAGTCCTCGTCGGTGTGCATCCGAACAAGCAACCCCACGAGCAGGCCGAGAGCGATGTCCGCCGCGATCATGAACCACAACATCGCTTGGCCGAAGGTCTCATGAATTCTCGATTCCGAGTCCTCTTTGGCCTTGGGCGCTGGTTCGGTCGAGTCCGCGGCGGGTTCGTCCACGTAGGATGTCGTGGCATTGGTCGAGGTGGCACGGTCAACCATGTCCCTGCGAGCTTCGCCGAGTTTGATGAGAGCGCCAAAACAGAGCACGGCCATAACTGCAATGACAACGATTTGTAGTCCCCGGTGGCGCGCCACAATCTTTTCGTAGGCGAGGTGCCCGACGACAAGCGAAAGTGCGGTAATGCCAATCGCCCCCACCAAACTCAGAGGAAGCCCATACCCGAGCAGCAGAAAGGTCGTGGTGTTTCCGACTAGACACGCAATCGAAACCAGTGCGGTGAGGGCCAAGAGAATCCGGCATCCAAGCAAGTGAGTCAGCATGGCGGCGTCACTTACCGGAATCGGACGATCATAGAGGTGCGAGTGGAGCGCCGCCGCGCGATGCCGGTTCGCAAGTAGCTCGGAGTTCAGCCTCGCCAATTCCGGCTGCAACTCCTCGTTAAAGGCATGGAGATGCAGGCTGCAAATCTGGATCGCGCTCGCCGTATCGTGACACGCGAGCCGGGTTTGATAGCCGAATTCCTCAAAGTCGTCTGGCCTGACTTTTCTCAATGCTTGATTCATAGGTCCTCCTTGTCGTGGCTGGCCTGCGCGGACAGCCACTTTGCAACTTTCGTCATGAATACTTTCAGAAGAAGTAATGCGGCAATAACCGCAAGCGCGATGAGGAAAATCCACCACATGATCTGCCTCAACGCCACAAGCCACGACGTCAGGATCGGTAACACAAGGCTCTTTAGCGCACAGATCCCGACGAAGACCGTCACCACTAGAAGGACGCCACGCCAAATCCCGTTCCCTAATTCTTCGAGACTGATCGCCTGCGTCATGACGAGCAGGCCAACAGTCACGACCCCCAAGATGCACACTGCGGATATGCACTGCAACAACACGAATGAACTCCTTCTACAAAAATGGAGCCTGCCCGTGGGCAAACTCCATAAGTAAAGAGCTATGTGGCTTCGAGGACCTTTTTGGCTTCCTCGAGCTTTTGCAGTTGTCGTTTCGCCTGCTTGAGTTCTTCTTCTTTCGCGAGTACGTCGTCGCGCAGGCGGTTGATCTGGTCAAGCACGACTTCGACCGGGGTCTTCTTTTTCCACGGCTTGCGTGCGGTTTCGGTTGACGGTGCGGCGGTGGTTGCGGTTGAGGACCGGGGCGAAGCCTGATCCGTCTGCTTTGGTGCTTTCATTGTTGCCTCCTTTTAGGCGATGGTTTGGGTTGAACGTGGGACGTTCGTTCCACGTCTCGGCGGCAGGCCTCACGTACTTCGGGGTCCGCCGCCGAATGCTTTGCGTGCTGATCGAGGACGAAGAGTCCGAAGAGCCGTGCCGAGAGTTCCCGGACCCGCGTCGTTCGCGCCGTCGGTCGTCAGGTTGTGGCGAAAGAGGGTGCGTTCATTTCGCGTGGCGTCGTAGAGGGTGACGAGCTTCAAGGAAGTCTCCATCGGCTGCGTTACCTCCTTTTCCGTGCACTTCGCTTCGGGCGTTCCCTCGAAGCGAGACTCACGCCGGTCGGCGTACGGGCCAGGAGCTTCAAGAGGGTAGTGAGATCAAAAAGTTTCTGGTCCACTCCGGCAAGTGCCCCGAGCCCTCCCAGGTGGTTCCCTTCGCGAAGACACTGGATCGCCTCGCTCAGTCGTTCCCCGAGGATTTCAGCCTGCGCCGTACAGTCCTCGCGGATCATGCGAATCAGGTCGTCGCTTGTCGGTGGTCTCTGTCGTTGTTTCATGCGTTCCTCCTTGTTCGTGTGTTTCTTTTTCTTTGCGCTGCACTTCATTGCGTTGCACCTCGACCCAGGCTTCGAGTTTCCGGATGGCTTCACGCTTCACCGGCAGCTCGACGTGGGTATAAAGGGAATTGACTTCCTCGCCCGAGGAGTGGCCCATGATGGCTTTCCTCACGTCCTGGATCACGCCCGCTTCCATCAAGCGTGTGTTGAACGTGTGGCGAAGATCTTGAAAGCGGGAGTAGCGGATGCCGGCTCGGCGGATGGTTGCCTTCCAGGCGGTCTTGATCCGGTGAATCGGACGGCCCTTGAACGTGAAGACAATCCCTTCGGGTTTCTGGAGTGAGGAGAGGAGTTCGGTGAGCCTCGCGGTGAGCGGGATCTCGCGGGCTTCCCCTCCGGGAGTTTTCGAGTGAGTGACAAGGAGCACGCGGCGGTTGAAGTCGATGTGCTCCCAACGCTGAGTAAGCAGTTCGTTTCGGCGCATCCCTGAATCAAGCGCTGCAATGCTGATGTGGCGCAGGTGTGGCGAGGCCGCTGCCAAAAGTCTGTTTTCTTCCCAGAGATTCATAATGGGTCGCGGTTTCCGACGCGACTTCGGTAGATGAATCCTGGCGATAGGGTTTGCAGGGAGGAAGCCTTCATCGACCGCCCAATAGAGGAGGTGTCGAAGGACCTCTATATCGCGGTTCACCGTCGTTTCTGTCAGCTTCTTTTCTTTGTGCCGGTCGCGGCGAAATTCGCGGACGACGGGCTTTGAGATGCGACCGATGGGAGACTCCCCGAAATACGGAAGGAGGATCTTCAGTCGGTCGATGTGGTAGGGACGAGGCGAGCCGTCGGCCAAGAACCACGCCGCGAGGTCCGCGAAGGTCATATCCGGGGAGGCTTCACGAATCTGGTGCCGCCGCCGGTTCAACTCTTCGCGAAACTCGCGCTCGATATTCTCGGCCTCGCGGCGATTCGTCGTGCCAGTGGATTTAAGGTGACGGACTCCATCGATCCACAGGGAGATCGAGTAGTTCCGTCCCCGCTTATAGAGAGTCACCGAATATTCCTCCTTTCTGTCGTTGTCGTTTAAGAGTCCAGGCGATCACCTGTTCGCGGAAGAAGATGAGCTTGCCCCTCGGGCGAGCCTGAAGATGGGGAAGGCCTTGACGCAAGTAGCGCTGGCGGACGGTCCAGGGCGAGCAGCCAAGGAGACCCGCGACCTCCTCGATCGTCATCGGATCGCCCAAGGCATCGGCCGATGGGAGCGGCGGAATCGTGCACTCGGACCTGACCTCCATGAGTGCATCTCCGTGGTTATATTACTTCAGGCACTCACCGAAAAGGTATCCGTTTCCGTATAGCGATGCGGGAATCTCGGTCTGAAATCCGAACTTAAGGTGTCTGAATGAACGCAGGTGATGAGGCATACGACAAAAACAATCCACGGGAAGGGCCGAGATCGGACTCGAAGGTGAGTGCTGCCGACGAGTGCTCGGACGCCGTTGCAGATAGGCTCTATCCCGCATTGAGCGAGGGTGAGCGACGCATGGCGACAGCGAATCTGCGTCGTTATTTTGAAATCGCGCTCGCGGTCGCCGAAGAGCAAGCACGCGTAGAGGCCGAGTTGACACAACCAGAGTCCATTCCTACGATGAAGGAAAGGTCGAATGCTGATTTAAAATTATAGGTCACACCATGGGCAAAGTTTTCGCTTACGCCCGGGTGTCGACACCCCGACAGGGAGAGAAAGGCGTTTCCCTCCAAGAACAAAAAGCTGCAATCACGCGATACGCCGAACAGCGCCGTCTCGAGATTGTCCGCTGGTTTGAAGAGCGGGAAACCGCCGCAAAAACGGGGCGCGGCGAATTCACCAAAATGCTCCGCCTCCTCCGCCTCAAAGTGGCTGGCGGCGTCATTATTCATAAGATCGACCGCAGCGCGAGGAATCTCGAAGACTGGGCCGATCTTGGGAGACTCTCGGATGCTGGCGCCGATATTCATTTCGCGACCGAGAATCTCGATCTGAAGACTGTTGCCGGACGATTGTCCGCAGACATTCAGGCCGTCGTTGCTGCCCACTACAGCCGGAATTTGAGAGAAGAGGCGAAGAAAGGTTTCTACGGCAGACTGAAACAGGGTTTCTATCCGCTTCGCGCGCCTATCGGTTACCTGGATCAAGGAACAGCAAAACCTAAAATTCCAGACCCTATTCGAGCCCCCCTAGTGCGAAAAGCCTTTGAGCTGTACGCCACGGGAACGGTCTCCCTGCCCAATCTCGTAACGGAAATGCGCCAGATTGGACTGACGAATAGGAATGGAGGAAGGGTTAGCGTGAACGGTATGGCCAGGATGCTCAGAAACCCGTTTTATGTAGGCCTCATGAAGATTAATCGAACAGGGCAAACATTCCGCGGCGCGCACGACCCGCTGATTTCAACCGATGTCTTTGGGATTGTGCAGACAGTGCTCGCGGGCAAACGGGTAGATCGTACGGAGAATCATGTCTTCATCTACAGCCGTCTTGCTCGCTGTGGCAGTTGTGGGTATTCGCTCATCGGCGAGCGGCAGAAGGGCCACGTCTATTACCGCTGTCACAACCGGCCCTTCAAGAATCCGAAAGTTTGCCCGCCCAACTCGATCCGCGAGGAGGATCTTGATGAAGCGATAGTGCAAGCTTTTGCGGAGGTGGATCTCACCGAGGAGGAATACCAAGTTGGGCAGAAATTTGCCAGAGAACGGTGCGAGAGGCAGGGGGAGGAACGCCGTACGGAAGAACAGGCAGTTCGGCTCCAGAGCAATCAGATCGATGACCGATTGTCGAAGCTCGCCGACTTGCTGCTTGATGGTTCACTGGAACGCCCACTCTACGAGACGAAGCACCGAGCGCTGCTCTTAGAGCAAGCGACGGCTAGGGATCGACTGCACGATTTGGAGAGCGGCAACGCCTCCGCGATCAATAAGTTTGAGAAGATTGTCGAACTCGCAAAAAGCCCGTCATTGCTCTACAAAGAGGCATCTCTCGAACAGAAACGTGAAATATTGAAAACGGTGCTGTCGAACTTGTCTGTCTCTTCCAAAAACGTAGCAATTACGCTCTCCCTGCCGTTTCGTTTGATCCGAGATAGGGAAAAGAATGCTGATGGTCGGGCTAATCGGGGGACTTGTCGAACCTGGGAACAAATATTCCACGAAATCCAACAAACAAAAGTTAACTGTCGAGGGCATCTGATTGCAGGTTACATGATGGACGATCCACGCGCGCCGCAGGCGCGAGTTTTTGCGTACCCGTCCCCACTACTGTAGCCGAACCACAGTCCGTGACAAGGCATCCGAATCCCTCTTGGTATCTCGACCCGCATCGCGTGCGGGATTTGGTCGTCTTTTATTTTCCTCGCCACCCGTTAGACTGAATTCACGCTTCGATGTGGGCCTGAGTCGAAGTCAAACTAATCCTGCAAGGCCCAATCATTTTAAGAAGGCATGGCTGGACCGCTATCGTACATAGGTGGGAAGAACCGTCTGGCAAAGCGGGTCATTGAGATATTTCCGGAGCACACGACCTATGTAGAAGCGTTCGCGGGAGGGGCACAGGTGTTCTTCCGGAAGGAGCCGTCAAAGGTGGAAGTGCTGAACGATCTCGACGGCGAGATCGTCAATCTCTACCGCGTCTGCCAGCAGCACCACGACGAGTTGCTCCGGTATTTCCGCTCTGTGCTCGTGAGCCGCAAGTGGTTCGATCTTCTGCGTGCGACCGATCCGGCAATCCTCACGGACATCCAACGAGCCGCGCGGTATCTGTATTTGCTGAAGAACTGCTTTGCGAGCCTCGTGCGGAACCCCGTCTATCACCGCAATGTGGTGCAGCCGCCGGGATTCAACCTGGAACGCCTTCCCCAGCTCATTGAAAATGCACACAAGCGATTGGAACGGGTACAGATCGAATGCGCGTCGTACGACGAGATCCTCAAGCGCTACGACCGGCCAACGACCTTGTTTTATCTCGATCCTCCGTATTGGGGCCGGAAGCTTTACCGCTACAACTTCGATAAAGCCGACTTCGAGAAATTTGCGGAGCGATTGGGGAACGTGCGTGGCAAGGTCGTGCTCTCGTTAAATGACGTTCCCGAAGTACGCGCCCTGTTCCATCGCTTCTATATAAAGGAAGTGGAGCTTCACTACACTTCCCAAAAACACGCCGGACGCCGCTACCGAGAAGTTCTCATCACGAACTTCAAACGGTAGCAGGCAAACCGGAGCCTGTCTGTCCTTTCCGGTTCCCAGGGTGCTCGCCGCTCGGTCGAGCCCCTGGGTTTTTCTGTGTTCTGTCCCGCCGTTACCGTTATCGTCACCGCCCCCCTGACAATTTAATTGAGATGACAAACCTCCTCGAACAACTCGTTGCAGGTATTTGGAACCGCCTCCGCGGACGGGGACGCGAAGCACGGCACGAGGGCGGCAGCTTGAATCTCGGATATCGGGTGGTGGATGAGCGGGTGACGCGCCACCCCGTGACGCTCACGAGCCGTGAGCGCATGCGGCATGTGGTCGTCCTCGGCAAAACCGGGAGCGGCAAGAGCTATCTCTTGCGCCACATGAGCCAGCAGGACATTGAGAAGGACCGCGGTTTCATCTATCTCGACCTGCACGGCGATGCCACGCCGTTTCTCTTGCGGACAATCAACGCGCGGGAACGACGGGAGCGCCGTCACCTCCGAGAGAAACTCATTCTCATCGATCCCGCCGATCTGATCATGTCGGTGGGACTCAATCCCTTGGAACAGGAGACGCCAGACTTCGTGGCCATCGCCGAGGTGGCGGAAATCCTCAAGCGGCATTGGGGGCTGGATCACTTCGGAGCGAGAACGGATGAGCTTTTGCGAAACGCGCTCTTCGTGCTTTCAGCAAACCACCTCACTTTGATCGAGCTCACCCCGCTCCTCGCCGACAGCGTATTCCGCGCCGCCTGTCTAGGGCAAGTCAAAAACCCTGAAGTACACCAGTACTTCGATCTCCGCTATGACCAGGCGAGCGAAGGGATGCAGGCCACCATGCGCGAACCGATCCTCAACAAGACGTCGGCGTTCACGGCCGATCCGAAGTTCCGTCACATTGTGGGTCAACAGCATTCAAGTTTTTCGTTTCGCGAAGCGATGGACGAGGGCTACTGGGTCATCGTGAATCTTGCCAAAGGCCGATTGGGTGCGCAGGCGCTGACGCTCGGCAGCCTCATCTTCACGATGGTGAAGAATGCGCTCTTTGCCCGCACCGGGAAATCCTTGTGCAGCCTCTACTGCGACGAAGTGCAGAATTTCGTCGGCCAGGCGAGCGAGATCGAAACCGTGCTCGCCGAGGCACGCAAGACCAATACCGGATTCGTGGCCGCGCACCAGTTCATGGATCAACTGCCCGCCGAGATGCGTGCGGCCCTTCTCTCGGTCGGCACCCACGCCTTCTTTCAGCTTTCAAGCCAGGACGCCGCCCAGGTTTCACAGGCGCTCGACGGAGGGCGTTCGCTCACCGAACGCCTGAAGAACCTTCCGCAACGGTCGTGCATTGTGAAGACCGGCGGCGAGGACTGGGTCGAAGTGCGCGTCCCCACCGTCGATGACCCAAAGGTCGACTATACCGATCTCCTGAACCAAGTGCGCTACACGCGCGGACGCGTGAGGGCGCACATCGAGCGCGACATCGCGGAGCGCCAGAAGAAGTTGCGGCAGGGCGCTGAAGAGGATCTCGAATGACGACCGTGAAGGATGTGGGCACAGTCATCACCGCGCGCGATCTGCTCCTTCTGCGCACGCTCGTGCTTACGCGGGTGCTCGATGGCGACCAGGTGAAAACCATTGGCGGATTCCCCTCGGTACGGCGGACGAACCGCCGACTGCTGAAACTCGTCCGGGCGGGATTACTCAAGCGATGGTTTGTGGGAACCGCAGGCGGAGGCCAGAGGGCGCTCTATGGACTCTCGCCGCAGGGTGCAAGCCTGATCGGGGCAACCGCGCAGGGACTCATCCCGTGGAAACAGGATGCGCTCATTACGAGCAGCCAGTTTCTCGCCCATCAGCAGGCGGTGAACGCCGTCTTCATCCGGGCGCGATTCCATCCGTTGCCTGTGGGACTCAGCTGCGACCGATGGATGACCTTCCGTGAGGCGCTTTCCCCTTCAGTTCCACTCGTGCCGGACGCCTACTTCGAGATCGCGAAGGAAGGTACCGTCCATCCCATGTTCCTTGAGGTGGACTTGGGGACGGAAAGTTCGACGGTGTGGAAGCGAAAGGTGGAGCTGTATCTCAAGCTCGCCCTCGGCGGCGAGTTTGAACGAGTGTTTCACGGGAAACGTTTTCGGGTGCTCGTTGTGCTCCATTCCCAAAGGCGACTCGAGGCTATACGACGGACGGTTGCGAAGCGAACCGAGAAACTCTTTTGGTTCTCAACTCAGGATGAACTCACTGAGCAAGGACTCTGCAACCCGATATGGCTGCGTCCTTCGGGAACTCTGAGGATACCGCTTCTATGACACACAGAGAGGTACGTAGTCGGATTTCAGAGATGCGCGGAACGGGTTGCAAATGCTGGGTTTTTCGAGGAACGGCCTGGGCCAAAACTGGCCCAGGCATTGGCCCAGTCGGAAAGGTGAAACATACCAGGCAATTCTCATGAAATTTTGCTACCAATGCGGCAGAGCCTCGGCAGGCGATCCGGTCTTTTGCTCGAAGTGCGGGCGGAGCTACGACGTGCGGCTCTGCCCCCGGCTGCATCGGAATTCCCGCTTCGCCAAGGTTTGCTCCCAGTGCGGTTCTCGCGAACTCTCTCAGGCGCAGCCCCCGGTTTCGTTCTGGTGGAAGGTGCTGGAGTTTCTCGCCAAGGTCGTCTTCGGCGTCTTGCTCGTTTATCTGACCCTCGCCGGCTTCGTGGGACTCCTCCAGACTCCGCAGTTCCGGAACGCACTCATTGCCTTCGCAATTCTTGTCGGGATTCTCTGGTGGCTCTGGAGTCTGCTGCCGGAATGGGTTCGGAAGCTTGTGCGGCGATCACACAAACGGAAGGAGCGAAGCGATGAGCGATACTCATGCACCGGTTTTCCCCAGGCTGTGGACATCAGAGAGCAGAATTGCTGCGTTCTCCGTATGATCTCGGGAAAACTCGAACCATTCTGCAAAGTCAAATCCTGCACTCCGTGCTGAATTTGGCCTCCTACTCACCGTCTGCACACTTGTTACGCTAGAAGGGAAAGGTCGCACAAAGAAATTCCTGAATGGATGAACAACAAAGAAGTCGATCGGCAGCTCGCGAACTACATCCGCATACATCGGAGACGCTCTGGACTCAGCCAAAGCGAACTTGGGCGCGTGCTCGGCTACCACGATGAGGAAACTGTCGCACGCCATGAACGGTTCCACGTCACGCCGCCGCTCGAAATCGCGATCAGCTATGAAATCGTATTCCGCATCCCGATTAGGGAGATGTTCGCCGGACTTCGTGATGAGGTGGAAGTAAAAGTCGAGGCGAGCCTCGCAGAACTTGAAACGCAGCTCGGACAGCGGAGCGCAGGGCACCGGAATGCACACGCGACGGCGCGGAAGCTCATATGGTTAAGCGGACGGAGAGATAGCAATGCCGAAGCTGGCGTATGAACCGGAAACATCTTCGGAACAAGCGAGTGTTGGCGCTTGATGTACGCTCAAACAGAATCGGATTTGCGGCATTCGACGGAAACACCCTGCTCGATGCGGGCATCACGCGATTCAAAAGTCCTCGCGCTGCCATTCCGCGGCTAGTATTCCTCATGCGACGCACTCATCCGCGCATCCTTGTGCTACGCAGAATACTCGAAAGCAGCAGCCGCAATTCTCGCGGCACGAGAACAATCCTCCGAGCAGCCCATCGCATAGCCAAGCGTTCTTCGGTTCGTGTTGCCTTCGTCAGCCAGAAACAGATCCAGGAGAGATTCCTCAAGGACGGAATAACCACCAAATACGAAATTGCGTTGTTCCTCGTTCGCGCTTTCCCTGATCTTGCGTGGAGACTTCCTCTGCCCCGGAGGGCATGGCAAGCCGAGCACCGGAATATGGCACTCTTTGATGCGGTAGCACTCGGCATGGCATACCTCACGGGCAACCGGATGTTCGCGCTCTGACGACTCACAGCGACAATACGGGCGGAGTCCTTTCGCCGGCCCCTCGGTGGCGTAGCTAGAACATGAGCCGCCACTGCATGAGGGGCCGACGAAAGAATTCGCGTTCGCTCCGATGGCACAAGGTGACACCCTCTTTTGATGGCGTGAGCGCTGTCGATCGTGTCTACACGTTTAGTAGAGTGAAAAAGACTGATCCCGTTCGCTACGAAAATCTCGTCGAATTCGGCAATGACGTTGCATCTCGGTCGGACGATCCTGCAGTCTGGTATATGAGGATATCTATACGCAATTTCGCTGCTTACAAGCGAGCGAGCACAGAGGGCCAAACTTCTGGAAACCGCCGCGCCATTAGGCCTCTTTTTGCCTGCGATCAAATTCCCTCATGCTCCCGAGTGTGGAGGGCGTTCCCAAGTTATTTCTTCCGTCCATCTGCTCTCCAGACCGTCGTGCCAAAAACCCCACACCATTCTCAGGTCTCCGAGATTTATCCGATTACCTAAGGGACAAAGGTCGACTTGTTGCCTACAAAGCATTCATGCACTAGCGCACGCGAGTAACGCACGACAACATCGCTTGGCACGTCTTCCTCAGAGACCCTCCGAAATTCGAAACTTATTTTCCCGTCAGGAGAGACGGTGGCCAAAAGGTAACCGTAGACGTCTGCTATTGCCTGCTTAGCAAGCGCCGCATCTTCTGGCAACCGGTAGCGCTCCGCTCCGGCGGTTCCAATGATCCACCCGGGCAGCACCCCCCCATGTAAATGCCAATATTCAGTGTTGAAGACATCCTCCATGAAGAAACTGGAGTGGCTGGCTAAGATATAGACATTAATATGCGCGGACTCTGCAAGCCTTATTAAATTCTGATACACACGACGTCCGCTGAGCTGACCGATTGGCGAGTCACTCATGCTATGCGAATCAGCCAAGCTATCGGGCAACACGCTGTGCATGCCAACGACCACCGCCCTTATATTTTTGTCGTTGCGGTCGCGATCCAGTACCCCTCTCAACCATGCAGCTTGCTCATCATCAAATTGATCCGTCGTTGAGTTATCGAGACTGATAAAATCGACGCCCCCTTTGAACCAATGATAATACGTCTTCAGCGCGCGCTCATCAGGATCATCCATAAGCCGCTGCTCGCGGATTGACTTCGCGTTCAGCCAGTCAGCAAACTGACTGATGTACTCCTCCTTGGACTTGGGCGGGATTGTCTCGTGATTGCCTCGTACGAGGAATATCGGTAGCGTACCGAACGGTAAGAGTTGGTTCTTGATGAAATCGTCCCACGCCTTCTCGAAATACTCTTGATTCTTGACCAATGGGCCGGCAGTATGTTTAAAGTCTTCGTCCTGCTTGTAGATCGCCCTAAAATCTCCTAGATGCCAATAGAAAGACGCTTCGTCTCGAGTTACTTTCTTGGCAATTGCAGGCATGACAATATTGCCGCAGTCGCGAGAGTCGCCAGAAACGGCGAACGTGAATGGCACGGCCACACTCCCATCCGACTGCCCCGCTGCCGGGATCTGCCCAGCGGCCAGTAGCACGCCTACGATGAGGGATGCCTTCACCGTTTGGGAGACGGAGAGGGTACGGACGATGTGAACCGAATATTGTTGAATTGGAGACACCCTCGTTAGAGAACCCGGTACCGCTCACTACCAAGTTCCGCCGACTAGCCAGCGCCAGCTGCCATGAACGCTGCTTCGCCGCGATTCCACAAAGAGCCGAATCAGTCAAACTGCCGGTTCCCTCCGGGTCCCGGTTCCGCAGTCAACAATTTTATATGATGCTTTTTTGAGTTAAATGATGCTCTCTGAGCACCCCTAGTTATTAGGGTAGTACAGCGCCCAAACAAGGTCGCTAAGGTTATTCACTCTTTCGTGCAGCACTTCGCCCGTCGTGGTGGTAAAATCTATTTTCTCGTCGCACGCGGCACCAACTAGCACCTTGCGTTTTGTATACAAGAGGCTTCGTTGGTCCCTGAGTGCATGGAATGTCAGTCGCGTGACGTGCTCCTCTCGCACGTCGTACTGCTTGATGATCGCGTGCTCGTCTTCGCAAAAATCAACCCCAACGGCAAAGGTTATCTTTTTGTTGTTGATCGTTCCGATCCTTAAAGGCGAAGACCTCTTCTTGATCTGCATCACATCGTGATCAATTGTTATGGCTTTGGCCAGATTGAGTCTACCTCCGCACTTCCTATTCGGAACCTCTATCCCGCATCCTTTCTCGAGGGTATCGCCGACAAAGTCACTCGTATCGATAATTCTCGCTTTGACATCTTGGACCAAAAGATTGTTTAGCTTCTCCCAGATCAAAGCAGCAGTCAGTGCCACGAGCGGTGCTGCTTGGCTCGTCCCGCTCAAGCGATCATAAGGATCGCCTCTGACCGTGTCGGCCCTAACTGTGCTTCTGATTAATACACCTGGAGCAAATATCTGTACGCCGCTATGGCCGTAGTTCGAAAAATAAGCGACCTTATCCTCGGGATCAGTAGCACCCACGCTAATGACATTGGGCAGGTTTAGGGATGCCGGAAAACTCGGATGATCTTCATCGATTTCGAAGCCGAGGTTTCCTGGTCCACCGTTCCCCGCGGCGACAACAAACAGCAGGTTGTGCTCATTGTCTCTAATGTTCCGCTCGACTCCGCTGTCTGATGACAAAGTCCAACTGCCGGAGACGATTCGGGCGCCCTTTCGGACTGCTGCCTCGATCGCGCCGCCTACATCGACTACATCGTCGTTCGTGTCGGCGACTTTAAGAATCAAGAGTTCCAAGTTGTTGAGCTTCGTCGGGCTGAAGGCTGGGAGCCATTTCGCTAAACATCGCGCTGAGGCCAGCCCTGCTGTGTGTGTGCCGTGTGAAGAGGACAAATGGTCTATAGGGCTGGCATTATGGTTGACGAAATCCCAACCGGTCTTCTCTGTCGGTGTAAGGGAATCATAATATCCTCCTCGGTTCTTCCAAAGGTTGTCCCTAAAGGCTGGGTGCGAAGGGTCGATTCCGCTATCGATTATTGCGATTGTCAGGCGGTCTGGCAGTTGGATCTCCCATTCAGGCAATTGATCCGCTGCAATGGCGGCTACATACCAGTCGTCGGATACGGCATCTGGGTTGTAACGGGATCCTTGGCTCTTAAGCAAGGGGAGGTTGATCGTGACTGGGGTCTCGATGCTGCCCTCAGTCTTGGTCGACATCTCTTCCTTGAGATGGCTACCGTTCTCTTGCGCAAGACACAGCCCGACAGTGGCAAATGCACACAATAAAAAGTTGCGCACTGTCCTGACATTGGCCGACATGGCCAAGAGAATTTGCTCTCGTTGCAAGACCGTCCCAGTCAAGTTATTGTTCCCTCATGAGAGACCTCAGGCGTTCTGCCTCCGTGATATCTAGCACGTCTTCATTTGTGGGAGCAGAATAAAGCGCCTTCCCGTCAGGCAGAGCCATCAATGCTCCGCTGGATGTCCGTTCTCGTTTCAATATGAAAGTAGCCTTTTGACCTTTTACGAATTTCGGAAACGAGCGCCACATTCCGTCCTTTG
>Ga0210410_10001236_pt1 | contig 24408 bp, 18 predicted proteins | sample IncBWC4MmetaG_FD_161058 | JGI IMG/M metagenome (GOLD analysis project Ga0210410, IMG submission 161058) | Forest soil microbial communities from Barre Woods Harvard Forest LTER site, Petersham, Massachusetts, United States - Inc-BW-C-4-M | ecosystem: Environmental > Terrestrial > Soil >... | reverse complement strand
AGCCAGGTCAGTGTCGACGGCACCAAGACCTATTTCGACACCAACGTGTCGGCGCACCACCACTTCTATCTCGAAAACAGCCACGAACTAGTCGATATTCCGGACCCGCATCTGATGCTCTCGAAGATGCCGGAAGTGCCCGAAGGCTACGAGATCGCGCGGGTCGACATGGTCGTGCGGCTGCGCAAGAAGCGCTAAGTAGACTCGGCATACGCGGGCTTCCGCCTCGGCTAACCGCCTTCGTCCGAAGGCGGCAGGCCCGGCAATGACAAGTAACTCAATCCACCTTCTCGTCGGCGTAGACACCCCACAGCCGCTGCTGTTCGATCCAGCCGTCAAAACCATTGCCGGCAACGTGGCACCAGCCTGCGGCGCAGTGTTTGACCAGCGCGACGACGCCGGCCTGCAGACGTGCGGTGACCACGCTGGTCGGATCGGCGCTCTCGTACAGCGGCGCCAGCTCGTCCTTGCTCTTCATGGTGATGACGGCGGTGCGGCGGCCCGACAGCAGCGAGTGATAGACCCAGCCCTCGGCGCCTTCGGAATCGCGGACCCGGCGCCAGTTCTCGTATTCGGCAGTGATTTCAACCGGCAGGCCGGAGCGGGTGTAGACCCACGCGACATCGTTGTCCTTGGTCGGGCCGGCCCTGACATTCACATGATCGGATTTGAGGCTGACATAGCGCGGCACGGGCAGACCGCTGGTGGTTTGAGCCGCATCCTTTGCCGAATAGCCTGCCGAGATCGACATGCCCAGCACAATGCCGGCAAACACCACCACAGAACAAAAACGCCGCAACGCCATCAACTCGTCTCCTGCCGAGAACCCAACTCAAATCCTGCGAGCTGAAATGCCCACCGACGCCCCAAACCCCCTGTACCCCGCCCGGATTGCCTCCCGGCTTGTGTTTCCCCTGACCGGTTGCCGGGGTTCTTGTCTTGGCCCGGCCTTCTGCTAGAGAGGGCGCAAGGGAAGGAACAAGACGACCCCGAAATCCCCTCTGCGAAAACCGAGGGAAAGTTCGGGGAACCCAGGGAAACCCAGAGGAAAACGCCGGGACTGCGTGGTAACGGCAGTGTCGAACAAGCGGGTTAACGAGGTCTGAACGACCTTCCGAGAGCAGGACATGTCGGTTAAGAAAAAGCCTCTCGTTGTCGTCACGCGCAAGCTGCCGGACTCGATCGAGACCCGCATGCGCGAGCTGTTCGACGCCCGGCTCAACCTCGACGATACGCCGCTTTCGCCCGGAGAGATCGCCGACGCGGTCCGCACCGCCGATGTGCTGGTGCCCACCGTCACCGACATCATCAACGAAGAACTTCTCAAGCAGCCCGACTGCAGGCTGAAACTGATCGCCAATTTCGGCAACGGCGTCGACAACATCGACGTCACGGCGGCGCATGCGCGCGGCATCACCGTGACCAACACGCCGAAGGTTCTGACCGAAGACACCGCCGACATGACCATGGCGCTGATTCTGGCCGTGCCGCGCCGGTTGATCGAGGGCGCCTCGATTCTCACCGAGGGCAGGAACTGGCCGGGCTGGTCGCCGACCTGGATGCTCGGCCACCGCATCGGCGGAAAACGGCTCGGCATCATCGGCATGGGCCGCATTGGACAAGCCGTGGCGCGGCGGGCGCGCGTCTTCGGCCTGCAGATCCATTACCACAACCGCCGCCCGGTAGCGCCGCGCATCGCCGACGAGCTCGGCGCGACCTATTGGGAAAGCCTCGACCAGATGCTGGCGCGGATGGACATCATCTCGGTGAATTGTCCGCATACGCCGGCGACATTTCATCTGGTATCGGCGCGGCGGCTGAAGCTGATCCGGAAGGACGCCTATATCGTCAACACCGCGCGCGGCGAGGTGATCGACGAGGACACGCTGGTCAAACTGCTCGAAGCCGGCGAGATCGGCGGCGCCGCTCTCGACGTCTATGAGCACGAGCCCGCGGTCAATCCGAAGCTGGTGCGGCTGGCCAAGGCCGGCAAGGTAACGCTGCTGCCGCATATGGGCTCGGCCACCATCGAAGGCCGCGTCGAGATGGGCGAGAAGGTGATCATCAACATCCGTACCTTCCTCGACAACCACAAGCCGCCGGATCGCGTGTTGCCGAGCATGCTTTAGGTCGCGAGTAGGATTGCGTGTCCCGGACGCGGTGCAGCGTCTCTTCACGCTGCTCCGCAGAGCCGGGACCCACCCGGTACTTCCATCCATGGACCCCGGATCAGCAGCGCACCACGCCGCAAGTGCGGCGCGCTGCGCAGCATCTGGGGAACGCCTCACCTTACCGGTGCGCGCTGAGATCGGTGATGACAAGCGCATCCCCATTCAGCGGATTTAGCGGATCGCGCTTGTAGCGCAGCGTCTCGAACCGCATCGAGCGCGCGTCGACCATCAACAGCCGCCCGACCAGGCCCTCGCCGAAACCGACGATTTCGCGGATCGCCTCCAGCGCCATCATCGAGCCCAACACGCCGGCGAGCGCACCCATCACGCCGGCCTCCGCGCAGGGCGGCACCGTGCCCGGCGGCGGCGGCTCGGGAAACAGGCAGCGGTAGGTCGGGTTGAACTCGCCTTGCTCGTTTTTCTCATGCGCGCGAATCGTCGTCAGCGAACCGTCGAACGTGCCGAGCGCGGCCGTGATCAGCGGCTTGCCGGCGAGGAAGCAGGCGTCGGAGACGAGATAGCGGGTCTCGAAATTGTCGGAGCCGTCGAGCACCAGGTCGTAACCGCCGATCAGCTCCATCGCATTTTTGGCATTGAGCCAGGTGGCATGCGCCGCAAACCGGACATGGGGATTGAGCGCATAAATTCGCTCCGCCGCGGTGTCGACCTTGCGCCGGCCGATATCCGGCGTGGTGTGGATGATCTGACGCTGCAGGTTCGACAACGCCACGATGTCGTCATCGACCACGCCGAGCGCGCCGACGCCGGCCGCCGCCAGATACATCAGCGCCGGCGCGCCGAGGCCGCCGGCACCGATCACCAGCACGGACGCTTCCTTCAACGCGGCCTGCCCGGGGCCGCCGACCTCGCGCAGCACGATATGGCGGGCGTAGCGTTCGAGCTCGTCGGCACTCAGCATGTCACGGTCAAATCCTTTATCCGGTATCGTCTTATCACGCGCTGCGGTATGGGCGATGGCCTTGAACCATGGCGCTGTTGTTGCCTACCAAGCAGATGTGCTTAATTGATCCGACGTCAATGACCCCGAGACTTCTCATGAGATCGATGCTGGCGGCAACATTGATATTCGTGGCCGCGGGGACTTCCGCAACTGCACAGATGACGGCGCCGTCCACCGGCGGCACCAGGCCGAAGCCGGTCGCGACCGTTCCGATCCGCCCCGCGCTGCAGACCCCCGCCGATACCGCCAACGCCATGGCCCAGGCCGAGCGTCTGGCGATCCAGTCGGATCTCGCCTGGGTGGGCGAGTACAACGGCGCCATCACCGGCGAGGTGAGCGAGCGCATGGTCGCCGCCATCAAGGAATTCCAGAAGGAGCGCGGCGGCAAACAGACCGGCGTGCTCAATCCGCAGGAGCGCAGCGTGCTCGCCGAGACCGCGCGGCGGCGGCAGGAAGATGCCGGCTGGAAGATCGTTACCGATTCCGGCACCGGCGCCCGGTTGGGGGTGCCCACAAAACTGGTGCCGCAGCAATCGAGCGACGCCAACGGCGCCAAGTGGAGCTCGCCGACCGGCACGATCCAGATCCAGCTGTCGCGGCGCAAGCAGGCCAATCCCACCACCGCGAAACTCGCCGAGCAGGAACGGAAAGAACCGGCCGGCCGCAAGGTCGACTACACGGTGGTCAAGCCGGACTTCTTCGTGCTGTCGGGCGTGCAGGGCCTGAAGAAATTCTACGTGCGCGGCACCTTCAAGGGCGACGAGGTCCGCATCCTCACCATCCTCTACGACCAGGCCACCGAGGGCACCGTCGAGCCGGTGGTGATCGCGATGTCGAGCGCCTTCAACCCGTTCCCGTCCGGCACCGGGCCGGCGCCGCGCAAGACCGTCGACTACGGCACCGGCGTGGTGGTGAGCGACGACGGCGCGATCCTGACCGACCGCGAGATCACCGATGGCTGCCTTGCGATCGCGATTGGCGGTCACGGCAATGCCGACCGCGTCGCCGAGGACAAGGACCACGACCTGGCGCTGCTGCGCATTTACGGCGCGCGCGGATTGAAGCCGCTGTCCTTGAGCGACGGCACGGCGAAATCCACCGTCGACCTCACCGGCATTGCCGATCCGCAAAACCAGGGCGGCGGCGCCGCCGTGAGCAGCGTCAAGGCCACTGCGGCCCAGATCGGCGGCGGCGGCGATGTCGCATTGTCGCCACCGCCGGCGCTCGGCTTTTCCGGCGCAGCCGCGCTCGATGGCGATGGCAAATTCGCCGGCATCGCGCTGTTGAAACCGGCGATGGTCGCAGGTCCTGCAACGGCCAATCCGGCGACGCAGGCGGTTCTGGTGCCCGGCGATACCGTGCGCGAATTCCTCAAGGCCAATGGCGTCACTGCTTCCGTCGGATCGGCGGACGCCAAGGCCGCGGTGGTGCGCGTGATCTGCGTGCGGAAGTAGCCGATCAGGCGGGAAACGCCGGATTTCCGTAAGGGTAATAGCGCAGCAGGTCGACATTCTCATATGGGAGCTTGTCGAGACGCACCGTGCCGAGGAACGGCTCGGTCGGCTCGACCAGCAAAATCGTTTTGGCAAAACCGTTGTCGTGGAAGCCGCGCCTGAAATGAACGCGTGACTTGATCGCGAAAATCCGGAATGCGTTCACATCCAATCCCAGCCCGCCGAGCGAAAACGGCTCCATGACCTGCACCAGATACGTGCTGAGGATCAGGACGTTGTCGCGGCCGAATTTGATGCAGACCCAGAATTGGCCGTTGGCCTCGACGGCGTTCAGGATCGTGCCCTGGATGCGTACCGGTTGGCCTGCGGATTCATCGGCCAGTCCGCCGACCTCCATGTCGAAGGCGTCGCCGGCCTTTGCGCCGGCAGCCTTGAGCCTGACGGTGGCGGCAGCGTCGGCAATGGTCGCGATCAGGGTGTTGGACAAATCCTGCGCGATGATCTCCCGCAACAGCCAGGTCGCATAGCCGGAGCGGTCGCTGTGATCGGCCAGCACCACCGGCGTCTCTCCTTTTTCGATCGCTTGCTTCGCAAGCCGGACGCCTTCCGGAATGGTATGGATACCGGTCGAATGCAGCAGCTCTTTCCGCCGGCGCCATGCGAACGCTGCCATGTCGCGGCCGATCCGGGCGGCCAAATCGGGATTTGCGTTGGTGAGCACCTGCACCGTCATGCCGACATCCGGCACGTCGGCGAACGGGAAGCCGAAGAACACATTGACGTAGACGTCCGTTTCCCTGGCTTCCCAGACCAGCGCGCGTTGTGTCAGGTCCATCCATGGCGAGGCGCCGGTCCATTGCAGCACCGTCGGCGAGATGATCGGAATCTTCACCGTCACATGGGCGGGCTTGTAGTCGCCCTTGATCGCCCGCACCAGGGTGCGCGCCGCGCGCTCGCCCTGGAGGTATTCGTCATAATGCGGGAAATACTTCACCGCAAAACCCATGTCGGCGTGCTTGAGGAATTGCTCGTCCTCATTGCCATGCAGGTCGAAGGTCGCCGCGATGAAGACCTTCGGACCGACCGCCTCGCGGACGCGGCGCGCCAGTTCGGCCTCCGGTCGCGGCACGCCGCGCACCGCCATGGCGCCGTGCAGGCACAGATAGACGCCGTCGAATGCGCCGCCGGCCTCGATCCCGGCGATCATCTTGCCTGCAAAGGTTTCATACGCCTCTCGCGTGACCCATCCCGATCCCGTGTAGGTCTTCGGCCATAGCGGCGACTCGATGCCAACCAGTTCGACGCCCTCGAACTCCCGGGCCATCTTCACAAAGCCGCCCATGTAGGATTTGGGATAGGCCTTCAGCAGGTCCTCACCGCTGGCGGGCGAACCGGGATAGATGAAATCCTCAAGCGTCGTATCGTTCTTGAGAAATGAGACCGTCTCGTGCGCAAAGTGCAGCACGGCGATGCGGATCGAAGGAAGGGTCATGCGGATCTCACCTCAGCGCAAAGCGAACGCCGGGCCGCGCCAGCCCGCCGGCTAGTCCAATCGGCGTGCCGTCCGCCCGCCAGCAGGCTGCGCCGGTCAGCCGACCATCGCCCTCGAACTGGATCGCGTTCATGCCACCCGCCACCGTCGACACCGCGACCACCTTGTGGCCCATCGCCGTGAGAGCCGCGCGAACGGCCTCCGGGACCGCCTGTTCGACCTCGAGCGCATTGCCCTCGGTCCAGACCCGCGGCGCCTCGACCGCCTCCTGCAGGCTCATGCCGTGATCGATCAGGTTGAGCAGCGCCTGCAGCGCGCTCGGGAAAATTCGCTTTCCGCCGGGCAGCCCGAGCGCGTAGGCGAGCTTGCCATCGCGCAATGCCATCATCGGCGACATCGAGGTGGTCACGCGCTTGCCCGGCGCCAGCGACAGCGCGTGCCCGGGACGCGGATCGTAGAGGTTCATGTAGTTGTTCGGCACGGTGCCGAGACCGGGGATCAGAAACTTGGCGCCGAACAGATTGTTGATGGTCTGGGTGGTTGCGACCACGTTGCCCATCGCATCCGCGGCGGTCATGTGGGTGGTGTGGGCGCCTTCGAGCTGCGCCACGCCGGCACCCCATTTTTGCGCGCGCCTCGGATCGATCGCGGCGCGGCGCTCCCTGGCATAATCCTTCGAGGTCAGCCGCTCCACCGGCACATTGACAAAATCCGGATCGCCGCTGGCGGCAGCCCGATCGGCAAACGCGATCTTCAGCACCTCGGCGAGCAGATGGATCGTCTCTGATGTGCCGAACCCGAGGCCTGCGATGTCGTAGCCCTCCAGAATGTTGAGCATCTGCGCGATGTGCACGCCGGAAGCCGCCGGCGGCGGCGGGCCCAGGATCACCCAGCCGCGATAATCCGCCCGGATCGGGGACCGCTCCACGGTCCTATAAGAGGTAAGATCCTCGCGGGTAATAAACCCGCCATGCGCCTTCATGTAGTCGACCAGAATGCCGCCGAGCGGGCCGTGATACAGTGCCGCTTCGCCGTGCTGCGAAATGTAGGCCAGCGTCTCGGCATATTCCGATTGCACCACGCGGTCGCCGGCCTTCAGCGGCGTTCCGTTCGGCAGATAGATCGCCGAGATCGGCTTGTCCTTCAACATCGCGGCCGCGCCGTCGACGATGCATTCGTGCAAATACGGCGTCGCCAAAAATCCGCGCGAGGCATGCTTGATCGCCGGCTGCATCACGTCGGCGAGCGGCATGGTGCCGAACCTTTGCAGCGTCTCGCACCAGGCCTTGAGCGAGCCGGGCACGGCGACCGCCTTCGGCCCGGTGAGGTTTTCATCGTCGACGGTGTCGAACACGTCATGCGCCGAGCCCGGCTTCGACCGGTAGGTGTCGGGCCGCACGGCAAGCGGAACCGTACTCTGGCCGTCGATGAAGCGATGGCTGCCGTCGGCGAGCCTGATATGCGCCATGCCGCCGCCGATGATGCCGACCATCATCGGCTCGACCACGGTCAGCGCAAACAGCGTCGCGATCGCGGCGTCGATGGCGTTGCCGCCGGCGGCCAGCATCTCGGCGCCGGCGGCCGACGCCAGCGGATGATTGCTGACCACCATGCCGCGGCTGCCCGAAGCGGGCTGCTTCTGGCAGGCGAAAACCGTGGCCGTGCGATCGCGCCAGTTGCCCGTCATGGATATCACCTCTGTCTCTGCGCGCGGCGATGCATAGCTCACTATTCGTCGGAAGTAACCTTCGGCAAAGACATGGCTTCCCCGCAACCGGGGCCCCACAATTTTCAATTCAATTTCAAACAGTCTGCGATTGCGACCGCAGTCGCTCCCCTCCCCCCGCGAAGCGGCGGGGAGGGGTCGGGGGTGGGGGGCGGCGCGGGTTCAATCGGAATGATTGTCGACATTTTAGACCGGCATGATCCCCGACAGGTTGGGTTGAGCGGGTTTTGCTTTTAGTCCCGCCCTCGGGAAGCAGAGCAACTGTGTTGGAAGTAGACCGGTGATCGGCCGGCCTCAAGGGCTGGCGCTCAGGGCGCCACCGCCTGCGGCGGCTGCGGCCTTGACCCCGCCCGTTCGCACATTCTGACAGATTTTCTGGACACAAGGGCGCAGGGAAAGCCGGGCGCACGATGCAGCCGCAGCCTCGCGTGCGTAATAAAACAAAGCACACGAGCGAAGCGCACTACCGCCGCCAGGTTCTGGATGATGTTCCAATTGTTGAAATGGCGCTGGATCGCCGGCGCATGCGAAAGCGCAAGTGGCCGCAAGATCAGCAACCCCGGCACCAAGGCCGGGGTCTCGATATCCGGGAAAAGCCACCGCCCCTTGCAGGGCGGGCTTCGAGGTGGGCGACCCCCCAGCCGTCATTCCGGCAACAATACGCCGGAGCCACCCAATTCGGCTGGAAAGTCCTTCAGCTTGGGCAGTCCGTCCTTCATCGGCAGGACCTTCTCCGCGTAATTGACGTGAACGCCGGGAGTGAATTTCAGCGTCGGGATTGTCGCGGCGAACACGTCGATGAGTCCGACGGATTGATGGCCGTTCAGCAGGTGCCCACCACACAGCTTGCAATACGTCCGCCGGCTGAATGGTGTCTTGTGGAACGTCGCAATATGCTCGGCCCCGGATTTGATCTGCACGGCCTCCGCTTTCCAAAGGCTGAATGCGTTGACCGGACCTCCCGACCAGGAACGGCATGAACGGCAGTGACAGTAGCCCATGGCCTCCGGCGAACCGGTTACCTCAATTTCGACAGCGCCGCAAAAACAGCTTCCGACGTGCCTCATGACTTTCTCCTTTCGTGGATGATCAAGTCGAGCAACTATCTGCGATCTGCAATGGCGGTCCAGTTCAGGGACTGTACTGCGTCATTGATACCGCTTATTTCATCTTCATTCCCTAGCTTGCGAGCTTGCGTTCCTTCGCAAACGGACTGAGGCCCAGCCACGTTTGCATGGAAGACGCGAGTTGCCGGCTTCCCGTCAACACCATCCGCCGATTCGAAACGGCAGCGCGCACGGTATCCAGTCCCAGCCAGATAGCGGTCATGCTTCTCAGGTCCACGGACACGTAGAGGTCGACATCGAATCCGGGATCGATCTTGCACAGATCGACGCCAGCCTCGGGATCGACGATCAGCCACCAGCGCCGCTGCGCAGCCGTTAACTCGGGGTACACGAACTCAATAACGCTGCGGCGCGTCGGCATTGGCGTAGTGTTCAGACTTCGTCGCATATCCCACATCAGAAGATCCACATCGAGATGCTGAAGCGACACGTTTGTCTCGATCCGGCGCTGACCCCAAATTCCGAATGCTTCCACGAGGGGCCCGAGTTCGCGTCCGGACTCCGTCAACTGATATTCGAACACGCCGGGATCGGCGTCCGACGCGGAGCGGGCGACAATGCCGGCTATTTCAAGCTCCTTCAGGCGCCGCGAGAGCAGCGCCGGCGACATTCGCGGAACACCGCGACGCAATTCGTTGAAGCGCGTCGATCCGGCAAACATCTCGCGGAGCAGAACGATCGTCCAGCGCGTGCACAAGATCTCCGCCGCCATCGCGACCGGACAGAACTGCTGGTAGCTGCCTGTAGTCATGGTGTCCTCCGTATCGCAGGAAACCTATGGCCGGCCGGCGGGGTTTTCTAGTTCAGTTTCTGTATCGGGCCGGATTCAGTTCCTGAACTGGCGGCACAGGTCGGCACCCCTGTATCTCCCAGGATAAGGAACACGGCATGGCCTTGACGCTCTGTTGCGGCGGCGCAATCCGCGTCGCCAAGGGCCAGTTCGCATTCAGTTTTTTATCACCAAGGATACCTCGATGAAGAAGTATGTCACCAAGCAGAAGGTCGCCGCGCTGGCCCGGATCGCAGTTTTCGGCGCGCTCACTCTCCTCGTTGCCGGTTTTTCGCCAGCCATCGCTGCAACGCTGTCGCGCAGCGTGGACGTCGGCGTCACGCTCTCGACGGTGTGGTCGATGATCGGTCCGCTCTTCGCCATCCGTGACTGGTTGCCACCATTCGATAACGGCTCGCGCGAGCCGAGGGACCAAATTATTTCCCTGCCATAACAGCCGGACGGAAGACAAGATGACCATCTTAAGTAACCATTCTTCCGCTGCTGGACGGCACCCCGCGGCAACGGCGCTTCTCTTTGCCACGATCGGCTTCCTCTGCGGCTTTCTGTTGTCGCTGGCAGTCTCGGCATACAGCCTGTACGCCTGCACTGTACTATTGTGAACGTGCCGAGACGACGTTTGGGATGAAATGAAGCCGGGCCTTTTCTTGCAATTTCGCGAGTTCTCACTTCTGGCACTTCGGGCACCAGAAGGTTGAGCGCCCGTTCTGGGTGAAGCGCCTGACGATGCCGCCGCAGCCCGCGGTCTGGCATTTCTCGCCTTCGCGGTCGTAGACCTGAAACGAATGCTGGAAATAGCCGAGTTCGCCCGACGTCTGGCGATGATCGCGCAGCGAGGAGCCGCCGGCCTTGATCGCCTGGTTGAGCACCGCGTGGATCGCCGCGACCAGCCGCTTCGCATGATCGGTGGGTTCGCCCTTTTTTGTCGCCAGCGTCGCGGCCAATCTTCGCGGCGACAGATGCGCGCGATACAGCGCCTCGCAGACATAGATATTGCCGAGCCCCGCGACCACGCGCTGGTCGAGCAGCGCCGCCTTCAGGCTGGTCTTCTTGTTGGCGCAGGAGCGCGCCAGCATGGCGGCATCGAATTCGTTGCCGAGCGGCTCGGGGCCGAGGCCGCTGAGCAACGGCTCTTCGTCCAGCGCGTTGCGGGCAATGATCTTCATGTAGCCGAAGCGGCGTGGATCGTTGAACACGATGGCCGCGCCCGACGACATCTGGAACACGACATGATCATGCGCGCGATCCTCCGCGCGCGGATGATGGAATTGGCCCGGCATGCCGGCGTCATCGTCCTTGATGACGCGGAATGAGCCGGACATCCCCAGATGCATCAGCAGCACGTCGCCCGAGCCGAGATCGGCCATCAGATATTTGGCGCGGCGGCCGAGGCCGGTCACGGTCTGCCCGGTCAGCCGTGCGGCAAAATCCTTCTGGAACGGAAACCGCAGGTCTTTGCGCCGGACTTCGGCTTTGACGATCTTTGAGCCTTCCATGACCGGCTGCAGGCCGCGGCGGACGGTCTCGACTTCGGGCAATTCAGGCATGGATCGGCGTTCACCTTGTGATGTTGACGTGATAGCGACATTGCGGCGGGCGCGCTATGGTCGGCCGCTGCCAGTTTGAGGGCGTAAAGTGATGGATCGGCCGGGCCAAACCACGCATTTCGGCTTCAGGGACGTGCCCCTGGGCGACAAGCAGACGCTGGTTAACGATGTGTTCCACAGCGTGGCGCGGCGCTACGACCTGATGAACGATCTGATGTCGGCGGGGCTGCACCGGGTCTGGAAAGACCTGATGATCAACGCGCTCAATCCGCCGCGCGGCGAAACGCCATTTGCGCTGCTGGACGTCGCCGGCGGCACCGGCGACATCGCGTTCCGTGCCGCCAGGGCGGCGGGCCCGGGCTTTCGCGCCACCGTCTGCGACATCAATTCCGACATGCTGGCGGTGGGGCGCGAGCGCGCCGCGGCACGGCATTTCGACGACCGGGTGTCGTTCGTGGAAGGCAATGCCGAGGCGCTGGCTTTTCCCAGCAACGGTTTCGACGCCTACACCATCGCGTTCGGCATCCGCAACGTGCCGCGCATCGATCTCGCCTTGAGCGAGGCGTTTCGGGTATTGCGGCCCGGCGGAAGATTTCTGTGCCTTGAATTTTCCACCGTCGATGTGCCGGGGCTCGACCGTATCTACGACCTGTTTTCGTTCAATGTGATCCCGCCGCTCGGCCGCGTCGTGACCGGCGACGCAGAATCCTATCAATATCTCGTCGAATCGATCCGCAAGTTTCCAAAGCCGAACGCGTTTGCCGAGATGATCCGCGCCGCCGGCTTTTCCCGCGTCAGCTGGCAGAGTTTTTCGGGCGGCATCGTGGCGTTGCATTCGGGCTGGCGTTTGTGATCTCTGCCATTACCCACATCGCGCGGTTGGCCCGCGCCGGTTTCGTGTTCGCGCGCGAAGGCGTGTTCGGCGTGGTCGATCCGAGCCTGGTGCCGCCGCCCGGGCAGCTCGCGCTGAAGCTGGCACGCATTGTCGAGCGCCCCGGCGCCAAATCCGGCCCGCGGCTGTCGCGGGCGCTCACACGGCTGGGGCCGGCCTATTTGAAACTCGGCCAGTTTCTCGCCACAAGGCCCGACGTGGTCGGCGTCGTGATGGCGCGCGATCTGGAAAGCCTGCAGGACCGGCTGCCGCCGTTCTCGCGAGCCGAAGCCGAGGCCGTGATCGCGCAGTCGCTGGAACGCCCGCTGGCACAGGCCTTTGCGAGCTTCGGTCCGGCGGTTGCCGCCGCCTCGATCGCACAGGTCCATCGCGGCGAGACCGAGCGCAACGGCGTGCACACGCCGGTAGCAGTGAAGGTGCTGAGGCCCAACGTCGCCTCACGGTTCCGCCGGGACCTCGCCGATTTCTTCTTTGTCGCCCACCAGGCCGAAATCTACTCGGCGGAAGCGCGACGGCTGCGGCTGGTCGAGGTCATCAATACCATGTCGCGCTCGGTAGCGATAGAGATGGACCTGCGGCTGGAGGCGGCCGCGATGTCGGAGATGGCGGAAAATACCCGCGACGATTCCGACTTCCGCGTGCCCGCCGTCGACTGGGACCGCACCACGCACAATGTGCTGACCATGGAATGGATCGACGGCATTGCGCTCAGCGACCATGCGCGGCTCGAACAATCGCAGGTCGATCTGCCCGATCTCGGGCGCAAGGTGATCCAGAGTTTCCTGCGCCACGCGCTGCGCGACGGCTTCTTTCACGCCGACATGCATCCCGGCAATCTGTTCCTCGACGAAGCCGGCCGGCTGGCCGCGGTCGATTTCGGCATCATGGGCCGGCTCGGGATGAAGGAGCGACGCTTCCTCGCCGAGATCCTCCTGGGCTTCATCACCCGCGACTATCGCCGCGTCGCCGAAGTGCATTTCGAGGCCGGCTATGTGCCTTCGCATCACTCGGTGGAGAATTTCGCGCAAGCGATCCGCGCCATCGGCGAGCCGATCCACAACCGCACCGCCGAAGAAATTTCCATGGCGAAGCTGCTGACGCTCTTGCTCGAAGTCACCGGCCTGTTCGACATGCGCACCCGCCCGGAACTGATCCTGCTGCAAAAGACCATGGTCGTGGTGGAGGGCGTCGCGCGCAGCTTCGATCCGAAACTCGACATCTGGAAGACCGCCGATCCCGTCGTGCGCGAATGGATCGAGCGCAATCTCGGCCCGGTCGGACGCGTCCAGAGCGCGATGACCGGCGCCGGCGACCTCGGCCGTGTGCTGGCGGGCCTGCCGGCGATCGCGGCACGATCGGTCGCGGTGCTCGAGCAGCTGGAGATCATGACCCGCGACGGCGTGAGGCTGTCGCCGGATACGATCGCCGCGATGGGCCGGACCGAGGGCCGCAAGAGCCGCTGGCGTACGCTGGCGCTGTGGATCATCGCCGGGACCTTTATCGCGATCCTGTTCGCGGTTCGACAACTTTGATTGCAATGCATGCAAGATATGATATCATTGATATCATATCTTTCGGATGTGCGATATGGCCAGCCTGACCATCAGAAAGCTCGATGAAGCCATAAAAGTCTATCTGCGGCTGCGCTCAGCCCGGAACGGCCGCTCCGTCGAGGAGGAAGTCCGGGTGATCCTGGGTGAGATCGTCCAGGGCCGTCCCTTCGAGTTTGCGACGACGCCGTCGCCCGCCACCCCGCCGCCCGCAGAGGCCTCCTCCCGCGCTGCCGGGCGGGCCCATGCGGGCGGTCAACCGCGTGTCACCCTGATCATCGGCGGCGGCATCGCTGCCTACAAGGCGCTGGACCTGATCCGGCGGCTCAAGGAGCGGCACGTCCGCGTCCGCTGCGTGCTGACCAGGGCCGCGCAGCAATTCGTCACGCCGCTGGCGGCCGCGGCGCTGTCGAACGAGCGCGCCTACACCGATCTGTTCGATCCCGAGAGCGAATTCGACGCCGGCCATATTCGTCTGGCGCGCGAGTGCGATCTGATCGTGGTGGCGCCGGCGACCGCCGACCTGATGGCGAAAATGGCAAACGGCCATGCCGACGATCTCGCCAGCGCCATCCTGCTGGCGACCGATCGCCCGATCCTGCTGGCGCCTGCGATGAATCCCTTGATGTGGAACAATGCCGCAACCCGGCGCAATGTCGCGCAGCTCGAACGGGATGGTGCGGGCTTGATCGGACCCAATGCCGGCGAGATGGCCGAAGCCGGCGAGGCCGGCGTCGGCCGCATGGCGGAGCCGCTGGAGATCGCGGCCGCGGCCGAGCGGCTGCTGCGCCCGCCCAGGCCGCGCCCGCTGGCGGGAAAGCGCGTCCTGATTACCGCAGGTCCCACCCATGAGGCGATCGATCCGGTGCGCTACATTGCCAACCGCTCCTCCGGCAAACAGGGATTTGCCATCGCGGCTGCGGCGCAGGCCGCGGGCGCCGATGTCACCCTGATCTCGGGGCCGGTCGACCTCGCCGATCCGCCGGGCGTTACCGTCAAACACGTGGAATCCGCCCGCGACATGCTGCACCGGGTGGAAGCCGCCCTTCCCGCCGACATCGCGATCTTCGCCGCCGCAGTCGCCGACTGGCGCGTCGCCAATCAAGGCGAGCAGAAGCTGAAAAAGACCGCCGCCGGCATGCCGCCACTGCAGCTCGTTGAAAATCCGGACATCCTGGCCACGATTTCAAAACTGCCTGACAAGCGTCCGGGACTGGTGATCGGGTTTGCGGCCGAGACCGAGCATCTGATCGATAACGCCAAGGCAAAACTTATGCGCAAGGGCTGCGACTGGATCCTCGCCAACGACGTCTCGCCGGCGTCAGGCGTGATGGGCGGCGACCGCAACACCGTTCATCTGCTGACCCGCGACGGCGAAGGGATCAAGGTCGATTCCTGGCCGGTCATGACCAAGGAAGAAGTCGCAAGCACCCTGGTGGCGCGGATCGCCCAAACGATCGGAAAGACCTCGTGAGCGCGGCGATCAGAATCGAGATCCGGCAATGGCCGCACGGCGAAGGCCTGCCGCTGCCGGAATATCAGAGCGCGCACGCCGCCGGCCTCGATCTGCTGGCCGCGGTTCCCGAGGACTCGCCGCTGATCCTCGCCCCCGGACAGCGCGCGCTGGTGCCGACCGGGCTCTCGATCGCGCTGCCGGCTGGCTATGAGGCACAGGTCCGTCCGCGCTCGGGCCTGGCCGCCAGGCACGGCGTCACCGTGCTGAACGCGCCGGGCACGGTGGACGCGGATTATCGCGGCGAGATCGGCGTGCTGCTGATCAACCATGGCGATGCGCCGTTTGCGATCCGGCGCGGCGAACGCATCGCGCAAATGGTGATTGCATCGGTGGCGCGGGCGGAGCTCGTTGCCGCCGTGACGCTGTCGGAGACCGAGCGCGGCGGCGGGGGTTTTGGATCGACCGGCCGCTAGAGTGGGATGACTTTTCTTCGAATCGTCATCCCGCTCCAGCTTTTCTTGATGGAGCATGATCTTTTCGGAAAACCGGGGTCCACTTTTCCGGATCATGCTCTAAATTTGCGTAAACAGCGGATTCAGTTTCACAAAAATCGCCTCGATCAAGTTTAATCCCGCATTTTTTCGCCGCGGAATTCGCGTTCACGGTCTGGACTCTTACCCGCCGACTCCCGTTGGGGATATTGTCAATCGATTCGCGCACGGCGGCGGTCATCGCCGGGCGTAAAGTCGTGCGGTTTGGGGCAAACCATGTCGGGCGTGATCGTGGCGATGCGTCGGACCCTGCTGTCGTGCTCATCACTGGCACGTAACGGCCTGATCGCCCTTGTCACCGGCGCATCCGGCGCGACCGCGCCGGCCAATGCCGGCGATTTTCCGCTGCTGGATTCGATTTCGGCCCATCTCGACCTCAATCGCCAGGAATTCGCGGTGCTGACCACGGCGCTGGCGCTGCTCGGCTTTTCGGTGGTGGCGGCGATCCTGTTGATGCGCACCCGGGTCCGCGCGGCAGGAAACGAGGCGCGGCTGCGCGCCGATATCGGGCAATTGCAGGTCCAGGCCGACCGGTTCAGGGCGCTGTTGTTCGCGGAGCCGCAGGTGCTGATCTCCTGGGCGGCCGGCGACCATCGCCCGGAAATCACCGGCGACACCGCGCTGCTGATGCCGCAGGACTCGGTGCAATACCAACCGCAACGGATACTCGCGTTCGGAACCTGGCTGCCGCCGGAACCGGCGCGGCAGATCGATCACGCGGTCGACGCCTTGCGCGAGGCCGGCGAGGGCTTTTTGCTCAATTTGACGACATCGAACGGACGCGCGATCGAGGCGATGGGCCGCGCCATCGGCGGCCAGGCCATTGTGCGGATTCGCGAACTCGGCGGCGTGCGCCGGGAGCTTGCCGAATCCAACCTGCGCTACAAGACGCTGCTGGAGGAAACCGAACTGTTGCGCGACTTCGCCGCCGCCGCACCCTGGCCGATCTGGGCCAGGAGCGCGCAGGGCCAGCTTCGCTATGCCAATGCCGCCTATGCCAAGGCGACCGAAGCCGCCGGCGTCGCCGACGCGATCCATCGCAACCTCGAACTGCTCGAAACCGACCAGCGCGAGGAGGTCGGCCGCGCGCTCAATGATAATTCGGCGTTCACCGCGAGGCTGCCGATCGTGGTCGGCGGCGAGCGCCGGGTCTACGACGTGCATGCGCTCAACCTCGCCGGCGGCAGCGCCGGCATCGCCATCGACGCCAGCGAGGCGACCGGCCTGCGCGCGGCCCTGGTGCGGATGGCGGAGGCGCATCGCCGCACGCTGGACCAGTTGTCCTCCGGCGTTGCCGTATTCGACGGCCAGCGGCGGCTCGCCTTCTATAATGATTCCTATTGCCGGCTGTGGGACCTCGACCGCGCCTTCCTCGACAGCAATCCCGACGATTCCAGCGTGCTCGATCGCTTGCGTGCCGCGCGCAAACTCCCCGAGCAGCCGGACTTCCGGGCCTGGAAAGCAAAATTGCACGAGGCCTATCGCGCCGTCGACCCGGAAAAGGACACCTGGTACCTGCCCGATGGCCGTGCCTTGAGCGTCGTCACCACGCCCAACCCGGAAGGCGGCGTCACCTATCTGTTCGACGACGTCACCGAAAGCCTCGACCTCGCCCGGCGCTTCGACGGCCTGATCCGGGTGCAGCGCGAGACGCTCGACAATCTCGCCGAGGCGGTCGCGGTGTTCGGCAGCAACGGCCGCGCGCAATTGTTCAACCCGGCGTTCGCCAAGATGTGGAAGCTGTCGCCGGAGGCGCTGCGCGAGCAGCCGCATATCGAGACCGTGGAGTCCTGGTGCAGGCCGCTGTTCGACGACGCCGGCACCTGGCGGACCATCCGCGAGGCCATTACCCGGATCGAGAACCGGGTCGAGGTGCCGCTGAAGCTGGAGCGCAAGGACGGCAGCGTGCTGGACTGCATGACCATGCCGCTGCCCGACGGCGCCACCATGCTGACCTTCCAGGACATCAGCGATACCGAAAACGTCGAGCGCGCGCTGCGCGAGCGCAACGAGGCGCTGGAGACCGCCGACCAGATGAAGGTCGATTTCGTCCACCACGTGTCCTACGAACTGCGCTCGCCGCTGACCACCATCATCGGCTTCGCGCATTTCCTCGCCGACCCCGTCACCGGCCCCTTGATGCCGAAGCAGGCCGAGTATCTCGGCTACATCACCGCCTCCACCAACGCGCTGCTCGCGATCATCAACAACATCCTCGATCTCGCCACCATCGACGCCGGCGCGATGTCGCTCAATCTCGGCTCGATCGACATCCGCAAGACCATCGAGGCCGCGGCCGAAGGCATCCAGGACCGGCTGGCGACCGACCGCATCCGGCTCAAGGTCGATGTCGATCCCGAGATCGGCAGTTTCGTCGGCGACGAACGCCGGGTGGTGCAGGTGCTGTATAATCTGCTGGCGAATGCCGTCGGCTTCTCGCCGCAGGACGGCACCATCGGCCTGAGCGCGAGGCGCACCGCGCATAACGTCATCTTCAGCGTGACCGATTTCGGTCCGGGCATTCCGCCCGACGTCAAGGACAAGGTGTTCGACTGGTTCGAGAGCCACTCGCACGGCTCGCGGCATCGCGGCGCCGGCCTTGGGCTGTCGCTGGTGCGCTCCTTTGTCGAGCTGCACGGAGGCAAGGTGCGCGTCGATTCGATCGTCGGCAAGGGCACGACCGTGACCTGCGACTTTCCGATCGACCAGGCCGCGCATCGCAACGCCGCGGAATGAGCCTCCCCACGACATTCTCGCTGGCGCTGCCGAACGAGACCGCGACCGCGCAGCTGATGGCCGATCTCGCATTGCTGATCGGCCCCGGCGACGTCATCACGCTTTCCGGCGATCTCGGCGCCGGCAAGACCGCGGCGGCACGCGCCTTGATCCGCTATCTCGCCGACGACGATACGCTCGAGGTTCCGAGCCCGACCTTCACGCTGGTCCAGGCCTACGATCTGCCGCCGTTTCCGCTGGTGCATGCCGATCTCTACCGCGTCAACGATCCCTCGGAGCTGGAAGAGATCGGGCTGTCGCCGTTGCCGGAGGCCACGGTGGCACTGATCGAATGGCCGGAGCGCGCGCCATCGGCCTTGCCGTCCGACCGCATCGACATCGCGCTGAGCCACCGTCCGGCGCTGGGCTCGACCGCGCGCGCCGCCGAGATCACCGGCTACGGCAAGGCCGCCGCCCAGGTCGCGCGGCTGCAGGCGCTGCGGCAGTTCCTTGACGGCGCCGGCTTTGGTGACGCCAGACGCCAGCGCATGGCCGGCGATGCGTCGATCCGCTCCTATGCCCGGCTCGTCCGCGACGATGGCGTCGTCATTCTGATGAACTCGCCGCGGCGTCCGGACGGGCCGGCGATCTATGACGGCAAATCCTACAGCGCGGCCGTGCATCTGGCCGAGGACGTCAAGCCGTTCGTCGCCATCGACGGGGCCTTGCGCGAGCGCGGCTTCTCGGCACCCGCGATCCGTCACGCCGACCTCGATGCCGGATTCCTCATCACCGAGGATTTCGGCAGCACCGGTTTTGTCGAAGGCGATCCGCCGGCGCCGATTGCCGAGCGCTATGAGGCCGCAACCGACCTGCTGGCCGCGTTGCACCGGCAAGCCCTGCCCGAAAATCTCCCCTTGGCGCCGCAGCTCAGCTACGCCATGCCGACATTCGACACCGAGGCGCTGCTGGTCGAGGTAGGCCTGATGCTCGAATGGTATCTGCCGGACCGCGGCATCGAGCCGTCCGACAGTTTGCGCGCCGAATTCGTCGCGCTGTGGCGCGATCTTCTGACAAAGGCGGCTTGCGCCCCCAAGACCTGGGTGTTACGCGATTTTCATTCCCCCAATCTGATCTGGCTCGGTGACCGCGAGGGGATCGCGAAGGTGGGCATCATCGACTTTCAGGACGCCGTGCTGGGCCCGGCCGCCTATGACCTGGTATCGCTGCTGCAGGATGCGCGGATCGACGTCTCCGAATGGCTCGAACTTTCGCTGCTGACGCGCTACATCAAGGCGCGGCGCGCGGCCGATGAAAGCTTCGATCCGGCCTCGTTCGCCGAGCTCTATGCCATCATGTCGGCGCAGCGCAACACCCGGCTGCTCGGCACCTTTGCCCGGCTCAACCGCCGCGACGGCAAGCCGCAATATCTGCGCCATCAGCCCCGAATCTGGACCTATCTCGGCCGTTCGCTGGTCCACCCCCTGCTCGCGCGCGCCCGGGAGTGGTATGCCGCCAACGTCCCCCCGCCGGTTCCTTAGGTCTCTTTGTTTTGAGCATGATCTTTTCGGAAAACCGGTTCCCAGTTTTTGCGGATCATGCTCCAATTTACCGGTTGTTAGCCAACCTTGCACTAACCTGCGCCGGGCCCCGTCCCGAAGCGGGGCACGGCTGCTTTGAGGGCTGGAGCGGGTCATGGCGACAGAACGGCGCAAAGGCGAGCGCGTCACATTCGAGCGCGGCATTCCCGCGCAAATGATGGGCATCGACGGCACCTGGCGCCGCGACTGCATGATGGAAGACATCTCCGAGACCGGCGCTAAACTCACGGTCGAAGGTTCCGTCGAGGGACTGCATCTGAAGGAATTTTTCCTGCTGCTGTCATCCACCGGGCTTGCCTATCGGCGCTGCGAACTGGCCTGGGTCAACGGCGATCAGATCGGCGTCAATTTCCTCAAGACGGGCGACAAGAAGCGAAAGGCCGGTAAGCGCGCGCAGGCCGCGGAAGCCTGAAATCCACCGATTCCGGGTCGCACAAACGTCACGTGGCGCGGCTATGGCATCCACGAGTGCAATGCGCGGCGCGAATCGCCGTGATATGATTCCAACACACAGCCTTCGAGAAGTTTTGAAATGTCCGTCCGACCGACAAAAGCCATGGTCCTCGCCGCCGGCCTCGGCGTGCGCATGCGCCCGCTGACGGACAAGATGCCGAAGCCGTTGGTACAAGTGGCAGGCCGCACGCTGCTCGATCATGTGCTCGACAAGCTCGGCGATGCCGGCGTCAATGAGGCCGTCGTCAACGTGCACTATCTGCCCAACCAGATCATCGACCATGTCGCCGGCCGCACCCGGCCCCGCGTCATCATCTCCGACGAGCGCCACCAGGTGTTCGGCACCGGCGGCGGCGTCGTCAAGGCGCTGCCTCTGCTCGGGCCGGCCCCCTTCTTTCTCGTCAATGCCGACACGCTGTGGATCGATGGCGTACGGCCTAATCTGGCGCGGCTGGCAGAGACCTTCGATGCCTCGCGCATGGATATCCTGTTGTTGATGGCGCCGACCACCAGCAGCATCGGCTATGGCGGCAGCGGCGACTACGCCATGCTGCCGGACGGCGCGCTGCGCAAGCGCAGGGAACATCAGGTGGTGCCGTTCGTCTATGCCGGCGCCGCGATCATGTCGCCGTCGCTGTTTGCGAACGCGCCGGCAGGCGAATTTTCACTGACAAAGATGTTCGATGCCGCCAACGAGCAGGAACGGCTGTTCGGCTTGCGGCTCGACGGCGTCTGGATGCATGTCGGAACCCCCGACGCGGTGCATGCGGCGGAAGAGGCCTTTCTCGAAAGCGTGGCGTGAGCGCTTGTCATTCCGGGGCGTCCGAAGGACGAACCCGGAATCTCGAGATTCCGGGTTCGTCGCTTCGCGCTGTCCCGGAATGACGGCGCGGACCCGACTCCCTCCCCATTGCCGCCCATGCCATGCTACAGCCTGATCCCGCGAATCAGGTAGCCCATGCGCGTTTTCAGCGTCCCAGTGTCCGTGCCGTTCCTGCGCACCGTCATCGCCGCACTGGTCGACGGCCGGCTGGTCGATGGATTCGAGGCGCGGGCGCATCCGGAGAATTTGGCGCGGGCGACGCTGTTCCTGCCGACCCGGCGCGCCGGGCGGATGGCGCGGGAAATCTTCCTCGAGGAGTTGAAAAGCGACGCGGTGCTGCTGCCGCGCATCGTCGCGCTCGGCGACATCGACGAGGACGAGCTTGCTTTCTCGGAAGATTCCGAGCCCGGCGGTGTCGCCCCGTTGGACATTCCGCCCAAACTCGGCGAGCTCGAACGCCGGTTGGTGCTGGCGAGACTTGTCGCCGCCTGGGCCAAACGGCCGGTGCTGTCGCCGCTGGTGGTCGGCGGCCCTGCCTCCACGCTCACACTAGCCGGCGACCTTGCGCGGCTGATCGACGACATGGTGACGCGCGACGTCGACTGGAGCGCGCTTGATCGTCTGGTGCCTGACCAGTTCGACAAATACTGGCAACACACGCTGGATTTCCTGAAGATCGCCCGCGACTTCTGGCCGGCTTTTCTTGCCGAAACCAACAGGATCGAGCCCGCCGCGCGTCGTGACCTTTTGATCGATGCTGAAGCTGAGCGCCTCACAAAGCCATCCGACGGCCCCGTGATCGCCGCGGGCTCCACAGGATCGATGCCGTCAACGGCAAAATTCCTGCTGGCCGTGGCCAGGCTGCCGCACGGCGCGGTGGTGCTGCCGGGCCTCGATACCGACCTCGATGACGACGCCTGGCGATCAATCGGCGGCGTCAGAGATGCCAAAGGCGCCTTCACGACGCCGCCTGCCTCCAACCATCCGCAATATGCGATGCACGCGCTGCTGTCGCGCTTCGGCATCAAGCGCGGCGATGTCGAAATTCTCGGGAAGCCCGCACAAGGCGGGCGAGAGGTGCTGGCATCCGAGGCGATGCGGCCATCGAACGCCACCTCAGAATGGCACGATCGGTTGAAACGGCTGGATATCGCGGCGCAGATCGCAGCCGGCATGGAAAAGCTCGCCGTGGTCGAGGCCCCAAATCCGGAGATGGAGGCGCTCGCAATTGCGGTCGCAATGCGCGAGGCGCGGTATCTGGACAAGTCGGTGGCGCTGGTTACGCCGGACCGCGCGCTGGCGCGGCGGGTGATGGCGGCGCTCGGCCGCTGGAATCTCGAATTCAACGATTCCGGCGGCGACGCGCTGATGGAAACGCCGGCCGGCATCTTTGCGCGGCTGGTGGCGGAAGCGGCGACAAACGGATTGGAGCCGTCAACCCTGCTGGCACTGCTCAAGCATCCGATGTTCCGGCTCGGCGGCATGCAAGACGCGTTGAAGCGCGGCATTGAAGTGCTCGAGCTTTCGCTGTTGCGCGGCACTCGACCGCAGGCCGGCAGCAGTGGTTTGGCTGCCGATTTTGCGCGCTTCCGCGATGAACTGCGCAAGTTGCGCGGCGGCGAAACCTCATCGCTGCACCATGCCGAGCCGCGTGTACGGCTGAGAGACCACGAACTCGACCGGGCGCAATCGCTGATCGCGGCGCTCCGAAAGGCGCTGACGCCGCTGGAAGGCCTTCCCGGCTCCAGACCGCATGATTTCGCCGAACTCGCGCAGCGCCATCGCGAGACGCTGGTGAATCTCTCCGCCGGCGAGCACGGTGTCGCAACGGCATTCGAGGGGCCGGACGGGCTCGCGCTCGCGTCCGCCTTCGATGATTTGCTCGGCCGGCAGGAGAAGGTCGGCCTGATGGTCGAGGCCGGCGACTATGCCGAGGTGTTCCAGGCCGCCTTTGCAGACCGTCTGGTGCGGCGGCGGGAGATGCCGGGCGCGCAACTCCACATCTTCGGCCAATTGGAAGCGCGGCTGACGGAATCCGACCGCGTCATTCTGGGCGGGCTGGTCGAGACCGTGTGGCCGCCGGCACCGCGCGTGGATCCGTGGCTGAGCCGGCCGATGCGCCATGAGCTCGGCCTCGATCTGCCGGAACGGCGCATCGGTCTCTCCGCGCATGACTTTGCGCAACTACTCGGCCATCAAGACGTCATCCTCACCCATTCGGCCAAGGTCGGCGGTGCTCCGGCAGTTGCCTCGCGCTTCCTGCACCGGCTGGAAGCCGTCGCGGGCGAGGAGCGCTGGAGGGCGGCGAAGGCGGCCGGCGACAAGTACGTTCACTACGCCGGCGCGATCGACCAGCCTGCGGAGGTCAAGCCGATCGAGCAGCCGCAGCCCAAGCCGCCGCGCGAGACGCGTCCGACTAGGCTATCGGTCACCGCGATCGAGGACTGGCTGCGCGATCCCTACACAATCTATGCCCGCCACATTCTCAAGCTCGACTCGCTCGATCCCGTCGACATGCCGCTGTCGGCGGCCGATCGCGGCTCTGCAATCCACGAATCGCTTGGTGAATTCACCAAGGAACACGCAAATGCACTGCCGGACGACGCGGTAGGCGTATTGCGCCGTATCGGCGAAAAGCATTTCGCGCCGCTAATGGAGAAGCCGGAGGCCCGCGCGCTGTGGTGGCCGCGGTTCCAGCGGATCGCGCGCTGGTTCGCCGAATGGGAGGCCGCGCGCCGCGGCGACATCGCCGCCATCGCCGCCGAGATCCGGGGCGAAATCAAGATCCCCCTCGACAATGCCAGAATATTCACGCTCTCCGCACGCGCCGACCGGATCGAACGCCGCGGCGACGGCGGCTACGCCATCCTCGACTACAAAACCGGGCAACCGCCGACCGGAAAGCAGGTACGGATGGGATTGTCGCCACAGCTCACGCTGGAGGCGGCGATCCTGCGCGAGGGAGGTTTTGCCGATATCGACGCGGGCGCCTCCGTCAGCGAACTCGCCTATGTCAGATTGAGCGGCAACAACCCGCCGGGCGAGCACAAGACGGTCGAATTGAAGATCAAGCAAAACGACACGCCGCAATTGCCCGAT
>Ga0210410_10001235_pt1 | contig 24410 bp, 23 predicted proteins | sample IncBWC4MmetaG_FD_161058 | JGI IMG/M metagenome (GOLD analysis project Ga0210410, IMG submission 161058) | Forest soil microbial communities from Barre Woods Harvard Forest LTER site, Petersham, Massachusetts, United States - Inc-BW-C-4-M | ecosystem: Environmental > Terrestrial > Soil >... | reverse complement strand
CGTCGATCAATGGCGCGGCGAAATATCTGGGCGTGCTGCGCGGGCAGACCAACGACAACCTGCCGCAGATGCTGGCGATCTATGGCGGCGGCAATGCGACCGAATACGCTGGCAAGGTGATAGATACCTATCACCAGCTCCAGGCGCAGCAACGTGGTCCGGCTACCGACACGGACCCAAATTCGCCGACTTATGGTCAGCCGACAACGAGAAACCTCAAACCGACGGAGCGCGGACCGGGCTACGGCACGACGGCGCAAGGCAATCCCGGTCAGCCGGCGGCCAACGTGCCAACCACCGCGGCTGCCGATGCGCCGGCACCGGGTGTTCCGACAGACCCGAACGCGTCGTTTACGATGCAATCGCCGGCTCCCGCACCGGTCGCGTCCGACGAGCCACCAAAAGATTTTCTCGGGCAACTCTTTGGTAAGCCAGCTGCCGGGGCAGTTACGACACAGAAACCAACGGCCGGCACGAACGGGGCAACAAAGCCGGAGCCCGAGCCGAACGAACAAGGAGCCCCGGGCGGCGATGATTTTCTGACGCAGCTCTTTGGCAAGCCCTCAGCGGCGCCCGCGGCAGCATCTGCAGGGGCAGCAACGCCTGCCCCCGCTACTCCTGCTGCCGAAACGCCTTCGACTCCTCCAGCGCCTTCCCAGCGCGCTGCAGACGCGGCCCTGCCAACAGCATCGGCGGCACCGATACCGCCGCCAATGCGGGCACCATCCCCGGCGAACGCGCTTACCACGCCATCAGGGCCAAGCTGGTGGCAGCGCAACGTTGCGATCCCGTTCTCGGCGATGGACGATCCGCGCATCCAGACACCGCAACCCTTTCTCAACCAACCCTTCCTGCAGAGTGCTGGGGCGGGGCTCGGTCAGGGCGTGCGCGACATCGGGACGACGCTCAACAATGTCGGCAGCTGGGCCGATGTCAATGTGCCGGGCGTGGGCGCGCTCGATCGGGCGATCGGTTTCACGCCCGAGCAAGCCGCCGCGACCAAGGCCCAGGAAGCGGCCGAGACCCAGGCCTATGAGAAGCAGTATCCCGGCGATTACGAAGCAATGGCGGGGCGGTTTGCCGGCAACATGCTGGCAGCCCCCGTGGGCGGCGTGGGGCGCGCGGCCGGTGCGATCATGCCCCCGGTGGCTCGTGCGGTCGGTGAAGTGGGCGCAGCCCTTCCCGAGGTTAGTCGCTATGTCGCTCCAGTAGCCCGCTTCGTCGGCAATGCCCTTCCTTACGCGGCGGAGTGGGGAACAACCGGCGGTCTGCAGAACATGCTGACTGGCGGAGGCGAGACTCCCGAGCAATGGGGGCGTGACCTGGAGGCCGGTGGCCTCGGTGGCGCTGTCCTCGGCAGCGCAACCCGCGGGGCCGGCGCCTTTCTCGGCCAGGCGACGACGGCGCTGCAGCAGAAGGCGCAGGACCTCGGGTTCAACCTCAGCCTCGGCGATCTGCGCGGCGGGCTCGCAAAGGCGGTCGAGAGCTTTACGCAGTATCTGCCGGGCAGCGGCAATGCCGCGTACCAGGCGGCAAACAAGGCGAATGTGGGGCGCATCCTCAATCGCAACATGGGCCTCGATGGCGATGCGGTGAACCTCGAGACGATGGCGCAGGCCCAGAACCAAGCAAAAGACCTGATGGACGGGATCCAGAACATCACGATCAACGGCAACACCGATCAGACCTTTACCGACCTTCTGTCGAACCTCCACGAGCAGGCCGCCGACCGCGGTCTTGGCGGCATCACCAAGGAGATCGACAACATCTGGAACCTCATGGCTCGTCCCAGTAACGGCGGCACGTTGCCGGGGCAGTCGGTGCAGGATCTGATCGGCCGCGGCGGTTCGCTCGACAACATGATCCGCGGCGGCTCGCCGGGTGAGCCGCTGCTGGCGCAGCAGATCAAGAATGGGCTGCTCGATGCCGCCTCACGCAGCACGTCGGACCCGCAGGCCGTCGCCGATTTCAACCGTGGCCGGTACTACTGGAAAACTATCCAGACAGTGCTGCCGCTGGTCAGAAAAACCGGCGATGCCGCCGACACGACCTACACCGCGCTCGGCAACCGTATCCTTGGCACGCCGGCAAACCCGAACTTTGATCCGATGTTCCAGCGCGGCAACAACGAGATGTCCGATCTGGCGAACGTCCTGCATGGGGTACTGCCCGATCTGAAGAGCAGCGGTACCGGGCGTGAGCTTACGGTTGCAAGAATGCTGGGAATGGGAGAGGCAGGCGGCCTCGGCGGCTTGGGTGCGGGCATCGCGCACTTTCTTACCCCCGGCAATCTGGAAAGCTACATCACCGGCGCTCTCGCGCCGGCCATCGTTGGCGGCGGGGTCGGGCGTGCCATGCGCCTCGGTTTACCGGAGTCGGTCAATCAACTGATGCAGCGCGGGGTCGCGCCTTATGTCGGCAATGCCCTGCTAAACCAGAACCAGCCGCCAGCCAGGGGTCAGTGAGAGAAGACAAACAACATCAAAGCGCAGAAAACAGCTTCGCAGCCGTTCCGGAAGTCCTTGGCTTTAAAGCAATCAGCTGCAGCCAGCGCCAAAATGCCCACCGCAAGGGGCGGCACAACGAGGCCTAACACGATCATGCCAGCGCCCGTAACCACCAGCACGGTTCGCTTCGGCACTAGAGCAATTGCTCTTTGCCTTAGCGCCCCCACCCCACCGCTGGCTGTAAGCGCAGGCCAAAAGTGTTGAACCCCTTTGATCGCCCAACCAACAACGCATATCGCGCCTAACAAGGCCAGGAAGCCCCACCCATACCCAGACTGGACCGCTGCACGAACCGCAACGCAGAAGACGAAGAGGCTACCAACGTACAGAAGCGCGGCAATGGAAAGTGCGGCTATCCCTTCGATCATCCCGCCCAATAACAGCCCGAAGAGGACAGCGCCGATGAGGGTCATTTTCGTCATTCCCCAGTGAGATACGCGTCGTAGGAAGGCCCAAACATCCGCATGATCCTGACTTTCAAATACCGTGAAGGATGCGACGACGATCTTTACGAGTGGCCCAAGCCCCGGCAGGGGTAGCGACGCTTCCTCTCCTCGCGCTGAGTTTGCGCTCTGACACGATGATAATTCGGGCTCACCCCCACCCTTGGTTGGTGCGGGGTCACGAGGTACACGAGCCGAGCCAGAAGCACGACCACGGCGAGGGCGAGGATGATGAGCATGTGGGTCTTCAATGTCCGAAAATTTGTGAGATGCCGAGCGTAGTGGTGTTCCAGGTTTACGCAGGCCAGTAGACCGGCAAGTCCTTGGGCAGCGGGATCGCCTCGGGGCGGCCGGCGGCGTTGGTCAATGCAACGAAGGTGACCCACTGGACAATGTCTTCTGGTGCAAAACGATGGTCCCTTGGCGACCGCTCTGCATCGAGAAAGGTCATCGCGACCTCGGCCAACGCCCGAACGTCTTGGCGCGTCCGCAGCTGCACCTTGGCGAGCGCGGCGAGAAGCGCCGCCTCCTCGGCCAGGAGCGTTTCATGTCGCGCGTGGTTCGGGGTTCCTTCTTCCGGCGCGTAGGGATCGTGCTCTACGAGTGCTTCCTCTTCGCGGTGAATGAAGAGCAACTGCCGGCAAATGGTCTGCGCATCGATCTTCATGGGGGGACTCCGTCAGCGCTGGGGGAAAGGGCGCCGTAGCCGCACACCCGCACCGCCACCGTTTTCGGCGATAAACTCCACGCCGGCGGCTTCAAGGGCGGAGCGGATGGCCCACGCATTGGCCGTGATCATGCGCACCGGTCCGTCGAGCGGTTCCGAGCGCCGGATGGTCTGCAGGCTGACGCCCGAAGCCTGCGCCAGCTGCTCGCCCGTCCATTTGAGAAGCGCCCGTGCGGCACGTAGATGGGCGCCTGTTAGAATGATGTTTTCAGCGCCATGTGGCATTGTAGCATCTTGCGTTTGAAGAACCAGGTGGAATATAAAACGCCATTCGGTTAACGCAAGAGCAAATCCCGATGACTCAAATGCCCACCGGTTTTACTTCCGATAACTCTATTTCCCGGAACCAAAAAACCTTCGTCTCTCTGGCGGTATGGTCGCCCATACCAGCACCGGTTAGCGCTGACGCCGAGTTGGCCGCGACGCTCAATTTCGCCGGGCAGGAGAAGTCCGCCGGCACCCGCCGCTCCTACCGCTCCGATTGGCGGATCTTCACCGCCTGGTGCGCTGCACGTGATCTGAACCCGCTGCCGGCGACACCCGAAACCGTTGCCCGGTTTCTCTCGGCCGAGGCCACCGCCGGCGTCAAAGCCTCGACCCTCGGCCGCAGAGCCGCGGCGATCGGCTACGCGCACAAGCTCGCCGGCCATCGCGAGCCGCCAACCAACGCCGAGACGGTCAAGGCCGTGATGCGCGGGATCCGCCGCACCATCGGCACCGCGCCCGCGCGCAAGGCGCCGGCGACCGCAGAGCTCGTCGGCGAAATGCTGAAGCACTGTCCGGAGACGCTCGCCGGGAAGCGCGACCGCGCGCTGTTGGCGCTGGGGTTTGCCGGCGCTTTCCGGCGTTCTGAACTGGTTGCGCTCGAGGTCACCGACCTGGCGGAAGTGCCGCACGGGCTGCGCGTCATGATACGGTTCAGCAAGGGCGACCAGGAAGGCGTGGGCCAGGAGATCGCCATTCCCCGCGGCTGCCGGCTGCGGCCCGTCGAGGCGGTGCAGATCTGGTTGGCGGGGGCCGGGATCAGCACCGGCCCGGTGTTCCGGCCGGTGCTCAAGGGGAACCGCCTGCAGGCGGCGCCGCTGACCGACCGTTCGGTCGCCGCCATCGTCAAACGCTACGCCGCGCTCGCCGGGCTCGATCCAGCGCAGTTCTCCGGGCATTCGTTGCGCAGTGGCTTTCTTACCAGTGGCGCAGAAGCTGGCGCTTCGATCTTCAAGCTGATGGAAGTGTCGCGCCACCGTTCGGTAGACACGCTCAGAGGCTATGTCCGCTCAGCTGATCTGTTCCGCGATCACGCCGGCGTGGGGTTCCTATAGGTTGAAGAAAGTGGTGGCGAGCGGAGGGGTCGGAGCCTCCGCTCGCCAATGGCCCCGTGAGGTGATCATGGTCGAGGCCGAGCACCGTCATCGTAGCATGCCCAGAGAGCTGCCGCCGAAGTTGGCGTCCGAGGACAAGGCGCTTGAGTGGATCGCGTACCGCAGCACACCTCTCGAGTGGCTAGATAAAACGCCGCAAGATGAGCAGGCATTTTTTCACTTCGATCGGCTCGTGAGGGCGACAGCAGAGGGCGAGCTGCTGGCCCAATTGCAAGCGGGCAAGCTCGCGTCTTTTAAGCGATCGGCCGGGGATCCGTTCGCTGAGCTAGAACCCGTGCACCCCATTTCCTGGAGTGGTTTTCGGCAGTGGAGCCAGGTTCCCCGGCCAGCGCAACGGATGCACCGGCTCAATGCCCAAGACACCACCCCGGTCGGCTTCGTTTTCTTTTTCGACGAAGCCCAGCTGCATAGGTTATGGCCGGCCGGCAAGCGGTTGACGCTCGCGGACGAGGACCAAAAGAACTTCGTCGAAGCCTACGCCAAGAACCATCCCAAGATGGGCGCCGATACTCTTCACGGGCGCTTGCCGTTGGTGATCCGGAAGCAGATCCCACGAACCCCTTTCCGCACACTCATACAGGAGCTCACCAGTGAATATGGCAACCTGATCCTGTTCCTTTGGCAGTTGCGGTCAATAGCCTCGCCAAAAAACGGGGTGAATCGCGCGGACTTGGGGTTTTTGGCGAAAGTCCCCGAGAGAGCGCCATAACCGATTGAAATTATTAGACCCACCTAGCCCGAAAACCTCGCCAAAAATCCGCGCCAAAAGACGATCACGGAGCAGATTGGCGTGCTTGCCATGCCGGTTCATCGGCGTATTTAGAGGGTCCTTTGCATCGCAGGGACACCCCAATGACGAGACCGTCGTTCCCCCTCTATGACCTGACGCTCCCGCCAAATCTTGATCCTGATGTGCTGCCCAGGCGCCCCACGCGCCGTCAGATGGTGGTTATTCACAACCACTATTTCGGGCCGATTTCGTTGCGCTCGATCGAGCAGTGGCCGCTGGATTGGGTCATCGTCAACAGCCACGCCACTGCCGCTCTCGAGGCTTTTCTAGCTGAGGCCGAACACCGGTTCGAAGCGGCGCAGCGTCGCGCTGAGACTGCCAAAAACGCTGCTGATTAAAACGAAGGCCGGCACTGCTCCCTCTGGAGCCGTCGCCGACCCTCGCCGTACTCGTCTCACCTGGCACGAGGCGATGTACGGCAAGCAGGCGGCGGTTACAAGAGCATCCGGCCATGGAGGACATCCATGGCAAACGAACTCGTCACGAAAAACCCACTCTCCAGCCATTTCGGCGGTGCCGATCTCGCCCTTCACCGTGACGTCGAGCGGCTGGTCGAACTGGGCGGCGCCCTGCCGATAGCGGCGCTGCTCATTCGGCTCGGCGAGCTCCGCTTGGTGCGCACCGAGATCCAGCACCTCGTCAGCGAGTACTGCTTGCTCGTCAGGCCGCCGGAGGGCTCGGCATGACCATGTGCTGCGTCAGATGGCGCCCGTATCGGCGCCCCGATGAGGCACGGCCGTGAACGGCACCGGACCGCGACCTTTGCGGTTGCTCAGCTGGAAGCTGGTGCGCAAAGGCGCGTTGGTCGGCTTCGCCACAATCGAGCTGCCGATCGGGTTGAAGGTCATCGATTGCACGGTCTGCATCAGCCACGGCAAGGCCTGGGCCGCGTTGCCGGCCAAGCCGCAGGTCGATAAATCCGGCCAGGTTGTCCGCGACGAGCGCGGCAAGCAGGCCTACAGCACCATCCTCGAATGGCGCCACAAGCGCCTGCGCGACGCCTTTAGCGAGCGCGTCGTCGCGCTGGTCGCGGCCCACGACCCCCACGCCTTTGACAACGACCCCTCGGGCGGCGCCGCGTGCGATCCCCCGGCCGCACCGGGAGGGCGCCCATGACCGTCGCGGATTATCAGACTGGCCCGACCCAGGCCGATCTATTTCGTAACGCAGTGCCGGGACTGATCCGCGAGGCCTTCAAGACCAGTCGGCTCGCTGATTTCGCCAGCCAGAAGGAGCTCGTGACGCAGACCGGGCATTCGGTGGAGGACTGGCCGCTGGTCGTGATCAAGGAGTCCACCGACAACGCCATCGATACCTGTGAGGACGCTGGCCTCACACCGGTGATCGACATTAGCATCGATGCGCCGGCCGGTGAGTTCGTCATCACCGACAACGGGCCCGGCATCCCGGCCGAGATTGTCGACGGCCTCGTCGATTACAGCGTCCGCGTCTCGACCCGCGAGGCCTATGTGTCGCCATCGCGCGGTCGCCAGGGCAATGCGCTTCAGACACTTCTCGCGATGGCTTTCGCGCTCGACGGCGAGCGAGGCGAGACGCTGATCGAGGCGCGCGGCATCGCGCACCTGGTCAAGTTCACGATTGATCCAATTACTCTCGAACCCAGGGCCGCCGTCGAGCGGACCCCGAGTCCGGTAAATAACGGCACTCGGCTGTCCCTCCGCTGGCCTGCGAAGGCATGCCAGCTGATCGCCAAGGCAGGACCACGATTTTTACCATTCGTTGCCGCCTACACCGCCTGGAACCCGCACATAGCCTTGCGTTTCAGCCTAGACGGCGAGGTTGAGCTCGACGTAAAGGCGACGGCGCCGAACTGGCCGAAATGGCGCGGCAGCGACCCTCTCCCGGCACACTGGTTCGACGAGCAGACCCTTACCCGGCTGCTCGCCGCTCAGGTCAACCGGGATCATCAGCTGGGCCGCCGCAGCCGGCCGCTGCGACAGGTGATCGGCGAGTTTCACGGCCTCTCGGGCACCGCCAAGCGCGCCCAGATCCTCGCCGATCTCGGTGCCGAGCGCTCGTCATTGGCCGAGTTCTATCTCGACGGAGAGCGCGTCAACCAGGCCGGGGTGCGTCAGTTGCTCCGGGCGATGCGTCGGCATTCCCGACCGGTCAAACCCGCCGCGCTCGGCATCATCGGGCGCGAGCATTTCCACCAGGTGATCATCGACCATGGTGGCGACGCCGACACCTTCCGGTATCACAAGATCGAAGCCGAGGGCGCTGACGGCCTGCCGTTCGTCGTCGAGGCCGCCTTCGGGCGCAAGGCACAGCAGGATCGCGATCGCCGGCTGCTGACCCGCCTGACCGGCGTCAACTGGTCGGCATCGATCGGCGGCAATCCATTCCGCTTTTCTGATTACAGCGGCATCGAGGTGCTGGCGTCACAGCGGGTCCATTACGCCAGCCCGGTGATCGTCGCCGTGCACTTGGCCACGCCGCTGCCATCGTTCGCGGACCGCGGGAAAGCTGTGATCTGGCTGACGCGCGATCAGGCGGAAGCCGTCACCAAGGCGATGGTTCGGGTTACTCAGGAGTGGAACAAGGCCCGGGCTGCCGAGGAAAGAGTCCGCGCCGCCGTCCATCGCGAGAGGGCCGAGACCATCAAGGCCATCGCGCAGGAAAAGCGCCGACGCGAGCGCGACCAGGTTGTCGGCAGCGGCATTCTGCACAGTGTCATCGCCGAGGCCGCGGCGGCTAGCGGAACGTCCATCGGCAGTCTGACCGTGCTGTCGCCGGCGAACGATCCGTTCCGCTGCGATACTCGCGACGGCCACACTGAAGGCCAATGGTTTGCCGAACAGATGCCAGCGGACGGCTCCATCCATCTGCGCGGGCTGCACTACCGCATCGTCGTCCGCGCCAACATTCGCAAACCGGACGGCGCGATCTATCAGAACACTGATGAGGATTCGGTCTGGCTGCAGCAGTCGGCCAACAACGCGCGCTGGCTCGGCTACGTTGATTTCGCGAGGATCATCGACGAGCGCAACGCCGAGCCGTTCCTGCTGGTCCTCGAAGCGGGTGACGCTGCCGGGCATGGCGCCCAGGCTGTCCCGAGCGTCGGGTTTACTGCGCCGCCGGCGGATGCGTACTTCCCGGCAATCGTGGCGTCTGTCGCGTACACGGCGCAGCCCTATCGGCTGGTGATGATCGGCGAGAAGTCGTCCCTGCGCGACGTGCTGCTGCCGATTGCCGAAGCGTTCGGCACCGAACTGCTGCTGCCGACCGGCGAACCATCGACGACGATGATCTACAACATGGCCGCCCGCGCCACCGCGGACGGTCGCCCGACCAAAGTTTTCTATTTCTCCGACTTTGATCCTTCCGGCTGGCAAATGCCGGTCTCGGTCGCCCGCAAGCTGCAGGCGCTGCGCTGCTCGCATTTCCCTGATCTCGACATCGAGGTACGCCGCGCCGCGCTCCTGCCGGAGCAGGTCAAGCGGCTCGACTTGCCATCGACGCCGCTGAAGCTCACCGAGAAGCGCGCCGACCGCTGGCGTGAACACTGGGGTCACGAACAGACTGAGATCGACGCACTCGCCGCGCTCAAGCCCGACGAACTCGGCCGCATCGCCCGCGCCGTGCTCGCGCCGTTTCATGATCCGACACTCGCCCACCGCAACAATGCCCGGGCCGACCGATGGCGCCGGGCCGCGCAACGGCGGCTCGACAGCGACCCGCACGTTGCGGCCGCTCGGCGCAGCATCGAACTCGCCAACAGCGAACTCGAGCAGGCAATCACATCGTTCAACAAGGAGGTCGCATCAGCGATCGACGCCCTGCCTGACATCATCCCGCCGTATCCGTTCGCGCCATGCCAGCCGCGCCTCGGTGGCGCCGCGCCCGCGCCGCTGTTCACGACCCGCGATGATTATGCCGTCGCCGCACGCAAGCTGATCGCCTCGAAGACGCTCGTCGACGGAGGCGGGCCGTGATCCAGGCCGATCTATTTCGTGAGGCACCCCCATCACGGAAACCCGGACGGCCGCCGATCAAGCCGGTGCCTGAGTTCCTGCTGCCCAAGCGCTGCGGGGGGACGCCGTGACCCCGCCCGCCCACTTGTCCGCTGCGGATCGTCCCGCTGTCACCGACGACGACGTCTTTGACGATCAGCAATTCACCCACGACCATCCGGGCCGCCGCTATCACCGCCGTCCCGGCCGGGATGGTTCGGTCTGGCTGATCCGCCGCCAGGGGCGCGCCTATCTCCGCACGCTTGCCCGGACGTCGCAGCGCTGCCCCGACACCGACGAGACGTTGCGCCGCGCGTGGTTTGAGGCGGCCTGGCCGGAGCTCGACAAACCCACCCGCGACAAGCTGATCAAGACGGCACGCCAGACTGAACGCAGCGCGGCGGCGACCCGCCGGGCACCAGCCGGGCCCACCGGGCCGCGCGCCGCCGACATGCAGAACGGGGGAGAGCCATGATCGAGGTCAACCGCTCCGACATGGTGCTCTTTTTCGAGACGTTGTTCCGCTATTGCGACGACGGGGGCTATGTCGCTCTGCGCGCCTTCGACAGCAGCAACAAAGCGTGGGGCGAGTGGCCCGCGCCACGGATCGCCAACGGCCGGGGCGATGTCATCAACGCCGCGATCGAGCTTGCCGAGGCCGCCGCCAACTCTGGCGAAAACATCGTCTTCTGCCCGCCTGTGGCGACGTTCAAATCGGCCAAAACCGCCACCGAGAAGGACATCTTCAACGGGCCCGCCCTCAGCATCGATTGCGATGCTGCTCCCGCTCGGGCACGCGAAATCATCGAAAACACATTAGGCCCGGCAACCATCGCGGTCGCCAGCGGCGGCCTGTGGGTCGACCCCGAGACCGGTGAGACGCAGGAGAAGGTTCACCTGCACTGGCGGCTCACCGAGCCGACCCGCGTCTTCGCCGATCACATCAAGCTGAAGGAGGCGCGCCGCCTCGCGACGATCCTGGTGGGCGCCGACGCCTCGGGGGTGCCGCTGGTGCATCCGTTGCGCTGGCCGGGATCGCTCCACCGCAAAGCCGAGCCTCGGCTGGCGCGGATTGTCAGCCTGCGCGACGGCATCGAGATCGAGCTCGACGATGCCCTGGAGCTTTTGTACGAGGCCGTTGCGGCACTGCCCCCGGGGAGCGGGAGGCGCGACGGCAACGGTTACGACAACCCCGAGCGGCAGCCGTCACGGTTCGGGGCCGAGGCCGAGGCCCTCGACATCATCAGCGCCCTGGCGGTGATCCCCAACGACGAGAAAAACTGGAAGCGCTGGAGCGACATCGGCATGGCTGTATGGCACGCCAGCCGCGGCAGCGAGGCGGGCTTTGCCGCCTATCTCGCATGGTCGAGCAAGTTCGACGGCTTTGATCCCGCCACCACCCGCCAGCGCTGGAACGGGATTGCTGGATCCCCGCCCGGGGCCATTGGTGCCGGGACTTTGTTTCACCGGGCGCGCGACGCGTGGCCCAGCTGGGAAAAGCCGAGCGACCTCCAGCGGCGGCGCAACAATGATCCGGGCGAGCCACCGGCGCATATCGTCGCCCCCGTCCGCAACACAGCCAAGGCGAAGAGCGGCAATGGTGCGCCGCCAGGGGCCGAACCGGGAGGGGCGGCGAAAACGAAAAAAGACGCCAAACCACGGGCTCCCGATAACCAAGGCTGGCGGAGTAAGCTGATCCTGAACGAGAAGAAAAAACCGCGCATCCTGCTCGCTAATGCCGTCACCGTCCTTCGCGAAGCCCCCGAATGGCGCGGCTTGATCTTGTTCGACGAGTTTCACAATCGTGCCGTCTTGCGCGGCGCTCCGCCCTGGACGGAAACCCCTATCGATGAGCCGTGGAGCGATCTCTACGACAACCTGACCACCGATTGGATGCAGCATCGGGGCGTATTCGTCGGCCCCGAACTCGTCGGCCGGGCGGTGTGGACCGTCGCACACGACCATCCGTTCCACCCGGTGCGCGATTATCTCGAGGGCTGCCGCTGGGACGGTGTGCCCCGACTCGACACCTGGACGAGCACCTATCTCGGTGTCGTCGATACCGAGTACAGCCGCGCTGTCGGGGCGCGCTGGATGATCTCAGGCGTCGCCCGCGTCATGCGCCCCGGCTGCAAGGCCGACTGCTCGCTGGTCCTCGAAGGCCATCAGGGCTACCTCAAATCGACCGCGCTGCGCGCGCTGAGCGATCCCTGGTTTACCGACGATCTCGGTGAATTCGGCACCAAGGATGCGGCGCAACAGCTTGCTGGTGTGTGGATCGTCGAACTCTCCGAACTCGACAGCTACACCCGCAGCGATGTCGCGAAGGCCAAATCCTTTATGTCGCGAGCCACGGATCGGTTTCGGCCGCCCTATGGCTCCCACCCGGTCGCCCAGCCGCGCCAGAGCATCTTTGGCGGCACGGTCAACCACAACGAATATCTGCGTGACGAGACCGGCGGGCGTCGCTTCTGGCCGATCGCCTGCGGACGGATCGACATCGACCGGCTTGCTGCCGACCGCGATCAATTATGGGCCGAGGCCCGCGACCGCTTTCTCGTCGACGAGCGCTGGTGGCTCGATACGCCAGAGCTAAACACGCTCGCGGCGAGCGAGCAGCAGCACCGCTATCAGTCCGATGTCTGGGATGAGCGGATAAGTCAATACGTTCAGCACCGCGCCTCGATCAGCGTGGACGAAATCCTCGACCAAGTGCTGTTCATCCCCATCGGCGAGAGGAAGCAGCCGGAACAGAACCGGGTCGCACGCAGCCTGCGGTCCCTCCGTTGGGAGCGGAAGCAAAAGCAGCTCTCCGGCGATCGTGGCTGGCGGTATTTCCCCCCCGAGGGGCAGTAAAAGTGCACCACTGCACCACTTCAAAACCCCTACTGGTGCACATACTGGTGCACCGATTTTCCCCAGTCAGATGAACCACTTCCACCCATGTGCACCAGTATGCACCAGTGCCCGCGCGCGCGGGTGTGAGAAACGCACAAATGTGTGGTGCATAGGGGGGTGGCGCCCAAATGCGTTCCTGGGGGTTATAGGAAAATACTGGTGCACTGGTGCATTCAGCAAAAGTCCAGGGTTTCTGCGGGTTTCGGGTGCACCAGTAAGGGCCAGAGTGGTGCATTTAGGGGGTAGAGTGGTGCATTTCGCCCCTTTTCCGGTGCACTACTGGTGCATTTTTGACGAGAGGGAGAACGCGATGGGAGAAGCGAAGCGCCGTCGCAGCATGATCGGCAAAGCTGCCGGAATGGGCGTCGATCCGCGCTCGGGAGTGAGTTTTCGGGCCCGCTACGCTGGGCGGCTGGGTGAGTTCCTTGCCGGCGTCAGGCCCCGCAGATTGCGCGCGGAGGTGCCGTGTAATGGCTGCGTCGCGTGTTGCTACCACCCAAATGTCGATGTCGATCCCGACAAGGAGACTGCCGAGACCCTGGCGCATCTCGACTTGGTGCCGCATCCGAACGGCGGCTTGGCGTTACGCAAGCGCGAAGACGGGGCGTGCGTTCACCTTGGCCCCGGCGGCTGCACCATCTACGCCTACCGGCCGCACGCGTGCCGCCTCTACGATTGTCGGATGTACTCCGTGATTGGTGTCTCCGATCACTATGACGGCGACCGGGTAGCACCGCTGTGGGTCTTTGAAACCGCCACCAGAGCAGATCGGGTTCAGGAATTGTCGCTGCGCCTCGCCGCGACGAAACACATGGCCGCCAACCCGAAGTGGACCGCTGACGAGCTTTTGACGGCGGCCTTTCAAGGGGCTGCTGAAATGCTTCCGAGGGCCGAGAAGGTGATCAAACAGATCGAAAGCATGTCGCCTACCGAGCGAGAGGCGCTTTGGAACCACAGTCAGGAATATCTGCGTAAGCGGATGGGCGACGATCCAGCGGATCACGCTTCCGCCAACCCATAGGAGAGTCATGTCCATCACCAATATCGGCCTCAGGCTCCGCCAGGTGAGCTCCCATCCTTGCCGCCACCCCAGCCAATCAAACCGTTCTTGTCGGCCGACTTCCCGACGCCGACCCGGTCAAAAATTGAACCAGGAGACCGAAAGATGTCGACGATCGAAGACGACTGGGCTGAGTTTTTCGCCAACACAGGGCTCGGCATCGAAGGCAGAGATGCGGAACTGAATGCCAGGGCGGTCTACTTCGCCGCCTTTAGCCGCGGTTGGATGGCGGCGATCAAGCACCTGCAAGAGCGTCAAGACTCGATGGCCGCGGAAATGCAGACACTGCAGGTGATGATGGGGCGGCCCCAATGAACGAAGGGTTCCTCCCGTATCTGGCGCGCCTGGTTGAATACGGCCAAGCGCTCCTGACCACGGCCCTCGAAGCCGCCGAGGTTGGCGCAGGGCTTTCCATCGACCTCTTGGGCTGCGGCTATGCCGGTCCCTACCCCGCCGCCGCACAGGGCGATCCCACCGCCATCGTCGTCCGCGACGCCATCAACGGCTTCCTCCAGCACCTCCTCGGGCCGCCACCCACGCCAGCGTCGTGCTTCCTCTGCATCGAGCTGCTGCATACCGTGGCGCGCGATACCGCCATCATCGTCGCCGCCTACCCCGCCGTGGCGATGCCCTCATCGGTCTGCTGCGCGGCGATCTGCACGGAATGCGCGGCCAGCCTCCCCGGCTACGGCGACCTGACCCACGCGATCATGCAGCGCTACAGGGTGTGGCTGCCCGACCTGCACTTGGTGCCCATGGCACAGGCTGGGCATGCGTGACGCGGCGGATTATCGTGGCGGGCACGAATGGAGCGCGCCGATGAGCCGCCGACCAATCGGCCAAGCTGCCATGACCGACGCCGAACGCTCCCGCCGGCATCGCGAAAAGGCAAGGGCCCTCCGTGACGCTGCAACCCCGCCGGCTGATCTGAACGACCAAGCCGCTCAGGCGAACGCGAGCGCGTCCGATGCCATGGCTGCTCCGTCCCCCGGACAGCCGGGCCCTGCAGATTACCCTCGGATGCTCTTTCACGCCGATGGCACCACCCTCGTGGTGGAGACACCCGAGGAACACGCCCGGCGGATGGCGGACGGCTGGAGCCCGACCGCGTCCGCCGTCCATCATGCGCGACCCGTTACGCATCACGGCTTCCTCGGCGCCGATAACCCCTTCGTGTGGCCTATGCGACGTTGGTAAAAGGGCTGCTGCAGCACTGGATGGAGCAGCCCATGCCCCGCAGACCCATCGCGATATCGCGCTATGACCGCCCCGATCGGTGATTTCGGTTAGTCCGGACCGAAATGCCCTACGGTCAGCCGGCCCAGCTCGCCAACCTCAAGCCCGCTTGGCCGAAAGGGCACAAGCCAAACACCACGCGCCGATCGCGCGATGTCGACAAAACGCTCTGCATTCTCCGCAAAGCCGCGCCGGAAGCCGCGGACCTTCTCGCCAGCATCATGCGCGACCCGAAACAGCCGACGAAATATCGGCTTGAGGCCGCCGTGATCATCCTCAAGTATTCGATGCCAAAGAACGCCGCCGAGATCATTTTCGGCACCGGCACCGCCGAACCGCGGCTCGAGGTCAGGTTTGTTGAGGGCGGCATCGAATATTCGCGGGATGAGTGGCAAGCCAGAGGCACGAAGATCGTAGACCAGCAGTCGGTCAATGAGCCGCGATTGCCCCCTCTGCGCATCGTGTGGGACGCTGAGCCGGTGGCGCCGTTGCGACCGCCTCGACAGGACGCGCCGGGCGGGGCTGAAAAAGTCCCGTCCCTGCGTGCTCGGGCCGCGGCTGGAATTTTTGCTTCCGATAGGGCGTCTTCCCGGAAGTAAAGTTGCCCGATGGCTAGCCTTGATTGCGGCCGAACTTCGGGTCGGTGCCGTCCTGAGGTTCTGCGGGCCGGCCGCCCTTGCTGGGTTGGCCGCGTGGCCGGCGTCCTTTGCCACAGCGAACCGACCCAATTGAGTAGGGGCATTCCCACTTAATTCCGGCGTCCGCCCTTTTCCGGTTTCGGGTGCAGCATCGCCAGCACCATCGCATGCTGGCCTTTTGAGAGATTACGGCGCTGCAAATTCGCCGAGAGAGATTACGCCGCTGCAAATTCGCCGAGACAATCAGTGCCCGTCACTTGTTGCGTCACGCAACAAGTCGGTTCTCTGTCCCTGTTTTGGCTCCGGGTGCAGCAGGGCATGCGCCATCGCCTGCTGATCTTTGGTGAGATTGTACCGCCGGTAGCTAAAAGAGACGGTTTCCGCATCTTTTCTAGCCGAAGGCATGAGCGGCTGCGTATTGGATGATCGCGTCGGCGAGCACTGATTGCGCCATTTCTCGCGAGTGCCGCAGGATCGCGCGGGCCTGTGACAGGCGCATGGTCGAAAACCCTAAAGTTTCTTTAGAGTTTTCTGACCGCTTACCGCGCCCACCCTTTTCCGGCTCCGGATAGATCACCGCCAATGCCATTGCCTGCTGACCCTTGGTCAGATTCCGGCGGTGCAGGTTCGCCGAAACGATCAGTGCCCGAGCCTCGTCGTCATCGACAATCCGGTCTTCAAACTCCGGTTCGACACCCGCTATGTCACACGCGACAACGCGGTTGCGTCCATCGACGATCACCCCGTGAACCGTCCGCACGATCGCGCGGGCCCGCGATAGATAAGCTTTATCAAATTCCCGAGTTGAGTTTCTCAACTCGGAATGCGCACCTCGCTTCGGCTCTGGGTGAAGCAAGGCGAGCGCCATCTTCTCGGAGTGGCGAAGGATCGAGCGGGCTTGCGACAGGCGGGCGGCACTGAACTTTGGTTCTTCAGTTTCTAAAGAACGGGAAACCGTTCGCTCACCGATCTGTTTGATTTTCTCCCGCAGCGCAGTGGGACTTCCTGCGGCCCACCAAGGGTATCAACAATACTGAACCCCACAGTGCGATCCTGCTTTAGCTCCTTGGTGGCAAGCTTCACCGCGTCTTCGACATGCGTCTCCAGGTCAGCCCGGTAGTGCGCGACCGCTTCCTCAAAGGCGGCTTGGCGCGCTTCCCCGATCAGTTCTTCAGCGCGCTTCTTGGTGATATGTTGTCCGTTTTCGGCTTCGGTGACAGCTTGCGTACGAACAGATTCTGGCACGCTGGGACCGGCGAGCAGGTAGAGCGCCTCGCGAGTGATCGGCGCGTCACTTCTCAGCCCTGAGAAATTCTCCGCAACCGAGAGGTAGCGATATGCCGTCGGCTGGCTCCACGCGAACTCGTTCTCGATCCAGTCAAGAAAATGGCCGCGACCGACGCGCTGCTTCGCCTCGATCAGGTGACGGCCGATTTCGAAGACGGCGTTGGCGGCGACGGCACGGATTTGCTCCGCCTTAAGGCAGAGGAATGCCTGGTCATCGACCGAAAGCGGCAGCGTCGCGGGATCGAGATCGATCTCGCCGAGCACCTCGCGCGCCGCGTCGATATACTCAGGCGGGGTGAACCATTCATCGAGGCCGGTGCCTTCCGCGAGGTGGTTAGCCTCGGGCTCTAGGCCAGCCTTGCGGTATGCAGCGAGGATCTGCTGCGCGCGGTATTTGGCAGCGTCGGTGAGGCGCCCGCGCCAGCGCGAGACGAGAACCGGCCCAATACCAGTGCGTTCGTTGACCTGAGCGACTGAGAAATATTTCAGATCGGAAATATTTCCCTGTCCCGGCGGACGAACGGCCTCATCCCACCACTCCACGAACTCCTGCTGCTGGGTGATGTCGGTGTCGCGCTCGGCTTGATCCTTGGAAAAAGAACCGCGTTCAGCGTTGTTTTTGTGCCCCCGGCCGGCACCATGTAGGATACCTACACAGTCATCCCACCACTCCACGAACTCCTGCTGCTGGGTGATAAGGGTGTCGTGCTCGGCCTGATCGCGCGATAGATAACCAGGTGCAGCGTTATCAAGCCACCGGCCTGATCTCTGCTCAAAAAACCACGCCCTGCGTTTTTTGACCGTTCAGTGCCAATGACCGGCATTAACTGTTTCAGACCCCGAAACAGTTAAAGGCCGGTTGTTGGGCTGAACCGTCTCATCCCACCACCGGACGAACTCCTGCTGCTGCTCGGGCATGCGCCATCGCCTGCTGGCCGTTGGTGAGGCAATTTGCGAGGGATGGTGGCCCCTATAGGCGTAGAACCCCTCGTAATTCCATACGCGGCGAGGAATCCCTCGTAATTCCATGTCCGGCGCTTACCCCTGGTAAGTATTTGACGTGCCGGGCTGTTTTCGGACTTCGGCCGATTCGTCGGGTTGATCTACGAGCCGCCCCTGCCGGGGCCAGTTAAAGCCCCGGAAAGTCTTAACTTCCACACGATGTTGTGCCTGCGCCCGCGTTTTGCGGCAGCCTCAGCGTGCGCATTTGCGTAAGGGGGTTTAGCCCAGAAACACGAAACCCGCCTGTGAGGCGGGCCGCATGTTCGGCGCAAGGCCGGGAAACTCGATCTGTGGCAGGACCGAGCTTCCCGGAAATCAGGATCATCAGCAAGTCGGAAATGGGTGATTTCCGGCAAGGGTGAGGGTTTGTGCCGATTTCCGGCTGCTCGACGGGCGGGTCCTGAGGGGGACCTGCATGCTGACACGACCGAATCGCCTACCCCAGTACCTGCGGCCACGGCGCGAGAAGATCTTTGGTCCCGCGCCGTCGCATCCGCTCGACGCCAACGCCAAGGCCCGCGTCTGGGCCGCTGCGGCGGCCTACAACGCGCAAAACCGTCGGCAGGGGCAACACCAGGGGCCACTGACTTGGGCCACGCTACGGGTGCTCAGAACGCTTCTCTGGCGATTTCACGGCGCGGATGGCGGCGGGCGCTGTTTCCCGAGCTACGAGAAGATCGCCGCCGTCGCCCGCTGCGCCCGGTCGAGTGTCGCCGTGGCGCTCCGGGCGCTTGAGGAGGCGGGGCTGCTGACATGGGTGAACCGCATCGCGCGGGTCAGGCATTACGTGCGCGACCTGTTCGGCCGGCTGAGCTCCGAGTGGCGGGTGGTCCGCATCAGCAACGGCTACAGCTTTGGCGACCCGCTCGACCGCGAACCCGGCAGAAAAGCTTATAAGTCCGATAATCCGACGCGACCTCAGAACAGAGATTTTAAAAACCAACTACGAAGCCGGTCGGCAACCGCAAGCGAGCCATTTTCTGCCGTTGGCGAGACTGCAGACGCCCTGCTGATGCGCCACGGCTGGTTCCGCGGCGGCGGTAAGGAGGTGCAGCGCGGCTAGACGCCGCTTCGGCGCGGCCGCGCCGGGCAGCAACCGCCCTGCCCTCTCAGCCAGCGCCGGCGACGCTGCACCGCCAGCATTGCTCGCCGAGGGGCGAACGCGATCGGCGGGAGGAACCAGGACAGCACCGCCCGCGAACGCGCCCATCGGAGGCGCTGGGAGGCCGCCTGATGGCCGGAACAGCGTCAGAGGTGTGGTGTGCGGGTCGCGGGGTGTCCCGGCGTCAGCGGCCTCTTACACGGCCGGACAAGCAGCGGTCCCGATAAGCCTTCTGTCGGCACGCTGGCGAACAATAGGCACCACCGCGGCGGGCTGGCACGAAGCGCTCGCCACAGGTTGCGCAATTCTGTTCAAGCCTCGCCTTTCGTCGAGGCCGTCGCTGATGTGCATAGACGGCAGCGCGGCACCGATTACCGCAGGCGACATGTAACGGTCGGCGGCGCCGACCATTGAGCACGACCGGCCGTGAGCAATATGCGCACGGTTCGGGAGCGCGCCATTGCTGATCCCAATGGACCGGCGAAGTGAAAATGCGCCCGTCATTGGTCTGATAATCGCGCGTCGCCAGCGCACACCCGGCACAGATCGAGCCGACCGCACCACCAAACAGGAGATAGTCGTTCACGCTGTAACCGACCGCGACCCGGTAGACCGGCTCGTCGTCGGTCAGCTCGCGGCGGCATTGCTGGCACTGCATCCGTTACGCATAACAATCTGCGCAGAAACCGCATAGGTTATTTATCCGTAACGCGTCCCCCGATCGTGATAGGCTTTGTCCCGGTGACGGCGTTCCCCCGGCCGTTGCGTGCAACGTGCGTGCATCATGGGGGACGCGATGGCTCAGCTTACGATCGCCGAGGCGGTCAAGGTCAGCGGGCGCAATCGGACGACAATCTTTCGGGCCATGAAGGACGGGCGGCTGTCATACACCGCTAACGGCTCGGGTATGCGGCGCATCGAGCGCTCCGAATTAGACCGAGTGTTTCCTGCAACAGAGGCGCGCACTGATGCGGGCAACATTTCGCACAGTGGCGTTTTGAGCGTGCAACTTGCCGCTGAGCGCGAGAAAAACCTAGTGCTAGAGCGGATGAACGAGGACCTGCGTCGCCGCCTCGACGCCAGCGAGGACGAGCGCCGCAACGCGCAGGCGCAACTCACCGCCCTATTGGCCGCACCACGACCATCGACGCCGCTGGCCGCCGATTCCCCGCGCTCCTCGTGGCAGAGGTTCCTCGCATGGCGGCGGGGGCGGTGAGGCCATGCGAAAAACGCTGATAGCTGTTTTGCTCAGCCTTCCACTTGGCGGCATTGCCGGCTTTGCGTTCGGCTATGCTGTGCGCGGTCACGCGTCTCTCTTTGGCCTCTTCGGCTATCTGAGTAGTGAAAACTCAGACGACATTTTGTTCTGGGTGTTAGCCGGCATGGCTGCGAACGCCCTGTTGAGATCATCGCTCTGTTGCGAAGGGACGGCCCCAGTGACGAGGGGGACTGATGCCGCGAGCCAAGCATCGCCGCAAGGGCAACGCCCGGCCACGCGGCAAACCGCCGAGGATGCCCTGGATGCCACAGCGGTGGCGATGGCGGCGAGGAACGTAGTGACCCAACCGCGTCGAAGTTGGTGCTAGATTGGGTCACTATGTTCGCCCGCTTCCGCACGTCGCACCGGCGCTTCAAGGTCTACGTTGTCGAGAACGCGCGCCGGGACGGCAAGGTCGTGCAGGAGACCGTCGCCTATCTCGGCAGCGTCGATACCCGCGCGCTGATGGCAAACGGTGACGACGATCGCGAACGGCTATCTATTCGAGAGCGCATTGCCTTCTGGGAAGGCGCCAATCCGAAACTGAAGAACCTCATCAACCGGCTCGGCGGCGAGGCGGAGGTCAAGCGTCTGCGGATGGCGGTTCACGCCCGCGTGCCGTGGCCGATGGACCCCGAGCGCGAGCGGCTGCGGATGCTCGAGGAGGCGCACCAGTGGCATCACCAGTACGATGGCAGCGTCATGGTGATTGGGTGGAATGAGCGTTCAATTGCCTCGAGCAAGGAGCAAATTGCTAAGGCTGAGGAACAGAATCGGGAGCTCCGGCACGAAGCGCTGAAACAGATCACTCAAGCGAATCTCTGGCGGGCTAAGGCGGAAGCGTTGCGGAAGCAGTAGCTGCTGCGCTCTGATGGACGAGTGCCCCCATCTGCACTACATAAACGTAGTTCACTTATTGGCTACGAGAGGCATGCGATGGGCCAGCCGATCTCGATCCGCCTCGATGACGCCGAGCGCGCCGAATTGGAAGCGGAGGCGCACGGGCGCGGCATTGGCGTGGCGACCTTGGTGCGCGACTTGCTGATGGAAGGCTTGCTGCAGGCACGGCGGCAGCGGATCCGCGCCGCCAGCGCCAGGATCGGCGAGCGCATGGCAGGCTCGGCCGAGGCGCGCGCGTTCTACGATGATTGGGGCACGCCCAATGCCGAGATCGGCTGAACTTGTGCTGCAGGCAGGACAGATCGTCCTGGCCGATTGGCGCGATGCCTTGCCTAAAGAGCCCAACAAGTTGCGGCCGGCGGTCGTCGTCGAGGACGATGAACTGTTTTCACCGGGCTATCCCAACGCGATCCTGGTGCCGCTCACTGAAGATGCAACGCTGGCTATTCCCGACCTGTCAGTCGCCCTTGAACCGACCGCCGGGAATGGCTGTTCAAAGCCGTGCTGGGCGGTCTCGCATCTCGTGGCGACGACGTCGAAGGCGCGGCTGCGGGCGACACGCTCGGGCATTACCCCGGAACAGCTTGCCGCCATTCGCGGTCAGATCGCTCTGGCCATCGGGCTCGATCGTTGGGCGCCGCGGCGGGGGCGGTGATTTGGCGGCCCGTGCCTCGTGAGTGACCCATCAGCCGCAACGGCCACGGCCGCACCCCGCATTTAAACCGGTGATGTTCACGATTCGGGCGCGTGCTAAAATCCCCTGAAGAGGGAGGCGCATAAATGCCCTACGACACCGGCACCGCGCAGTTGCTCAACCAGCTGACAAACCCGCCAAACCCGATGGATCAGGTCGGCAAGACGATCGGCGGGATCAACCTCTTGCAGCAGTACCGCGCCGACCGGGCGTCGGCCAACGCCTACCAGCAGAGCGTCGACCCGGTCACCGGCGCGTTCGACCAGGGCAAGTACAACGCCCTCTTGTCGCAGGCGCCGGGCGGCGGCTGGAACTTTGGCAAGGCGATGCAGCAGTCCGGGCTGGGACTAGGCGCGCAATCACAGGGGACAAGCCAGCAGGTGCAGGCGACCCTTGACCAGCAAAGCGCGATCGGCACCTATTTGCAGCCGCTTACCACCAAGCTGATTGCCGATCCTAAGGCGGTCGTTACCGGGCAAGACGTTTCCGATCTCTTGAACACAATCCCGCCGGGACTGATCCCGCCGACCCGGTTGGCACAGATTCAGCAACAAGTGCAGGCGATCGGGCCGACCGGCGATGCGTCAAACTTTGTTCGCGGTGCGGCTTATGCCAACAGCCACGCGATAGAAATCCTCAAGTCGCACATGCCGGGTTATGGCGGAATTAACCAGGGCAGTACTTTTATCCCGACGCAGACCAATCCGACCTACCCGGGCGGTTCAACTTACCCGACCGCTCCGGTGCCGTTGGGGGTGTCGCCGGATACCGGTGCGCAGATCGTCCCTGTTCAGGTGGGTTCCAACCAGACGCAGCAAATGCCGCTCAGCCAGGCGATCCCACTTCTCCAAAGCAGCCCAGCATTACGCGCTCTCAATCCCAATCTGGTGCCGATGCTCAGTGGCGGAACGAGCGGTGGCGCGACTCCACCAGCGCCGGGCCATTACCCTGGCCCGGCCGCACCGGCTGCGGCACCGGCGCCTCCCGCTCCTGCCCCCGCGCGTGGTGGCACGCTCAACCTGCCGCAAGTGCCGGATTTCAGCGGGCAGATGGCTCCGGCACCCGCGCCGGAATCCGCCGTGCTGCCTCGTCCGCAATCGGCGCTACCGGCACCAAGTCCTCGCGGCGTTCAGGTGGCCTCGCTCGCTCCCGATACGATGAACGACGCCAGCCCGGCCGCAGCGCAGCTCATGCCGGGAGCATCGGCGCTCTTCGCCGACGCCAGCGGTGGCGGCGCCAGCGCCGGTAATATGGTGCCGGGCGGGGCGATGAGGGCGCCACCGTCGCCGGTGACCGTAGGGCCGCGGCCAGGCACCGTGCCCACCGCGCCGACACCCGCACCCATGCCGGCGCCAACCGGTACGCCGGCTTATTTGCGTCCGCCTGGACTGCCGCCGCCGGAAGCAGGCGGCATCGGGCTGACAGCGCAGCCTGGCTATGTCGAAAACATCCAGCAACCGTCGCAGAAGGCGTCGACCGCGCTGTTTATCACAGCTAACGATACGCCAAATATTGCGGCACTGATCAACGACATGCGCAGCCAGGTCAACCAGCCGGGATGGACGCCCGGTCTCGGTGTGCAGGCCGGCAGCGCCTGGCGGCAGACGCTGCAGCGTTTGGGAGTCAACGCCAATCCCACCGGCACACAGGCGCAGATCGACAGCGCCGAGGCCGCCTATAACGAATTTTCCAAAGACGCCAACCTGATTGCATCGCGGCAGCTGTCGACCCTTGGCAATCCCTCTGACGCGCGCCAGGGGCTCGCCGAAGCGATCACGCCGGGCACGGCGCAATCGAAAGAGGGGGTGTTGGGGATCTCGGCAACGCTGCTCGGCAACCAGCATGCAATCAATCAACAATCGGCAGCATGGGCGCAGGCCAAGCAACAGGGCTGGAGCGATGGACGCTATAACGAATGGTTGAACCAGAGATGGAACGTTACCGACCCGGCGACGGGCGGCAGGTTCGATCCCCGCGTCTTTTGGCTCGCCGACACGCCCGGAGACCGGGCTGACCAGATCCGTCGGTTTGCCGCCAAGATACCCACCGACCAGCAGGCGCAGTTTCTCCAAAATGTGCAGTACGCCAAGAACCAAGGATGGATCAGACAAAACGCTGATGGTTCTTTTGCGACGGTTGGTCCCTGATGGCTGGGCTCAATTACCAGCCGCTGTTTGAGGGCGCGGGTCAGACCTACGATGTCGACCCGCTGCTGCTGCAGGCCATCCAGCAGAATGAGAACGCCAGCGGCGACCCGAACGCGGTCGGCCCGGCAAACAAATCCGGCGAACGGGCGCAGGGCCTCATGCAGTTTCTGCCGTCGACCGCGGCGGAACAGGGCGTCGATGTCACCGACCCGCTGTCGTCGATCAATGGCGCGGCGAAATATCTGGGCGTGCTGCGCGGGCAGACCAACGACAACCTGCCGCAGATGCTGGCGATCTATGGCGGCGGCAATGCGACCGAATACGCTGGCAAGGTGATAGATATCTATCACCAGCTCCAGGCGCAGCAA
>Ga0210410_10001234_pt1 | contig 24412 bp, 20 predicted proteins | sample IncBWC4MmetaG_FD_161058 | JGI IMG/M metagenome (GOLD analysis project Ga0210410, IMG submission 161058) | Forest soil microbial communities from Barre Woods Harvard Forest LTER site, Petersham, Massachusetts, United States - Inc-BW-C-4-M | ecosystem: Environmental > Terrestrial > Soil >... | reverse complement strand
AACAAATACCTTCGGCGCGAATCGCTTCAAGCTTGCGCCCCTGGGCCTCGGCGACGAAGTCCAGCGCCTCAATAGCCGCGGCGTGAAAGTTGCTCGTGAAGCGCGCGAAGCTGCGTCGCGGGAAATTTTGATTGCCGGTTCAATCGGCCCGCTTGGCATCGGCGTTCAGGCGCGCCACCCCGAGCCGGATCAGATTCGCGCGATCTTTCACGAACAGGCGATGGCGCTGGAAGAACGCGGCGTGGATCTCTTCATCCTCGAAACGTTTTCCTATATTGAAGAAATCCTGCTGGCCATCGAAGCCATCCGCTCCTTTTCCAATTTGCCTATCGTGGCGCAGCTCACTTATTCCGAAGAAGGCACCACGTTTGGTGACGTCCGCCCGTTTCTGGCCACATCGCTCCTGAAAGACAAAAACGTTCAGGTAATTGGTGCGAACTGCACACTCGGTCCGCAATCGCTGCTGCCCATCCTGCAGGAGCTTGCGAACGCGCAGAACTGCTGCATCAGCGGCATGCCCAATGCCGGATTTCCCAAGCGCGAAGGCGACCGCATCGTTTACCCGAAATCGTCACCGCAATACTTCGCCGAATTTGCCCGGGAAGCCGCGGGACTCGGCGTGCGCATTCTTGGCGGTTGCTGCGGCACAACTCCCGCACACATCCGGGCGATGGCCGAAGCAGTGAAGTCACTTCGCCCGGCAAAACAACATTCCGGCGCTACGGTTGTGGCGACTGCGCAGCCTGCTCCACCGGCGCCGGAGCGCGATCCCGAAAGCAAGTTCTGGAAGAGGCTGCAGAAAAAAGAATTCACCGTGTGCGTGGAAATCGATCCGCCAAAAGGAATCGCGCTCGACCGCATTTACGAGCAGGTGGACCGCGTGATGGCATCCAAGAAAGTCGACGCCATCGATATCAACAGCGGCGCGATGGCGCGCGTCGGCATGGACGCTCTGGTCGTCGCAGGCGCACTCGAAGCGCGCGGCGTGGAAACCGTTCCCCACCTCACCACGCGAGACCAGAACATCATCGGCCTGCAGGCGATGCTTCTCGGCGCTTGGACCGTCGGCGGCGTGCGCAATATTCTTGGCATCACTGGCGATCCGCCGTCAGTTGGCGATTATCCGGAAACCAGCGGCGTCTATGAAGTCGATTCCGTCGGCCTCGTGAAAATTCTGCATCGCCTCAATCAGGGTACGGACTGGGCGGGAAAAACGCTCGGCGGCCAGACCAATTTCACCATCGGTGTCGCGGTGAATCCCGTCGCGGATGATCTGGACGTTGAAATCGCCCGCTTTCATGCCAAAGTTGAAGCCGGCGCGCACTTCGCCATGACCCAGCCGCTCTTCGATCCCGAGCACTGGTACTCATTCCTGAAAAAACTGGGCGGCAAGGTGCCGATTCCAGTGCTCATTGGCGTCTGGCCGCTGAACAGTTACAAGCAGGCTCTGCGTCTCAACAACGAAGTTCCCGGCATTGTGATTCCGGAGCCCCTACTGAAATCCATGGAAGCGGCGGGCGCCTCCGCGCGCGATCGCGGCTTCGAAGTCGCGCGCGACATGCTGGCCTGGGCACGCACGGAACTCGCCGGGGCGTACCTGATTCCGCCCTTCAAACGTTACGAGGAAATTCTCGAAATTTTGTAGGACCGAACTAAAGTTACTTCTGTGGGTATCAGGCGGCGCTAACTTCGGACGCCGGTGGAACAGCCGTTCGCCGACTAGCCGCGCGGCGGAAGATGGGCAAGAGCACCAGGTAAATCAATCCAACAGCAAAAGGGGCAAGCAGCGCCCAGGCCACAACCGCGTGCCATGTGGTGTTCCAAAGTAGCTTGATCGCTCCCCAGAAATTCGCATGCGCCATCGAAACAATCTGTGAAACCGATAGTGGCAAGTGCGGTGCGCGGAAAAGTTTTTCACCCAAGCGGAAAAACGGCAGTAACAGCGCAACCTGCGCGGGATACAAAAAGTAGTTCACCGCCTGCATCGCCGGAAGATTCAGCCCGAACGCCAGGCCCGCCAGTCCGCACAGCCACACGCTCCAGCCGAATGCAGGGATCACCGCCAGCGCCGCGCTCAAGGCGAGGCTCAGCGCAAGCTTCTCTGGCGTTATGCCTTGCCTCAGTAACTTGACCAAAGGTTTTATTACCCGCCGTTGTAGAAAACTCTCCTTCATGTGACTTTTCTCAGAACCAGTACTCCGAAGGGCTCTTCTGGCACCGACGCAAGGGGTAGCAACGAAACGTACAACGACTTCGCGATGTTGACCGCAGCGATGTCCAATAGAAACGAGAGCACTTTAATTGCCACAGACATCTCCGGTTAGGCCCGTCAGCAAGAAAATTCGATAAATTGTTAGGCTATTATTTTGTTTCGGGGGGGCTCTGTGTCGTGTGGTCGTGAATGATTCGCCAGCCCTCGGGGAATTTCTGGAAAACCAGTGTAAAGATCCCGCCGACGTCTCCGGCTTGCCGCTGCAAGTGCCATTTTCCCAGGACAAGCGCAGCGTCTGGCCCGAGTTGGCGGATTTCGAGCTCTGAAAAATCCAATGTGCCCATCGCCGCTTTGTCGGCGTAGTTCTTTTCGTAACGCGCCATCACGGGTTGCCAGCCGCGCGTGAATCCGCGCGTTCCGGCAAAGGTCAGGTCGGAGGAGTTCCAGTAGCCCCCCATGAATCCGCGAATATCGCCCTTGTTCCAAGCGTTTTGCTGGGCGGTCAGCACCTCCATTATGGCGGCGCGATCTATGCCCTTCAACTTTTCGGCGGCTGGCTTCCCGCAAGCGGCGACGAAGAATGTTACTAGAAGGGAGGCCAAAATGAGGCTGGAAATCACTGCTTTCTTGGTCATCGGAGCTCCTCTAACTGCTTGCATAAGAATAGGATAGAGGGGCCTCTGGGGGCAACTCCCTAGCCCCGGCCGCGGGGCATTCCGGAAGTGCTATTCCCGTAGTACTTGGGAGCTATTGGGGTAACAGGCCGGGGAAGGAATAATCGTGGCTGAGGGAAATGATGTTCTCCGCAGCTCTACTTTCGATCGCCGTCGTGGCCATGGGACAGTTCGCAGTGTACTACTGGCGCGCCGTGTTCACGGGTATGGCCAGCCTGCCGATTTCCAGCAGGGTGCTGGAAGCGGCCCAGGTTCAGGAAGAGTCCCTGTGCGGGAACGACTTTGAGAAATTTGCCAGCCTGCTGAACCTTACTCCAGAGTTGAAAGAAGCCAAGGGCGGGCTGGGTATGGTGAAGGCTTATTACTCGGTGATCCAGCGCGCCGAGGCCATGTTTGCCAGCTTCTCGCCGATACTGGCCGGCTGGGCCGAAAAAGAGCGCGTACTCTGCGCGCGTATTGCCGCGATTCACGTTGACCGGCGCCTGGAAGCGAATCTGATTCAAGCCGCGTCCATCCGTTCCATCTAGTTTTCTTCCCCAAGATTTTCATCCCGCTTTCTTAATCGCGCGGAATTAGTAAGCCCAGCGGACTAGCGTGGCGCCGGAGGTGAAGCCTGCGCCGACGGCAGCGAGGAGCACGAGGTCGCCCTTCTTGAGTTTCTTTTCGTCGAGGGCGGTCTGCATTGCCAGCGGAATGGTGCCGGCGGTGGTGTTGCCGTACTGCTCGATGTTGATGATCACTTTATCGAGCGGCATGCCGAGGCGTTCGGCGGTCGCGGTGATAATACGGCGGTTGGCCTGGTGCGCGATGAAGCAGTCCACGTCCTTGCCAGTCAGGCCGTTTTTCGCAAGAACGCGTTCGGTCATTTCCGCCATTTTTTTCACGGCGTATTTGAAAACGTTTTTGCCGTCCTGGTGGATGTAGTGCATTTTCTTGTCCACGGTTTCATGCGAAGCGGGGTTCAGGCTGCCGCCGCCCGGCATGTAGAGAAACTGTCCTCCCATGCCTTCGATCTGCGCCACGTGATCGATGATGCCCGCTTCGCCATCGGAGGCGGGCTCCAGCAGAGCGGCTCCGGCCCCGTCACCGAAGATGATGCAGACCGCGCGATCGGTGAAGTCGGTCATCGAAGAGTTTACGTCCGAACCGATCACCAGAACTTTTTTGTATTGCCCGGATTCGATGAACTTGGTGCCGACATTGAGCGAATAGAGAAATCCGGAGCAGCCCGCGGAAACGTCGAAGCCCCACGTGTTGGTCATTCCCAGCTTGTGCTGTACCAGGCAGGCGGTCGAGGGATACATCATGTCCGGCGTGACCGTGCCGACGACGATCAGGTCCACCGACTGCAAATCGAAGGGATGCTTGGCTTGCAGCTTTTTCACGGCTTCGACGGCCAGGTCGCTGGCGGCTACGCCTTTGTCGGCAAGGTGGCGTTCGCGGATGCCGACGCGCTCCATGATCCATTCGTTGGTGGTGTCCACCATTTTCTCGAGATCAGCGTTAGTCAGGAGGCGCGGAGGAACGTAACCGGCTACACCCGTGATTTTTGCGGTAAAGCAGCGAGCCATGACTCTCCTTGCAGGGAACTTGCAGCGTCTACAAAGGGTTGATTGTAAATGATGGGCTTTACTGGAAACAAGCGCGCGCGGATTAATTCGCTCAGTTGGCTCATTTCGTTTATTTTGCCGCCGAGGGGGGAAGAATTTCGTAGCGCCAGGTGAAGGCGGCGGTCTTTTTCAGCATGGCGGCGACGGAGCAATATTTTTCCTCGGTGAGGGACATGGCGTGCTTGACGGCGGCTTCGTCGATCGTGCCGCGCAGGCGGAAGAGGACTTCGAGCTTCGTCCAGACGGTAGGCGGCTCGGCGGCGCGCTCGCCGGAGCAGAGCACTTCGAGCGACTCGAGCTTCTGGCGCTTTTTTTCGAGGATCAGGACCATGTCCGTGGCGGTGCAGGCGCCGAGCGCCATCAGCACCATTTCCATGGCGCCGGGGGCTTTGTTCGATTCGCGGTCGGAATCGAACGGGACGGCGTGGCCGGACGGGCTGACGGCGAGGAATTTCTGTTCGCCGATCCATTGGATGGAGGCTGTTTGCATCGGGTCCTTCCTGTTTTGGAGGAGTGCAGTGTTGTTCGATGCGGCTGCTTGAGTAATGTAACAGAAGTGGCCAGTGGCAGCGGACGCGTGTCCCGCGGCCGGGGAAGAAGCCCCGGAGTCTCTTGTAGGGCCCGCCTTCTGAGGCGGGCCGCTCCCCAACTCTGTCATCCCGCCTGCCCTGAGCAAGGCCGAAGGGACCGTGACACGACGCGTTTTGTCGTGCCGAAGCGGAGGGACCGTGGCAGCATTCATCATCAGCAAGCCCGCCGACACGTCCACCTACCGCGCACCCTCCGCGTTACTTTGATTGGCGAGTAGGGGGCAAGTTGACCCGTTCGATCGGGGAGGGGTGATTAGGAAAGAATAGATGCTGGCCCTGGCTGCCCACCAGCACCCGCATACTTTCGATCTTCGATCAATGTGGTCTCCGCAAGGATTTGTGGCAGAAGAGGGGAGTTCAGTCTACCGCTCGGTCACCGGAAATCCAACCGGGGTTACTATGCAGGACGCTCGGTGTTGCGCCTTGGTCATTCGTTTGCTACGATGCACTTGACGCGATGGCAACCCCCACCCCAAGGCCGACGCGAACGGAATCGGACTATCTACTTTCTTACAAAAAGATCGATTCCGTTACCACGATCATCCGCGATATTGTCAAGTGGGGCGGACTCGCTTTTCTAGGGTACTGTGGCTATTTATCGGTGGCAGTTCTGGCAGGCCGAGCCACAACGGCGAATATCTTCATCAAAATCTTGGGAAACGCCACCATCAGCCACGGTCTAATGGTGGTATTGGCCGGAGGCGGTTGGGTTTACGGCATCGGGCAGCAATATCTCAGAAGGCGGAACATTCAGCGTATTGTCCCTGCAAAGAACGCGCTGGAACGAAAATTGGACCCGAAACGGAGTTCCAGCCATCTAACGGAACGAGGGACAACGCAACCGGGGGACGATCAATGAATGCGGACATCGCTCTCAAATCCATCTTCACGCTGACGGCGCTGTGGTTCTGCGTCTACTATTTGTGGCGCGATTACCGACTCGATGCCTTCCGTGAACACCTGTTCTCGATTAGGGACCGGATGTTCATGTATGCCGCCGAAGGGCACATCAGATTCGATCATCCGGTCTACACAAGTATTCGGACTCGGGCAAACCAACTCATTCGCCACGGTCATCACTTGAATCTGACGAGGTTCATAATCATTACGGCAACCCAACCTGTGCCTGATGTTAGAAAGATTTTTGAAGAGTGGGAGAAGATGGCCGAAGACCTGCCACCTGATGTGCGTTTGAAAACGATGGAATTCCGTTTGTGCATCTCGGTAGCGTCGTTGCAGCACATGGTCTACTCGTCGTTCTTCCGCTATATGCTTGTGCGCCCGTTAACCCTTCTTAAGGACCCGTTCAAGATTAATGAGTTGAAGGAACATCCCAGATTTGCCAATACCGTTGAACGGTTTGAGTGCGACACAGTCGAAGAAGAATTGCGTCAAGAAGAAGCGCACGCGCTCGTTTAGGCCGCCTGAGTCCGCATCACCGTCGCACCGTTGACCCCGGGCGGGCGGCGCACCCTTGAAGTCCTAAGACGAATTTGGGTGCCGCATCCTCGGTGGGTTGCCCAGAGGTCAAGCATGATTTTCAAACTCAGTCGGATTTTAATTGCCTGTTTGGCGGCGCTTGCGATACCTCTCTATGCGCAAGCGCAGTCAGCGACTGCAACCAATAACATTCTATTTAGGGTCCGGATGGTAAAGAGTGCTACCGAAATTGGATCAATGTTTTCAATCGACGTCGACGGTCGAGAATACTGGCTGACCGCGAAACACATTCTAACTGGGAAGCAACATCCGCCGGCTGGCGTGGTTAGTATTAAGAATGTGGATTTGGACGTCCTTGACCCAACTGTGCCTCAGGAGAGGTGGGAGAAATTCGACTTCGCCATTATCGATCCGGGAAACGACATCGACATCGTCGTTCTTGTACCGAGTCACAGTATTCAGGTTTTCCGTGTGGACAGTCTTACGATCGGCTCCGAGGTAATGTTTGGCGGCGAATGTGAGTTCTTGGGTTTTCCTTTTGCAAATTCGTGGATGACAAGGGTTCCGGGTGGCGAGCGCTATAAAATGCCATACATCAAACACTGTTATGTCTCTGGCTTGATAACGGAGCCATACAAACTCTGGATTCTGGACGGAATTAACAATAAGGGCTTTTCTGGGGGCCCGGTCGTTGTGCGTACAGGTCCAGACCAAAGGATTTTCGCAGTAATTTCGAGCTACGCGGCTGAACAGGGCGAAGTGCAATCTGTGGACGTGCCAGTCGCACCGCGGGATAAGCCCACGGGAGATCACGCCAAACAAGGGCAGCCCACAAAAAAGAAGAGCGTAGTTGAACTAAACAGCGGAATCATCACCGCGTTCGATGCGACGTACGCTCTCGATGCGATTAAGAAGAACCCCATTGGACCGCTTGTAAAGCCGAAATAATGGAGCCGGGTGCCTCGGGTTCCGGCTTATGGTACCCGGGTCTTGGGGCCGCATCAGCTCTTCACTTTTTCTGGACATTCAACTTTTAACCTTTGACTTTCAACTTCTGATCCCCGCGCGTTACTTTTTCAACGCAAAATCGTCTCTGTACTACAGAATACTATTGCCTAATTGTTACTAACGCGAGAGAATGGTCCATGTTCGCGCGGGGATTGGTTTCTGGACATCCGACGAAGGATGTCCACCCTGAGCTTGTCGAAGGGGCCTTCTCTTATTCCACCCCGCCTCTTCTCGGTCGGAAGCCTTCCTCAGTTAAGTCCCGTGTTTCCATCAGTTCAAAACTGATAGAAATCAAAGAACTTCAATTCCAATATTTCGGTTACTTACGAAAAATAGGGGGGAGGGGGAGTTACCGGCTGGTACATGCCGCTTGAATGGTGGCTACGAATTGTGGAAGGAGACGTCATCAAAGCGCTTGTCACCGCGCAAGATATCAGTATCTGCGGCGTTCCAGCCTTCATTGCTGGAAATGGAAAAAGCGACCGTGACATCCTTGTCTGGGTGGTCGAGTTCCGTGAACTGAGTGCCGTTGTAGCGTACTTGCCCGGGGATCCAGTGGGTTTGATCGATTAGCTCTTTGCCGTCGACGACCAATGTGAAACTCGCGATGAGTGCCGCTCCTCCGACCGGCACCTGCAAGTCGTAGCTTGCCTTGACACTCGCGCCGTCCTTTTCACAGCGAATCTGATAGCGGATAGGAGTGGCCATTGTAGCCTAGCCGCCGATACATTCGTCGAGCAGGATGCGCATTTAGGGGCGAGCGAGCAAGAGATGTTTGGCTTGTTCGAGTGCGGCGAGGGCCGATTCACGCGAGACGGTCGGAAAACCCTTTAGAAACTCTTCGAGGGTTTCTCCGCCCTCGAGGTAGTCGAAAAGAGTTTGGATGGGCACACGGGTGCCGCGGAAAACCGGAGTTCCGCCGAGGATGTTCGGATTTTTGATGATGACGTCCACGAACGAATTGTACCATGCGCTGTAGCGTGGGTCGCGATCCCCCACATAGACAAGAGGGCTGGCCCTCCTCAGGCCGGCTGGCATAAAAGCCAGCGCTACATTAAGGACGGAGGAGAATGCAAGAGCGGGCCGGGCGAGCCCGGCCCCACGTTAATCTGAGGAGGAGGGAGCGGGTGTACAATGCGCGTACCCTGGCCCATGGAGGTTACTGTGATTTTGATGAGGATTCGGGGAATGGTGTGCGCGAAGGTTGGCCGGTTGGTGGTTTTGGGGTTGGCGTTGACGCTGATGTCGGGGGTGGGCGCATTTGGGCAGACGAAAGCGAAAACGGCGCCGAAGGCTGGGGCGGTGGATCCGGGGGTGCGGGGCGGGCCGTCCGGCGGAGGCGGGCCGCTGAAGGGGCTGACGGCGGACGAGAAGGCGTTTTTTCTGGATGGGCAGGCGAGATTCACCGATGTCGAGTCGGTGACCGGGGGCACGAACAATGGGTTGGGGCCGCGATTTAATTCCAACCAATGTATGTCTTGCCACGCGCAGCCGGAGGAGGGCGGATCGAGCCCGGCGCAAAATCCGATGATCGCGGTTGCGACTTTTAATGGGGCGAAAAATAAGGTGCCGTGGTTCATCACGGCGAAGGGACCGGTGCGCGAGGCGCGGTTTAAAAAGGCCAACGGAGTTAGTGACGGCTCAGTGCACAACCTCTTTGTGATCACGGGGCGCGCGGATGCGGTGGGTTGCAACATTGCTCAGCCTGATTTTCTGCCGGCCGGAAATCCGCTTACGGGGCAGGGCGGGAATCCGAACGTCATTTTCCGGATCCCGACGCCTGTGTTTGGAGCGGGGTTAATTGAGTCGATTCCGGATTCGGCGATTCTTGCGAACAAGCAGACGAACGCGACGGCGAAGTCGGCGATGGGAATTTACGGGCATGCGAACGCGTTCTTGAGCGGGAACGTGAACCGCAACGCGAATGACGGGACGATTTCGCGGTTCGGGTGGAAGGCGCAGAACAAATCGCTGCTGCTGTTTGCGAGCGAGGCGTACAACGTGGAGATGGGCGTGACGAACCAGTTGTTTACGCAGGAGCGCGATGAGACGCCGGGGTGCTTGTTTAACGCGACGCCGGAGGACACGTTGAATTTCACGCCAACTTCCCCGAGCGGCGGCAACCCGAACACGGCGGTGATTTCGGATATTGAGGCGTTTGCGAATTTTATGCGGATGCTAGCGCCGCCGGCTCCTGTGGCGGCTACGCCGTCCGCGGAGAAAGGGCGCGCTACGTTTGGGAAGATTGGATGCGCGCATTGCCATACGCCGTCGTTGACGACGGGGCCCAAGATTGCGAGCGGCTCAGCGACCAGCCCGAGCGCGGCGCTTTCGAATCAGACGGCGAATCTCTACTCGGACCTGCTGGTGCACCACATGGGCAAAGGACTGGCGGACGGGATCACGCAGGGAGGCGCCGGGCCGGATGAGTTTCGGACCGCTCCATTGTGGGGCGTGGGACAACGGGTGTTCTTTTTGCACGATGGGCGGACTAGCAATCTGGTGGAAGCGATTCGGGAGCATCGGAGCAAGGGGAGCGAGGGGAATAAGGTCGTCGACAATTTCAATAAGCTTAGGGTGGAGGAGCAGCAGGGGGTGATTGATTTTTTGAGATCGCTGTGAGGAGGAGGGCGAGTTGTGATGGTCTCAGCGAGCGAGCTTGGGCTTTACGTATTGCCACGGTCCCTCGACTACGCGGCCCGACGCGCCCAACTACAGCGCGGAGGAAAATGTCGGGTCGCTCCGCTCGGGATGACAGAGAAGAGCAAGAGGAAGAGGGGACCCACCCTTCGCAAACTGCGCGAAGGGTAGGCCACCTGCCTGGGCGGAAATTATTTGGAATGGACGAGGTGCCAGTCCGGCGGAGGAAAGCTGATGGGCCAGAAATCCGGGGACGGATTTTCAAACTCGAAGGCGATGGCGAATGCACCGTCCTGCGATTTGCGTACCCCGACCACGCGACAGGGCACTTTTGCTCCACCAGCGGCGTTGAGGAGCCAGATTCTGTGGCCCTTTGGCAACTTGATGCTGATTTCGAGCAAGCCACCGTGGACATTGACCGTCAGCGTAAACGCATCCATAGAGACGAGCTTTCCATCGTCGAGCTGTGTTTCCAGGAGCAAGTGGATCTGCAGCAAGACGCGCTCACTTCTCCGCCGAGATGCGGTATCGGATCGGGGACTCAATGTTTTGCAGCAATGCCGCGGTCTAACTTGATCTTATTCGCCACGGGTTTTTGATAAGATTTCTTCATAGGCGAGCCACAATGGCAAATTAACAAAGCCTCGGGCTCCTTTCCTGCGCCAATGCCAAGCACAATCACTTCCAGACGGCAGTCCGGATTGCAACAACGCAATCTTTCTCCAGGTCTATATCGCATCGCTTTCTAGTTGGCCTCCATCCCGAATAGGCTTTTAGCGCATTCCGCAAGAACGCAAGAATCCCCCACGCCTGCCGTTCAAATCCCATCTGATAGCAGCTCGATTCCGCTCCTTCCAAGGGCCTGGAGTTTTCCGTGGAGAAGCTTGCCTCGCTTGGTGAATGGAGCCGAACGATCTTCGGGAGGACTGGATCGGAATAGTTGACGAGACCGGATACGGAAACCAGTGAAAAAAAGCAGCGCGGGGACAAGCGAGCAACCCATGAGCGTGAAGCCGATGGACATACCATCGACGACACAGATTCGAGACAGGGGATTAAGCCCTGGGGGCGAGAGTCGAATCCCATGGGGGGAGTGTGTTCCAAAACGTGAAAGTCCTTAAGCAAAGGAAGGCGCTGCTTCGGACGCCAAGCGGGAGAGATTGATTGGTCAGGATCAGAGCGAGTCGAGATAAGGTGAGCAACTGGCGGGCAAGAATGAGGGCAGGTTGCATGAGGGATTGCCGTCTAAGGCTAACGCGGCATCGGTAGAGTCACTCGAGGATAGTGGGCTGGGAAGCAGCAAACTGCTTGAGTACAAACGGTTAGAACTCATAGACCCGGTGGCCGCTTTGATTCAGGGGAATCTCTGTTCTAACCCAGGAAATCGAAGGACGAGCGGGCGGAGATTTTTGGGATGTGGCAAGTGGCCAGTGATCAGGCGCAAGGGAAGATGTAACAAAGAATCCGCATAGAAAACAGAGCACGGCAATCCGTTGTGCTTGGGATACCAAGCAGTTTCTAAATGTTTACTCACTTTTCCTCTCCCGGTAGATAGTCTGCGCACAACCAACGAACCGAACGGCACCAGGGCTCGTTGGCATCCATCCCAAACAATTCAGGAGAAACCAATGAAATTGAGCAAAGGGATTTACCATCCAACGGTTCTGGCAATTCTAGTAATTGCAGTGCTTTCGACTGGAGAGATGATTTGTGGTACCAGCGGTCCAAGACATGCTGCCCCGGCCGCACCTGCGGGGGTGGTGAATACTTTGCAGGCTGACGGAGTAACCCCTCCACCGAAGTTGCCGCCACCACCACCCAACGTTACCGGTGCGGACACTTTGGTCGCGGACGGAGTAACGCCTCCGCCAAAGCTGCCACCCAAGACTGTCGCCCCAGGCACTTTGGTCGCGGACGGAGTAACGCCCCCGCCAAAGCTGCCAAGCCAGCCGAACGGCAGTCTTGTCACGACGTCGTAGGTGCTCCTGCGCCGGCTTGAATATTGTCGAACACGGAAGGAGAGATGTGGGTATCTCTCCCTCCAACCTGTGTTAACATTCGCGGTAAGTAAGCTCACTTTAATGGGTGCTGAAAACCGATGCTCATTTCCGCCCTATGCTGGTTCGGATTATTCCTCGAAGCCGCTGTGCTGGTTTGCGGGAGGCGTGCACACCTGATTTCGAGGTTTCCGATATTTTACAGTTATCTGTTTTTCGTCCTGGTCCAGGATGTCGCCCGCCTTGTGGCCCTCAAGTGGTATCCCCAACATCATGAACTTTATGCAAATCTCTATTGGACTACCCAGTTTGTCAGCCTGGCGTTGGGGTCCGCCGTGCTGGTTGAGATCTACCGCCTGGGACTGCGGGAGTTTCCAGGAACCGCGAAAATGGCACGGAATATACTTGGCGCAGCGTTTATAGGAATTTATATTAAAGCGATCCTGACAATCCAGCCCGATTCGCCATACTGGATCTCAGGAGCGTTTGTGAAGTTGGAACGAGACCTGCGAGCGGTGCAATCGCTGGCCATCCTTATTTTGATCATTTTGTTCCTCTGGTATGCCATTCCACTGGGCAGAAACCTTGGCGGGATTTTCCTGGGTTATAGCCTATTCGTGTCGATGAGCGTGATACAGCTCTCGATTGTGAGCCATTATTGGCACAAAGCGGAACCTATGTGGGCGATCGTGCAGCCGGGGGTCTATGTGGCTACGCTGGGATTTTGGGCGTTTGCCTTGTGGGCTGCGGATGATATCTCAGAAAAAAGTCGAAACAAGAAGGCAGCAGTGGACTACGCGACGCTTGCGAATTCGACAGGCACTCTGTTGGACGACGCGCGTGAGCGGCTGGGATCGACGGTGCGGCCATGACGGAGATACTGGTGTTCATCGGCATACCGATCCTGGTGCTAGTGTTGCTCTCGCTGTTGGGGGCGACGTGGAATATTGAAGAGGACGCCTCCGAGGATGCGGAGGAAGGCTTCCGACAGCGCTGCCCGAGCGATAGAGAGACGGCCGTATGCATTCGACGGATCTTTTCGCCGCAAGATCGGGAGTTTGTGGAGCGCCAGGGGTCTGACCGGCTGCGGCAAATTTACCGTGCAGAGCGCACGCGGGTGGCGCTGTATTGGGTACGGCGGACATCGCGCGAGATTGGGCAGATCATGCGCGATCACCGGATGGCGTCACGGGGAAGCGCCAATTTGCAAGTGGGGCGCGAACTGGGCCTGGCATTGCGCTGGCTGGAGTTCCGGCTGATCTGTGGAATGCTGATTGTCCTGATTCGTTTGTTCGGACCACACGTACTGAAGGACCTGGCAACGCAGGCGCTCGAGGTATCAAAATCCATAGGACGCGTGCTGGTGGATTCCGCGCCGGCAAATCGCATTGCGGCGGCAGGGACACCGGGCGGAGCGTGAACGATTCATGAATGAATTCGCAAAATTCGGCGGCCTGCAGAGCGCTTACGACGATTTGTTGCGGCGAACCTTGGCCGGCATTCCGTCCGATCTTGCCCGGCTTATCTATCTGGCTTCGACGCGCGACTACAACAGCGGCGCATATCATCATGAAGGGCTTTCGGTGCGGCATCGGCCGGGGGAAGCGCGCGACGCTTTGCAAACCGCGCACCGGGATATTTTCTACAAGCTGGCGGCGATGAGTTTGGAAGAGATGGTGGACGAATTGGAGCTTTACGTCCGGGTATCGCGCGAACAAACGACGGGCTTGCTGCGTGCGTGGCAGGAACTGGAACCCTACCGGGTAGCGGTTCCGATGGAAGTGGATCCGACGATCGTGCGATTGTTTCTCAGCAATATCAGGCTCGCGCTAGAGGTGCTGAAGCACCGTCGGCTCCAGCATCAGGGGCTTCCGTCAAGCGCATCGCCACTGCCGTCACTTGGCCGATAATTTCGGCTTCCTTCCCATAATCAAACCGACGAACACTCACCGCTGAAAGAGGGTGTGGCAAGAGCAGGAGATGGCCATCCTGCATTTCGCACCACGAACATGCGTAACCATCCCGGAGTTCGATGAAATAGATGGGGCGGTCGAATTCCGTGCGCCAGCGCAGGGGCTGAATTTTCCGCACGCGCTGATCCACCTGAACGAAAGAACCGGGGCGCAGCAGCGGGTAAAGGGTGAAATCCTGAAGTCCAATATAGCCATAGAGGGCGTGGCGCAGATCCAGGTGCTGCAGCAGGGCGATGGGAACTTCACCCCAGATCTCAACCATGCGCGTGAGCAGGTTGGTGTTATCGAGGTCGAAGGAGCGATCAAAGCGGACGGGAAAGGAAAGGGTTCGGTCCGCGTCGTAAACCTCGAGATTCGTAAGATGCGTATGAGGGAGGGGAGAGGCGAGTTGATGCTGGGCAATCTTGTGCAGGTCCAGGCCGAAGAAAAGCATGAGGTCCGTAAATTTGACGCGGTAGATGGCAGCCAGGGAGTAGAGCTTGAAAATGCTGGGGACGGAATCGGAATTTTCGAGCTGCGTCAGCCACGCATTGGAAATCTGGAATTCGGGGTTTTTTTCTTCCTCGGCGATTTTTTGGCTTAGGCTTTCCACATCGCGCGTGGTTATTCCCAAACGGGAGCGCAATTCTCGAAGATGATCACCGGGCGACCGTAAGCTCATTTTAACCAATGGTAACGCAATTCAACCCGGAGTGTGAGTTGGAGTGTGGGAGGTACGATTCTGATTATTTGGAATGGTTAGAATATCCGCTTGGTTTGGCTCTGTAGGAAGGGGGGAGGAGAGAAGAGGGACCCACCCTTCGCAAACTGCGTGAAGGGTAGGCCACCCGGAAGAAGAGTTAGGATTATTTTGATTTGTAGGCGAAGGAGAGTTTGGTTTCTTCGTTTAGGACTAGAGGGCGGAGGAAACGGTAGGAGGCGCCGGCGCGGGGAATGTCGACGGCTACGGGTAGGACGCCGGCTACGCGCTGCTGGAGGTTGTAGACGTTGGCGGATGCAGGTGGCTGTGGCGGGGCGGGAGCGTTTTTGTTTTTCTTTTCCTTGCGACCGCCAATCTGCGCGCTTTCCGTGTTGAGGGTTATGGCTTCCCCGGACACTTCGACAGAAGTGGTGGCGGCGCCGATGTTGAGGCCGATCTGATAGGCATGGGGATTCGATGCGTCATAGGAGATCGCGGAACGCATGGTCTGAAAGCCCGGGGCGTGGGCGGAGAGTTGATAGGTGCCGGAGGGCACGTTCGGTAGAAGCCAACGGCCGTCGGAACTGGTGGAGGCGTTCCAGGTGGCGTGCGTGGCGATGTTTTGCACTTCGACGATGGCGGAGGGGATGACGGCGCCGGAGGGATCGACCACCACGCCGCCGAGTTGATTGGGAGCGAGAGCGATGCCGGGTGACAGGGAAAGCATGTTGGTGAAAGTGCGTCCGTTATCAGGGAGAGTTAGGCCATTAGCACCAGCCTGGAATCTGGCGCCACCCACGCCTGCGCTGCTTCCGATGCCGACGCCCATTCCGTAGCCCGTCCCTGAACGGAAATACTCCGCATTGGAATAGAGGTCCTGCGACGAGGGCCAGAAAGTCGCGGAGAGCGCGTCGCCGCCGAAATCCTTCACTTTGTATTGTTCGGGCAAAAAGACTTCCCACTCGAGAATGCTGATGGGGATGTCCATCTTCGGAAGGGAAAGGCCCGCGTCGCCTTTTTTGGCGAACGGCGAGCCGGCATGGAGAAAGACGAAGGAGACTGTGTACGCGCCCGCGGGACGGAAGCCGGTGCGGAGAAGCGGGACGCGGCTGCCATCGGCGCCCTGCACGGGTTTCACTTTTTCGCCGGCGACTTCGGCGGTGAGGATGTTCACGCCCGCGGGAAGATCCACTTTCAGAAAAGGCTGGGCCTGATTTTTCACCGTCAGTTTGATTTCGGTGAGGGATTTGCCTTCGGAGGTGACGAGCGTCGTGACGACGGCGCGTTCGGCGACTGCGGCGAGAACGCTGGCGTCGGGGAAGCGCGTCCAGTCGAGAGCGAGGGTAGGGGATTCGTCGGGCTGGCGGTGATAGCGGAACCCGGCTTCGAGCGAATAGCGGGAGAGCGCGCGGAGGTAGGGATTGATTTCCTTGATGTCGAGGCGCTTGAGGCCGCCGGATTCGTGGGCGGCGAGTTCGAGGGTGCCCTGGCCTTCGACGAGGACTTCGCCGGTTTCGCGCTGGGCGTCTTTGAAGGCGAGGAGAGGAGCGGCGGCTTTGGCGTCGGAGAGCGGGCGCTCCATGGAGATGAGGAATTCGTGCGTGGAGTGGCCGCGGCCAGCGACGTGGAGTAGAAGGACGCCATTCTGGATTTCGCTGGATTCGAGCGAGGCGCCGTTGACGGAAGTGACTTCGAAACCGTCGGGAATGGGGACGGAGAATTGATCGGCGTCGCCCTGGACGACGTTGATGTTGGCGAGCGCAGCGATTTGCAGATCCGTTTCGCTCACGGAAACGAGGGACTTTACGTCAGAGAGAAAACGGACTTCGCGCGGTGTTATGGGGGCGACGACCTCGCGAGTGGCCCACCAGATATTCGCGGCCTGGCCGGGGACGAGCGTGGCTTCGATTTCGGTGTTGCCTTTGACGGAGGCGCGGTGCGTGATGATGCCGTGGTTGAGCTGGACGTTGGCGCGTTCGCCGGGAACGGTGAGGAGAAGGCGGACGCTGCCGGCGGAGGGAACGGGAAGAAGGAACGAGGCGCGGCCGGTTTCGATGGAGAGGGGAAGGCCAGCGTCAAGGTTGACTGAAAATTCGGATTCGCCGGGAAGGACGGCGACGTGCGTACCGTTATCGAGGAGCAGCGGAAGCGGGCGGGAGCCCTGGCGCGCGTCGAGGATGGTCATGCCGGTAGTGAGGGGAACTTTGGCGGAGTTGGCGCCGAGAGTTTCACCTTCGAGCTGGACGGAACCGAGGACGTCGTCGTTGGAGACGCGGAATTTCAGATCGGCGCGCTTGAGGATGTAGGGAAGCGGGGGAAGATCGGATTTTTTGCCGGGACGATTCGCGAGGGCGAGGAGGCGATTGTACTCGTCGAGAGAAAGAGTGACGTTGCCGGTTGGAGGCAGCGGCGATTCGAGGCTCTTTTGAGCGAATGCGGGAAAAGCGAGTGTGAATACCAGAATGGGAGTCATCGTCAGAGTTGCCGCATGTCTGATTGTGCGCGTTTGCGAATACGTGTCATTCCGAACCCCGTTCGCTATTTGAACGGGGCGAGGAATCTGCTTTTTCCTTAGGTTGTGGCGAAAAGCAGATCCCTCACCCGCAGAAGGCGCGGGTTCGGGATGACAGTTTGGTTGCTGTGGGATTTGCTTTTGCAGGGGCTGAGAAGCCAAACACTTGCGGAGTTCTTTGAGGAAGCTGCGAAGAGAGAGTTTCACTTGCCACCTGCCTTTTTGTCCTGCTGGTAGTTGAATTCAGCGGACGGAGATTGATTTTCGCTGGTGAGTTCGGAGACGAGAAAGAGAGAGGGGCCGTACGCGGGGAAATCGACGCGGACGGGAAGAATGCCGGTGGCACGGGCGCCGCGTTCGTTGGCGTGGAATTTGTCGATGAGAGATTGCGATTGGGCGGAGAGCCGTTTTTCGTCTTTGGATTTGTCGGACCTGATCATGTCGGCATCGGTGATCGCGTAGTCGCCGACTCCGCCGACAATGGCGGGGGAAGCGGCTGGCGGGGCGATAGGTGTGTCCACGGGAGGTTCGGCGACGGAGGCGACTAGGACGGAGGAGATTGGATTGACGTAGGACTCGGCGTGGAAGGAGCCGGACTCGGAAGAGAGACGGAAGAGCGGCGGAAAGAAAACCTGGAGGCCGGTGCGCGAGACGGGCAGGTCCAGCGCGGGAAGAGGGAGTTTCAGGCGGCCCTTGTCGGTCCAGGAGGCGCCGGGGAGTAGATAGACAATTTCGAGTGCGAACTCGGAAGCGTCTTCGCCGGCGCGGGACTTCGCGAGCGGGAGAAGCAGGCTGCCGTCGGGCGCTGAGCCGGGGCGGACGGGCTTGCCGGAGAGAGAGGCGCTCCAGAGCGTGGCGCCGGCCGGAAGAGTGACCTTGACGAAATTGCGCTGGTTGTTGCGAATGGCGTAGCGCGATTCGACGAGAGATTTTCCGTCTTTGGTGAGCAGGACGCGGTAGCGGGCTTCTTCGATGTTGGCCATGAGCACGGCCTGTTGGGCGTAGCGGGCGACGGCGATGTGGAGCGAGCGCTGGGTTTTGGCGTCGCCGGGGCGAGTGCGAAACGCGATCAGCGCGGGAGACTGACGATTGGTGACGGGTTCGCCGAGATCGCTGGCATCGGCGCGATCGAGACCCTGCGTTTTCACGGATTCTTCCTTGATTTCGCCGGCGCCGAGGACGTCGACGGCTACGCCGCCTGAGTCGCGTTCGGCGCCGGTGAGACGGAGAAGCGGAATATCCATCTGGCCGTCGCGCGGCATGACGGCTTCGCCGGTGATGACGAAGCTGGCGGATTGTTCGACAGGTTCGAGGAAGGTGATGAGGAGTTCGCCGGACTTCATTTCCCAGTCGGCGACGAGGGCTCCTTGCACCTGGTTGATGGTGACGTGCTCGGGGAGTTGGATGCGCGTTTCTTTCGCAGCGCCTTGCGTGATTTCGAGATTGACGTTGGCGGTGAGTGAGGTGGAGTCTTCGCCGAGGCCGATGAATTGCGTGAGCGTGCCGCGCATGCGCAGGGGAAGTGTGGTGTGATGGTCTTCGGTTTTGCGGCGCCAGGCGAAGGTCATGGGCTCGGCGCCTTTGCCGTAGGCGGTCCACTTGTTGCCACCATTGGGAAGATCGACGGTCTCGGAGAAAAGGCCACCGAAAAGAGAAAGGTCGACGCCCGCGCGGGGAATTTCGAGAGTGACTTTGGTGACGCCGGAAAACGTGGAGGGAATGGAGAGGCGTTCTTCGCCGGCGGAAGAAGAAATCGGCAGGGCGATTTCGAGAGTGATCACGGAGCGGCCGGAATGCGAAAGAAGGGCGGAGAGTTGCGAGGCGTCCTTGCCGGCGGTCGGCGGAGCGAGGGAGAGAGATTTGCCATCGAGCTTCGCTTCGCGAACGAAGAGGCCGGCGGGAATGGGGACGCGGACCCAGCCGTTTTTGAGGACGTCGACGGTGAGGGTGGCGCGGCCGGAGGCGAGATCGGTGTTTACGCGGAGGTCGTAGTCGACGCGGGTTAACGTGGCGTCGACGGGCGGCGGCTCGGGCTCGCGTTCGGTGGGATAGGCTTTCACGCGCAGGGCGCGGTACTCGGGGACGGAGATAACCACCCAGCCGGGAGAATGGTTTGGATCTTGGGCAAGCAGCTGCACGACGGGACAGAGAGCGAGCAAGCCGAGGATTGCGACGAGCAGAGTTGCCCTGCGAAACGCAAGGAACGACACGATGAGACGGTGGTACGCGGGAGTTGGCATAGGTTGTACCTCACTTAGGAAGAGAACGTACTGACAGAGATTTCTTGCAGGAAAAAAGGGTTGCTTGAAGAAGTAATTATTCAGGGAACAAAATTGGCGTTAAGGGGAGAGAGTCCGAGTACTACTAACGCTGGCTTAAGAGACCATCGCTACATTTAAGAGTGAGGAGAGGAAGAGCGGGCCCCACCCTTCGCAAACTGCGCGAAGGGTAGGCCACTCGCCAGATGGGGCGCAAGGTTACGTTGGATTGGCATAAGAATTAGCGGCGGGAAGTTTTCCAAAATTACAATACTGGTTGATTTCTTGTTGGTGCGTCCAGAGCGAACGCCAATCGACAGATTGTGTCCCCGCCTCCGGGCTATCCATGCGGAATTTAGAGAGAAAGAAGATTTAACACAGAGGGCGCAGAGGAAGAGCACAGAGGGCACGGAGTCGATTGACACACAAGCGAGGGCCAGGCGAGCCCGGCCCCTACAAGTGCGAGCGGAAACCAAGAGCACAGCCAGGAATGGCTGTGCCACTAAGAGAGGAGTGCTAAGGCGCAAAGAAAATAGACTGGCTAGGAGGTGCGGGAGAGGAGGGAGGCGATTTCGATGATGGGGTTGGGGAGTTGGCGCATGGCGCGGACGAAGGCAGCGATGAGGCGGGGGTCGAACTGGGTGCCGGCGCAGCGCTCGAGTTCGGAGAGGGCTTGATCGGCGGTGCGGCCTTTTTTGTAGCTGCGGTCGCTGGTGATGGTGTCGTAAGAATCGGCGATGGTGATGATGCGCGCGCCGAGAGGAATCTTTTCGCCGGTGAGAGCTTCGGGATAGCCGGAGCCATCGAAAAATTCGTGGTGGTGCAGGACCATTTCGCGGATGCGGGCGAGCGGAACGAGCGGCTCGAGAAGTTTTCCGCCGAAGGTGACGTGAGTCTTCATGGTGTCCCACTCTTCGAGATTGAGCGGACCGCTCTTGTTGAGAATGGTTTCGGGGATGCCGACTTTGCCCACGTCGTGGAGAACGGCGCCGAGGCGAATTTCCTCGACTTCAAGATCGGTCATGCCGAGGGCTTCGGCGAGCAGCGCGGCGTAGGCGGAAACTTTTTGCGAATGGCCCTGGGTGTATTGATCCTTGGCATCAATTGCGTAGGCGAGCGAAGTGACGGTATCGAGAATGGATTGGGGAAGTGCGCGCGGGCCTTCGGGAGGCGGATCCTGCGCGATTTCGGTGGAAGGCAGGGAATCGGTGAACTGGCGGAGGCGGAGATAGATTTCTTCGAAGGCTTCTGGGCCGGTGACGAAGAGGCGCTTGAGAGTGACGCCGAGATAGGCTTCGAGGACGTCGCGTTTCCAGCGGCGGGCTTCGTTGGGATCAACGTGGTCGGCGGTGGAGACGGTGTTGCCGCCCTGGTGCTTCGAAAGATACATGGAGGCGTCGGCGACCTGGATGAGTTCCTGGGGCGAAGCGCCGTGGAGCGGATAGCAGGCGATGCCGAAGCTGGCGCTGATATTTTTTTCGCGCAGGAGCGGATCGGCGGCGACCCAGCCGCGGAGTTTTGAAGAGAGCTGACGGGCCTGCTCCATGGTGGTTTCGGGCATGAGGATGACGAACTCGTCGCCGCCGTAGCGAGCGACGACATCGGAGCGGCGGCAATTGGTTTCGAGAATCTGGCCGACGCGCTGAAGAACGAGGTCGCCTTCGAGGTGGCCGTAGAAATCGTTGACGAATTTGAAACGGTCGAGATCCATGAGGACGAGCGCGAAGGAGCGGCTGGCGCGCGAAGAGCGCTTCCATTCAGATGAGAGCGCTTCCATGAAAAAGCGATGGGTTTTGACGCCGGTGAGGCCGTCGGTGATGGCCTGCTCCTGCGCTTTCTGGAAAGTTAAAGCGTTGTGGAGCGCGCCGGAGATGAGGTCGGCGAGAGTGCGGAGGAGGAGCGTTTCTTCTTCGGGAAAATCCACGGGCTGGAGATTTTCGACGTAGAGAACGCCGTGGAGATGATCGGCGTAGAAAATCGGAAGGCCCATGGCGGCGGCAGAATCGGGGAGGACGGGCTTCGCACCATTCTGATTGTTGGGGAACGAACGATAGGTGGCGGATTTGCCGGTGCGCGCCACCTGACCGATGAGGCCAGTGTCGAGAGGCAGTCGGCGGCCGAGGGCGCCGCGACGTGCGCCGCTTTCCGCCTGGATGACGAGTTCGCGCGTGGTGTAATCGAGCAGGGCGATGCCGATGTGATCGTAGCCGAGGCCGCTTTCGAGCTGCTCGGTGATTTTGGTGAGGACTTCGTCGGGATTGAGCGTGGCGATGGCGTCGCGGGAGATAAGGTTGAGCAAGCTAAGGTGGCGGGCCTTGGTGCGCTCGTTCTGGAAGAGGCGCGCGTTTTCGATGGCGATGCTGGCTTCGCTGGCGAGGACGCGAAGGAGCTCGAGGTGGCCTTCGTCGAAGGCGCGTTCGTGGTCGGAAAAAATGCAAAGCGCGCCGATGGCCTGATCGTAGGCGACGAGCGGCACACCGCAGAAAGAACCGGAGGTGCGGATAGGATCAACGCCCAGCTTGCCGGTTTCGGTGACGAAATTTTCGCGGATAAGGACCGGCTGGCGGGTGCGAATGATGTATTCGGTGAGGTGATTCCCGGCGGGACGCGAGTGCATGGGCTTGCGCTCGTTGCCAATCATTTCGAGATCGAAATTGATGGCGTCGCGGACCGGATCCGGGGAAGCGATAAAGAGATTTTCGACGTCGAAGAGGCGGCGGAGCTCTTCCCAAATTTTGCGGAGGAGATCTTCCTTGTTGAGCGTGGAACTGAGGGCGCGGCCGATTTCGTTGAGGACGTGGAGTTCCTCGGAGCGGCGGGAAGTCTGCTGGACGAGATAACTGTTTTCGACGGCCATGCCGATCTGGTGGCCGAGGGCGAGGAGCAGGCGGAGCTCGGCGGGAGTGAAGCGGCGATTGTCGGGGGTGCCGAGGAGAAGGAGGCCGAAGGCTTGCTCCTTGGCTTGAAGGCTGATGACGACGACGCTGCGGAGGCCGTGCTTGAGGGCGAGTTCGCGGAAGCGGCGAAGAGGCTCGTCGTTTTCGAGAGAGGTGAGATTGTCGTCACGCAAATCGCGGAAGCCGAGGAGGCCGCCGAGGCGGGAGACGAGGCCGACGAGATAATCGTCGAGGCCCTCTTCCTGGGCGACGTTGCAGAAGGCGTCGGGAATGCCGGCGGAGACGACGGAAGTGGGGCCGGAGGTGTCGCCGTGATGGAGAAAAAGCGCGCCGGAGGGAAGGCGGACCACGCCGAGGACGCGATCGAGAGCCTGCGCGAGCATGCGCTGGATTTCGCCGCCGACGAAACTGGAAGTGGCGAGATTGAGATTAGAGAGCGCGAGCATGTTGCGCTCAACGCGGCGCTTTTCTTCCTCGTAGATGGCCATGACGAGGAGCATGCAGACGAAAGCGACGGGAAGAGCGGAGACGATGAGGATCGAATCGCCGATGAATTTTTGCGCGGACTGCAACAGAAAGAACCCCAAGAAGACGACGCCCCAGAAAGAGAAGGCGAGGCCGAGGAGGCGGTCCGCGAGGGTTTCGTGGTGGCGGCTTTCGTTCCAGAAGAGGTAGCCGACGGCGATGTAGATGATCGCGGCTGGGATGAATGAGGATACCGGGAAGATCTGAAGAGCGTTGGCCAGGGACCAAAGAGCAAGGAAAACTGCGGAGCCGATGGCGGGCTTGAGCCAGAGTTTGTTGTGCGTATAGAGCTGCGCACCGAGGAAGAAACAGATGGCGGCGAAACCGAAGAGCGCGTGATTCAGGGAGTTGAGGAAGATGTTGGTGCCGATCCAGGGAGAAAGAGCGGGGCAAAGATAGTGGAGCGCGTAGAGGGCCCAGCCGACGGTCCAATAAAGGAGATAGTTCTGGCGCTTGAGCGAATAAATATAGGCGAAGAACACTCCGACGAGGAGCGTTCCGAGAAGCAAGCCGAGCGCGATCACACTTTGTGACATTCGGGCCTAGTCAGGTCGTTCCACAGGGCGCAGGAATTCCGAAGGCGACGGGAAGAAGGAGTGGGTGGGGCACTCGCGGAAATTTAAAAATGACTGAAACGAAGTGACACACACCCTGCTTTTTCGACCTGTGGCCCCCAAACCCTGCAGAAAACGAATCACATAGGATTATGAGGCAGGGGAAAAAGAGGGGGCAAGGCTACGGAAGTACTGGTAGCGAAAGAGGTAGTAGGGAGGGGGGCACGGGGGAAGGTGAGGGCAGGGGCAGTTTGCAATTGCGCGACTTACTAGGAGTTACAATCATGGAACTTTCTAGAACGGGACTTCTGGCTCGCGATTGCTTTCGGCTTGCCCGTAATCCGCCCAGAGTCGATGTCAAGCGCGGAGATCACTTCCTACAAGCCAACTTATCGTTACCTAACGAATCCGCATATCTCCAATGTGTGACTAACTTCCGAATTGCCGACGATTCGGCCCGAGCAGCTACCAGAAAACATCCGTAAGCCTGCAGACCTAAACTGCCGCCCGTGATACGAGGGCATCAAGTCGTGGGTAGCGGTGACGCCGGTGATCGATCAGCGCCTTGACTTTGGCGAGCGGGGCTGGTCGACGAGGTCCGCCTGCGGGACGGCGAGGATGAAGGGGGTGATGGCGTCATTGGGCATGGATTTCTTCTCCGTTAGCTGACACCTTCAGCAATGAGTCCGTGATAGATCGCCCCGTGTTTGCGGTGCTTGGCGACGTTTTGGTAGGCCTCGCTGTAAATCCAATCCTTTGCGGCTTTTACGCTCGGGAATTTCACAATGACCATTCCCTCAATCGGATCACCTTCAAGGACTTCGTGCTTTCCATCGGCTACGA
>Ga0210410_10001233_pt1 | contig 24424 bp, 23 predicted proteins | sample IncBWC4MmetaG_FD_161058 | JGI IMG/M metagenome (GOLD analysis project Ga0210410, IMG submission 161058) | Forest soil microbial communities from Barre Woods Harvard Forest LTER site, Petersham, Massachusetts, United States - Inc-BW-C-4-M | ecosystem: Environmental > Terrestrial > Soil >... | reverse complement strand
GGGCATGCGGCTGTTGATGTTAGGATGCGGCATCCTGGACAGGAGAAATCACGTCTCATGCGCGGATTGATGATGGATTTTCCGCTGACGATACCGGCGTTGCTTGAACGCGCGGGCGGAATTTTCGGCAATGTGGAAATCGTCACTCGGCGGCCGGACCGCAGCCTGGCGCGATCCACGTGGAGGGATCTGTGGCGGCGCTCGCACCGCCTCGCGAGCGCGCTTACCGATCTTGGACTGCGCCGCGGAGACCGCGTGGCTACATTGCTGTGGAACCAAACCGAGCACGTGGAGGCGTATTTCGGCGTGCCCGTCGCGGGCGGAGTCCTGCACACGCTGAATCTGCGGCTGCATCCCGACGAAATCACGTTCATCGCGAACCACGCGGGCGACCGGTTCCTGATTGTTGATGACGTTCTCCTGCCCGTGTACGAAAAATTCCGCGGCCGCGTGAATTTCGAGCGCGTGATCGTCGTGCCGTTTGGGGGAGGCGCGACTCCCGAAGGCTGCGTGGGATACGAGGAGTTGCTTGCCGGCGCGACCGAAGAATTTGCTTATCCCCAGCTCGACGAAAACGAAGCTGCGGCCATGTGCTACACGTCCGGCACGACGGGCCGCTCGAAGGGCGTCGTCTACTCGCATCGCGCCATCGTTCTTCATTCGATGAGTTGCTGCGGCGTCGATTCCTTCGGAGTCTCGATGCGCGACACGGTTTTGCCGGCCACATCGCTGTTCCACGCCAACGGCTGGGGCGTGCCCTTCACCGCGGCGATGGCAGGCGCCAAGGTCGTGCTGAACGGGCCATTCGCGGACGGCGAAAGTCTGCTCGACATCATGGAGCGCGAGCGGGTGACGGTGACGACCGGCGTGCCAACGGTCTGGTTCGGCGCGCTCGAGGCCCTCGAGAAATTTCCGGGGAGATGGAAATTTACCTGGCCGATCCGAATGCATCTGGGCGGCGCGGCGACTTCGGAAGCCCTGATGCGGGGGTTCGACCGCCACGGCATCACGGTCGTCTGTTCTTGGGGCATGACGGAGACAACGCCCGTCGCGACCAGTTCGTATCTGCGGCCGTTCATGGACGCGTGGAGCGACGAAAAGAAAATGGTGCAGCGCCTCAAGCCTGGCACGCCGGCGGCGCTGCTCGAGGCGCGCATCATCCGGACCGACGGCACGGAGGCGCCGCGCGACGGCGCGACGGTCGGCGAACTCGAGATACGCGGGCCCTGGGTGGCGGCCTCCTACTACAATTTGCCGGAAGAGGCGCAGAAGTGGTCGCCGGACGGCTGGCTGCGCACGGGCGATATGGGCCACATCGACGAATACGGCTATTTGAAACTGATGGATCGCAGCAAGGACTTGATCAAATCCGGCGGCGAATGGATCAGTTCGGTGGATCTCGAAAACGCGCTCATGGGGCATCCCGCCGTGAAAGAAGCCGCCGTGATCGGCGTGGCACATCCGAAATGGCAGGAGCGCCCGCTCGCCGTCGTGGTACTGAACGATGGCGCCAAGGCCGAAGCGGCGGAATTGCGCGAATTCCTGGCCGCGAAATTCGCGAAGTGGCAGTTGCCAGATGCATTTGTGTTCGCGGCGGAAATTCCGCGCACGTCAGTGGGAAAATTCCGCAAAACCGCGCTGCGCGAACAGTTTGTGGACTGGAAGTGGGAGGGCTGATCCCGCAATTACGTGCGGTAGCTGGCGTTGATGTGGACGTATTCCTTCGTGAAATCGCAGGTCCACATGCGGGCTACGCCTTTGCCGTTGTGCAGATCGACGACGATGGGCACGTCTTTTTCGAGCAGGTGGCGATGCGCGGCGCGCTCATCGAGCGGCAGCGCGACCGAGTAGGACTCGCCCTTCGGCGGGCCGTACATTTTTATTCCGCCGAGCCAAATTTCCGCGTGGTCGGGATTGAACGCGATGCCGGAGCGACCCGCGGCGGCGAGGATGCGCCCCCAGTTGGGATCGGCGCCGGCGATGGCCGTCTTGACGAGGGCGGAAAGAGCGATCGTTTGCGCCACCTGCTTCGCGGCGGCGTCGCTCGGAGCGCCGCGCACTTCGATTTCCACCAAATGCGTCGCGCCTTCGCCGTCCTCGACGATTCCGATCGCGAGCGATTTGCAAACTTCTTCGAGGGCGGCGACGAATTTCGTGTAATCCGCGCCGGTCGCTTCGGTGATTTTTCTTGCTCCGCTCGCGCCGTTGGCAAGCACGAGCAGCGTGTCATTGGTCGAGCTGTCCCCGTCCACCGTGATGGAGTTGAACGTGCGGCTCACAACGTCGCGCAGCGCAACATCGAGCGCGGCCGGCTGGATCGCCGCGTCAGTCATGACGAAGGAAAGCATCGTCGCCATGTTGGGATGGATCATCCCGGCGCCCTTGGCGCAGCCGATGACGCGCGCGGTTTTTCCGCCGATGCGGCAGCTTGCGGCGGCGCGCTTCGGGCGCGTGTCCGTGGTCATGATCGCGTACGAAAGTCCGTCGAAAGCATGCAGCGTCGCTGCGAGCGATTCGGCGAGATCCGGCACGGCTTTCAGAACGCGTTCGACGGGGAGCGGCACGCCGATGACTCCGGTCGAGCAGACCACGACTTGCCGCGCGCCGCAGCCGAGGATCTCCGCCACGCGCTCAGCAGTCGCCCGCGACGCGACCATCCCGCCCGGCCCGACCGAGCAGTTGGCGTTCCCGGAATTGACGATGACCGCGCGCATCGCGCCCGCCGAGGAACGTACGTGTTCGCGCGACAGCACCACCGGCGGCGCTTGCACCAGATTTTGCGTGAAGACGGCGGCAGCCGACGCCGAAGGATCGGAAACGATCAGCGCGACATCGCGCACGCCGGTGTGGCCGCGCTTCTTGAGACCAGCCGAAGCGGACGCAAAACGAAACCCGCGCGGCAGGGCGCGGGCCGATGGAAGTTCGCTCATTTTTCAGTTCACCGTGAACTCAACTGGCACAGCCACCTTTTATCCCGGGCCCGTTCGAGGGGCTCGGCTGTACGCCTTTGTCGACCGCTGCAAAACCCACACAGCCAAGAGTGGCTGTGCCATTCAAACCTTCAAACCACCGAAAGTCGGAGTAATGTCCTGAATTGCGCCTCTAGATTTTGGCGCCGATGGGCGCGGTGAATGTCTCGTCGTGAACATTGCCGGTGTTCAGCACGCCCGTCGGTTCGAAACAAAGAATCTCGGCCTCTTCATCGGCACAGGTCCGATGCTCGACTCCGCGGGGCACCACAACACATTCCCCGGGGACCATAGAGACCGCGTGATCCCTGAACTCGACACGAAAATTCCCCCTCCACACGAGGAACAGTTCGTCTTCGTTTTCATGATGATGCCAGGGGAACTCACCCTTCACTTTGATGATCTTGAGCTCCTGGCCATTCAAAGCCGCAACGACCTTAGGTCGCCAGTGCTCTGCAAGTATGAAAAATTTCTCGGTCAAATTGATCTTGCTCGGCATATCGCTGACCTCTGATCGAGCCCTGACGGCGGCGGATGCCGTCAGGCCACAGAAAGCACTCTCCCGACCCCGTTCAACACAGGGAGCACATTGCGCTCGGGCAATACCACGGCGACGGTGGCGACGAGCGTGCACTTGGCCTGCTTCGGGCAGGTGACGCAATCGCGCTCGACTTTTTCGGTCACGGCTTGCCTCGGGCCGGGCTTGAATCCGTAGCGCGAAAAGAAATCGGGCCGGTGCGTGACGGCAAATAGGCGCGCGATTTTTCTCCGCCGCGCCGTGTCCATCGCGGCCTTCATCAAGCGGTCGCCCACGTTGCGGCCGTGGCCGCGCGCCTCGGGAGCGACGGCGAGCGAGCGAACTTCGGCGAGATCGGCGCCGTACGGCTCGAGCGCCACGCAGCCGAGAACTTTTTCGTCGCCGTTGCGCTTCTCGACGAGCACGAGGAAGCGCGAAATATGATCGCGGATCTCCGACTCGGTGCGCGGGAGCAGGAGCCCTTCGCCAGCGTAGTGTGCGATCACGCGATGCACCTGAGCCGCGTCGCCTAATCTTGCCGTTCGCGCCCTCATCGCCCGGTCTCCAGGGCGGCCAGGCGCTCTTTGGCCGCGGCGATTGCTTCACGCACACGCGCGGGCGCGGTGCCGCCTTCAACGTCCGGGCCGGCGAGCGCCGATTCGAGTGTCAGGGCGTCGTAAAAATCCGGGGCGAAGAGCGAAGAATATTTTTGCAGCGTGTCGATCGGCAGCTTGGAGAACGGTTTTCCGGCGCGCTCGCCTTCGCGCACAATTTGTCCCACGATTTCGTGCGCCTGGCGGAACGGCGCGCCGCGCCGCACGAGATAATGCGCGGCTTCCGTGGCGAGCAGCGCGGGATCGGAGGCGGCCTCGCGCAAGCGCGGCTCGTTCGGGCGCGTGGCCGCGACGGCGCCTGCGGCGATGGTCAGCATGGCGATCGCCTGGTCATGCGCGGCAAACACAGGTTCCTTGTCTTCCTGCAAATCGCGCTGATAGCTCGATGGCAAGCCTTTGAGCGTCGTGAGCAGCGTGTGCAGCGACGCCGTCACGCGACCGGTCTTACCGCGGAGCAGCTCCCACGCATCCGGGTTTTTTTTCTGCGGCATCAGGCTGCTGCCCGTCGAAAACTCATCGGCCAGGATGATGAAACTGAACTCCTGCGACGCGAACAAAACGAAATCCTCGGCCAGGCGCGAGAGATGCGTCGCGATCACGGCCAGGGCGTACAAATAGTCGAGCGCGAAATCGCGGTCGCTCGCCGCGTCCAGGCTATTGGCCGTTGGTGACGCGAAGCCAAGCTCGCGCGCCACGGCAGCCCGGTCGATATCCAGGGCGCAGCCGGCGAGAGCGCCCGAGCCCATCGGGCAGGCATCGGCCATCGCTTCGGCGGCGTTGAGACGCACGGTGTCGCGAAAAAAAGCCTCAGCGTGCGCGAGTAGAAAATGTGAAAAGAGAATCGGCTGCGCGTGCTGCATGTGCGTCATGCCGGGCATCGGAATCCCGAAACACTTTTCAGCCTGGCCGACCAGCGCCGAAATCAGCCGCGCGGCGGCTGCGCGCATTTCTCCCGCGGACTCCATCACGAACATGCGGAAATCGGTGGCGACGAGTTCGTTGCGGCTGCGACCGGTGTGCAGCTTATAACCGACCGAACCGAGATACTCGACGAGCGCCGTCTCGACAAAATGATGGACGTCCTCAGCCGGCGATCCGCCGAGCCACGCATATTCGGACGCCGCCCGCTCGGCAATCTTGTCTAAAGCAACGAGCGTCTCCTGCATTTCATCGACCGAAAGGATCCCGGCCGATTCGAGCGCGCCCGCCCACACGCGATCGACGGCCAGCTCATACGGAAGTAGGCGCCGATCGAACGCAAACGAGCGCTGAAACTGGTAGAACAATTCGTCGGGCGCGCGGTCAAACCGCCCGCCCCACAATTTTCCCAACGGCTGTTCCTTGGGTGCAGCGCTCACCGGGGTTTCGCTTCCTCCGGAATGGTCACCGGCAGCGCGAACAAATTGATGAAGCCTTCGGCGTCCTTCGGGTTATAGCCCGTCATGGCGAAGCTCGCGAGGCCCTTCCGATACAAGGAATAGGGCGAGACGCGCTTCGTCACCATAACGTTGCCTTTGTAAAGCTTCAGGCCCACCGTCCCGGTCACGCGTTTCTGCGCCTCGGTGAAATAGGCGTCGAGTGCTTCGCGCTGCGGCGTGAACCACGCGCCGTAGTACACGAGCTCGGCATAACGCAGCGAAAGCGTTTCCGAGTAGTGCGCGGTCTCGCGATCGACGCACAGCGTTTCGAGTTCACGATGCGCCGTGACGAGCAGCGTGCCGCCCGGCGTCTCATACGCGCCGCGCGATTTGATCCCAACGAGGCGATTCTCGACGAGGTCAATGCGCCCAACGCCGTGCTCCGCCGCGATCTCGTTCAGCTGATTCAGCAAATCCATCGCCGAGCGCTTCTTGCCGTTCACCGATACGGGCGTGCCCGCGTCGAATCCGATCTCGACGGTCGCCGGCTTGTTCGGCGCTTTTTCGGGCGAGGCGATCCACTGCCACATCGCTTCCTCGGGCTCGTTCGCGGGGTCTTCGAGCACGCCGCCTTCGTGGCTCAGGTGCCAGACGTTGCGGTCGCGCGAATAAATGTTCGCCTTGGTCTGCTCGACGGGGATCTTGTGCGCGTTGGCGTAAGCGATAGCATCCTCGCGCGAGTTGATCGTCCACTCGCGCCACGGCGCGATGATTTTTACTTTCGGCGCGATCGCTTTATACGCAAGCTCGAAGCGTACCTGATCGTTGCCCTTGCCCGTGCAGCCGTGCGCGACGGCATCGGCGCCGGTTTCGAGCGCAATTTCCGCCTGCCGTTTCGCAAGCACGGGCCGAGCCATGGAAGTGCCAAGCAAGTATTTGTGCTCGTACACGGCGCCGGCGCGCAGCGTGGGCCAGACGTACTCCGTCAAAAATTCCTCGCGCAAATCCTCGATCGTCGCCGAGGAGGCGCCGGTGGCGAGCGCCTTTTTCTTCGCGGCTTTCAAATCTTCCTGCTGGCCGACGTCGCCGATCATGGCGATCACTTCGCAGCCATAGGTTTCCTTCAGCCACGGGATAATAATTGACGTATCCAGTCCGCCCGAATAGGCGAGAACGACTTTCTTTGGCACCGAGTTTCCTTTCAGCTTAGAAGCGTCAAGAGGATGGCTTTCTGTACGTGGAGACGGTTTTCCGCCTCATCGAAGATGATGGATCGCGGCGACTCGATGACCTCGTCGGTCACTTCGGAGCCGCGATGCGCGGGAAGGCAATGGAGAAACACGGCGTCGGGCGCGGCTTGCGACATCAGGCGCGCGTTGACCTGATACGGCGCGAAAATTTTGGCACGCGCTTCGGTTTCGCTCTCCTGGCCCATGCTGGCCCAGACGTCCGTATAAACCGCTTGCGCGCCCGCGACGGCTTCCTCGGGAGCGCGAAACAATTCGATGGTACCCTGCGTCGCGGCCGCGTCACGCCGCGCCGACGCGAGAATTTCCGCGTCCGGCTCGTAGCCCTCGGGAGTCGCGATCCGTACGTGCGCTCCCACTTGCGCCCCGGCGATCATCAGCGAGTGACAGACGTTGTTGCCGTCACCCACGTAGGCGAATTTCAATCCGCGCACGGAGCCGAATTTTTCCTCGAGCGTGAAGAAGTCGCACAGCGTCTGGCAGGGATGATAAACGTCCGAGAGCGCGTTGATCACCGGCACAGTCGCGTGCGCGGCAAGAATTTCCAATCCCTCCTGTGAAAACACGCGCCCGACGATGCCGTGCACCCAGCGCGAGAGGCACCGCGCAACGTCGGGAATCGATTCGCGATCGCCCAGATGCGTGTCGGCGTGATCGAGGTAAATCGCCGTGCCGCCAAGGCTGGCGATTCCGACTTCAAACGTGACGCGCGTGCGCAGCGACGGCTTCTCAAAAATCATGGCCAGAAAACGGCCGGCGAGGGCGGTCTTGTAGCGCTCGGGATGCGCCTTCACGTCCGCGGACAGACGGAAGAGTTCCTTGACCTGCGCGGCATTCCACTCCGCGCCGGTTAGGAGATCGGAAGCGACGCTCAACATTTGGCCTTGAGCCTGCGCTTGCGCATTCATGTCTACCTCGCCACCGCAAGCGTGAGGGCCGCGGCGGGAGCGGAGTTTGCGGCTTCTGACTTGGGAGGCCGCGCGGTCTTGGCCAGGACCGAATCGATCTTGGAGAGGCCTTCCTTCACCTGCTGCGCGGTCAAAATGAACGGCGGCAAGAGGCGTAGGATATGGTCGTGCGTGCAGTTGATGAGCAGGCCCTGCTTCAGCGCTTCGGCGACGTACGGCGCGCCCTCGACTTCCAGATCGACGCCGAGCATGAGGCCTTCGCCGCGAACTTCGCGGATGAAATCGTATTTCCCGGCCATTTTCTTCAGGCCCGCTTTCAGTTCAGCGCCGCGCGCGCGAACGTTCGCGAGCAATCGCTTGCGCTCAACGGTTTCGAGAAACGTAAGGCCCGTGGCGCAGGTGAGCGGCCCGCCGCCGAACGTCGAGCCGTGGAGCCCAGGCGAAAACGACGCGGCAAACTCCTCACGCGCCAGGAACGCGCCGAGCGGCAGCCCGCCAGCAAGCGGCTTCGCGACGATGACGATGTCCGGCAGGCCTTCGAGTCGCTGGTAGGCAAACTCGACGCCCGTCCGGCCGAGGCCGCATTGAATTTCGTCGGCAATGAGCGCGGCGCCGTGCGCGGTGGCGAGTTCGCGCGCCCGCTTCCAGAATTCCTGCGTGATCGGATAGATTCCGCCCTCGCCCTGGATCGGCTCGATAACGATCGCGCAGACGTCGTCCGTGAATTTTTCCTCGAGGTCCGCGACGTCGTTCAGGCGGACAAAATCCACGCCGGGAACGAGCGGCTCGAACGGCTCGCGGTACTTCGCCGGGTGCGTGATCGAGAGCGCGCCAAACGTACGGCCGTGAAACGAATGCTCGAGCGCGAGGAATCGGGTCTTCGCCTCGCCTCCGTATTTTTTCCAGGCGGCGAGTCGCGCCAGCTTCAGCGCGCCTTCCACCGCTTCGGAACCGCTATTCGTGAAAAACGCGCGATCCATGCCCGACCACTTCGCGAGCTTCGCGGCCAGCGGCCCCTGAAAAGGATTGTGAAAAAGGTTTGACACGTGAACGGCCCGGCCCGCTTCCTTCCGGATCGTTTTCACCAGATCCGGATAGGAATATCCGAGCGCATTCACTGCAATGCCGCCGAGAAAGTCGAGATACTTCTTGCCGGTCTGATCGAAGACATAGCAGCCGCGGCCGTGCGTGAAAATCACGTCCGAGCGCTTGTACGTGTTCATCAGGTGCTGCGAGGCGTCCTTCAGAATGGACTTGGACACCCCAGCGGACGAGGCCGGTTTCTTTGGCGCTTTTTTGGCCTGGGATTTCACTGCATCACTCCGGTGGTGCTGGCGGGAAATTCCGGGGTGACGCGCGTGCCGGCAAACCGCGCGCCGTTGGCCGCGGTCAAGAGTCCCTTGGGCACCGAGCCGCCCACGATGCGCACTTCGGAGACTCCGGCGTTGAGCGCCCGCTTGCACGCTTCCAGTTTCAAAATCATTCCACCCGAGACTTTATTCTGGCGGATCATGTCCTCGGCATCGCCCGTCGAAACAACTTTGAGCACCTTCGAGCCGTCCAGCACGCCGGCGACGTCCGTGAGGTAAATCAGCCGGTCGGCGTGAATGTATTCCGCGCACGCCGCCGCCATGTGATCGGCATTAATATTGTAGAGTTCGCCGTCCGCGCCGAGGCCGATGCAGGACGCGACCGGCACGATTCCCGCCTTCCAGAACGATTCGAGAAAATCCAGATTCACGCCGGTCAAGTAGCCGACAAAGCCAAGACCGCCAACGACTTCGTCATGCATCATGGGCTCGGCGAGGAAGCAGCTCGCGTCAGAGGCGCACAGGCCGACCGCCGGCTGCCCCGCGGCTGAAATCGCGCCGGCGAGGCGCTTGTTCAAGAGGCCGCCGAGAACCATCACGGCCACGTCGCGCGTTTCGCGGTCCGTCAGACGCAACCCGTTGACGAACTTGCTTTCGATCCCCATGCGCTTCAGTGTCGCGGTGAAAATTTTCCCGCCGCCGTGCACCATCAGAATTTCGTTGCCCGCGTGGGCAAGCTGCGACACCTGGCGCGCCAGCGTTTCCATCGCCGCCGCGTCATCAAGTAATGCTCCCGCCACTTTCACGACCATTCTCATCGGAGTCCCGTAGCCTCCTCGATTCCCAGCATCAAGTTCATGTTCTGCACGGCCTGGCCTGCGGCGCCTTTGCCCAGATTGTCAAGACAGCTCACCACCGCGAGGCGCCGCCCCGCGGAATCGAGCGCAAACCCGATATCGCAAAAATTCGTGTGCGCCACGTGCTGCAGCTCCGGCAGCTTTCCCGCCGGCCAGATGCGCACCATCGGCCGGTCCGCATAGAACGCGCGGTAGAGCGATTCGACTTCCGCGGCCGTATGCGGCTCGGCAAACCACACGTACAAAGTGGAAAGAATGCCGCGCGCGACCGGCAAAAGATGCGTGGTGAAGACGATGTCTTCGCTCGCGATGCCGGTATGGTCGGTCACTTCCGGCGTGTGCCGGTGAGAGAAGAGGCCGTAGGCGCGCAGGTTTTCGTCCACTTCGACGAAGTGCAGCTCGCGCTTCGGTTCCTTGCCCGCTCCGGTCGCGCCCGATTTGCAGTCGGCGACGATGCCGCGCTCGGCCGCGATCCAGCCCGAATCGACCAATGGTTTGAGGCCGAGGATTACGCTCGTCGGGTAGCAGCCGGGATTGGCGACGAGCCGCGCGCCGAGCAAGTCGTCCCGGTAGAGTTCCGGCAAACCGTACACGGCTTCTTCCGCCAGGTTTTTCGGCGGCGCGGGCAATTTGTACCAGTGCGCGAACGTTTCCGGATTGTGGAAGCGGAACGCGCCGCTCAGATCCACCACGCGCAGGCCCGCGTCGAGCAGCTGCGGGACCATTTCCAGGGAAGCCTCGTGCGGTGTCGCCAAGAAAGCCGTTCCCGCTCCGCTCGACGCAACCGCATCGACGGAGTAGGTCTTGCAAGGCGCCTCGCCCCAGCCGCGCAGGCGTGCAAAGATCTCGGTGAGGCACTTCACGTGCGCCGAACTCTCGCGCAGATAAAAGGTTGGCTTCTGAATTTTCGGGTGCCGGAGAAGCAGTTGGGCCAGCTCGAACCCTGCGTAGCCCGTCGCTCCGATCACGGCGACCCGTTGCGGGTCGTTCATCGGAGCAGATCCTCCATGCGCTTCTGGACGTTGACGCGCGCCTGGCGCGAGGGCGTGATGACCAGGACGGTGTCGTCCCCGGCGATCGTGCCGGCCACTTCCTTGAACTTTTCGGCGTCGAGCGCCGCGGCCAGGGGCTGCGCGCCCGAGGGCGGCGTCTTCAGCACCAGCAGGTTGAACGCAGGGCGCAGATCGACCAGAAAATCGCGCAGGGCGCGGGCGAGCGGCGGCATCGGCGCCGCGGCTTCGTCGCCGTTGGAGAGCGGCTTGTACCCCGATGCGGTCTTCACCAGCTTCAGCTCGTTCATGTCCCGGGAGAGCGTGCCCTGCGTCACGCGCATCTTCATGTGCGAGAGCTTGCGGCGCAGCTCGTCCTGGCTGGAGATCGGTTCGCTCGTCACCAGTTTCAGGATCTGCCCTTGCCGGAACCGTTTATGTGTGTTGAGCGCCATGGCCGATTTAACTTTATGCACCCACTTGCATAATTATGCGCGTGGGTTCCGACCCCTGTCAATTCTTTTTTGAAAATATCTCAAGAACTTTCTCTCGTTTGAATGAGATGCAAGCCGCGGGCGAACGATGCCCGTCCCGCAAAGTTTTCTCCGCCCTTCTCCGCGTCCTCTGTATTGAGCTTTTGAATTTCTGAAAATGTCTCGAGAGCCGCTGCGGCATTCGATCAACGAAAGAACCGCCGAAACCGCGGTTGTTGTAGACTTTCAATTCTCGCGATCCAGACGGAAAGGACGAAAGAAGAATGCCCGGCAAAAAAATCCCGCGAAATTGGTTGATCGTGCCGGTCGGCGCCGCGCTCGCGATGTTCGCGCCTGCAATCGCCCGAGCGCAAGCCTCGACCCAACCGCCAGGCGCAAGCTTCGCATCCGCCGAACAGCACGCCGCCCGCGCCTACGAAGCCGCGCGCCCAAATCCGCTCGAGCTCGAAGCGTTTCTCCGCCGCATGCCGAAAGGCGCGGACCTGCACTACCATTTTCCCGGCGGAATCTACGCCGAAACCTGGATTCGCGACGCCGCCGAGGACGGCCTGTGCGTGGACCTCGCGAGCCACGCGTTCGTGAAGCCGCAACCGGCTTGCGGTGCGGGACAGGCGCCCGTCGAGCAGGCGTTCGCCGACCAGAATCTCTACGACGCGCTCGTGAACGCGTTTTCGATGCGCAGCTTCGTGGCCACGCCGGGCTTCAGCGGGCACGACCAGTTCTTTTCCACCTTTGCCAGGTTCTATGGGACTGTGAACCAGAGCCATGCGGGCGAATGGCTGGACGAAGTCGCCTCGCGCGCCGCCGCCCAAAACGAACAGTACCTGGAGCTGATGGACACGCCGGACTTCGGCCACGCGGCGCAAATCGCCTATGAAATCGGATGGAAGGACGACCTCGGCCAATTGCGTGACGCCCTGCTCGCGCGCGGATTGCGCGATGAAGTTCCGGCCGCCCGCGCCCGGCTCGACGAAATGGAAGTTTCGCGCCGCAAGATCGAGCATTGCGGCGCGCCCGACGAAATGCCCGGCTGCAAGATCAAGTTTCTCTATCTCTACCAAATCCTGCGCGGCTTTCCCAAGCAGCAGGTGTTCGCGCAGACGCTTCTCGGTTTTGAGACGGCTGCGGCCGATCCTCGCTTCGTTGGCATCAATTACGTGATGCCCGAAGACGGCACGATCTCCATGGCCGACTACGCGCTGCACATGAAAATTGTCGGCTTCCTCCACGGGCTTTATCCCAAGGTACGCATCAGCCTGCACGCCGGCGAACTCGCGCCGGGCCTCGTGCCGCCCGAGGGCCTCTGCTGCCACATCCGCCTCGCCGTCGAAGAAGCGCACGCCGAGCGCATCGGCCACGGCGTGGACGCGATGCACGAGGACCGCCCGTACGACTTGCTGAAAGAGATGGCTGCGAAGCGCGTGATGGTGGAGATCAACCTCACGAGCAACGACGGCATTCTCGGCGTCAGCGGAAAAGATCACCCGTTTCCCGTCTATCGCAAATTCAACGTTCCGGTGGCGCTCTCGACCGACGATGAGGGCGTCTCGCGCATCGACATGACTCATGAATACGTGCGCGCCGCCGAAACCTACGCGCTCAGCTATGCGGACTTGAAGCAACTCGTTCGCACCGGACTCGAGCACGCGTTTCTTCCCGGAGCGAGCCTGTGGCACGAACCGGACGCATTCACCCGCTCGGCCCCGGCCTGTGCTTCCGACTCGCTGGGCACGGCAAAGCCGTCGCCTGCTTGCGCGGCGTTACTCCAAGCAAGCGAGCGCGCGCAACAACAGTGGGAGCTCGAGCGGCGATTCCGCGAATTCGAAGCGGGCTTCTAGGCGACGCCAGCGCCACCGAGGTTAAAGGGCTGTAACAAGAAATTCATGGTAGAATCGCGCCGCCACTGGAGGAAGCGCCCATGCCTGAGCCATTGCCCGAGCATCAAAAAACGCAGTTGATTGTCCGTTCGCCGCTTTCCACCGAAGGATTCGTGTCGATTTATTTTTCGAGTCCGGATGGAAGGCTGATGAGCGAAGAGGAGTGGTACAACCTGAGGCAGCTCATCGAACTGACGAACAAGGTTTGCGTGAAGCAGCAGGCGCAGGCGCGGGCACAGTCGGCGTCGGCGTAAACCGGCGAAGGTCCGCGCGCTTGGATACCGGTCGCGAACTGTTTTCTGTTCAGACGCTGGGATGCCAGACTACGCACCATTGGGAACAACCACCCTTCTTAAGTGCACGCGATTACCCACATAGCCAACCCCGCTTGAACGGGACCCTCTGAAGGCGCTTATTTCAAACGACTTATTCCTTTTCAGTGTGGCGCGGAAATTGCCCCTTCATTCGCCAGTCTTGAACCGTTGCCGTTAAGAAGGCAGCAAATGACTGACCCTCGGTTGAGCGCAATCGTGGACGAACGCCGCGCGGCGATACTACTGGGCCTCACGCCGCCAGAGTTGCGATGGTTTTCGCGCCTCCTGGGACTGGGCCGCTTGCAAGAAGGCGGCGACGCTGCGCACTTTGTCTTTACGTTCGAAGAATTGAAGCGATTGTCGTCCGCCGCTGCCGCATCCGGGAAGTAGCGGTTTTGAAAGTGCGGCCACCTACCTTCGTCCAGCCAGATCCCTATTCCTTCGTACGGCCCGCCCAGCTTTCGGACCCCCGTGCGTTTTGGCACAACGCTCAACTCTATGTATTGTCAATGAGTTGGGCGGCACAAAAAAACCGAAATCGCATGCCACCAATCCAAGCCTGCAACATCTTATGTTGAATGTCGTACTATAGGTGGGTCCGGAGCCTCCACTTTCCGGTCAGGCGATAGGAGCGGAATGATACCTGGGTACAAGGCATTTTTCTTGGCTTCTGCGATGGTGTTTTTGCTGATGGGGTGCGCCAGGAAAGATCCGCCGGCGTTCGCGCGGCCCCCCGCCGTCGTCACCGTGGCCACGGCGGTCACGCAAGACGTGCCGGTCTATCTTGACGAAGTCGGCCACACCGTCGCCCGCGAAGTCGTCTCGGTACAGCCGCAGGTTCCGGGCACAATCACTCAGATTCTCTTCACCGATGGCGCGGATTTGAAGAAGGGCGATCCGCTGTTTACGATCGATCCGCGGCCTTACGAGGCGCAGCTCAACGCGGCGCAAGCCAACCTAGCCCAATCCAAAGCGGCTCTGGACTTCGCTCGAATCCAATTTGCGCGCGTGCAAGACCTCGTCGAATCCAGGGCGATCGCGCGGCAGGATTACGACACGCGCAAGAACGCCGTGGACGTGGGCGAAGCGCAGGTCCAGCAAAATGAAGCGGCGCTCGAATCCGCACGGCTGAACCTCGAGTACACCTCGATCCGCTCGCCCATCGACGGCCGCGCCGGCCACAGGCTCGTCGATATCGGCAACGTGGTAACGGCCAACACGACGACCTTACTGACCATCGAGCGCATGGACCCGATCTATGCGGACTTTACTGTCACCGAGAGCGATCTTTCCGAAGTACAGCGTGAGGCCGCGCGCCGCGCGCTGAAGGTGGAAGTGCGCCTGCCCGACGCGGCCAAGCCTGAGACCGGATCGCTCACCTTTCTCGACAACTCCGTGCAAAGCTCGAGCGGAACGGTGTTGCTGCGAGCCACAGTGCCGAATCCCGAACGTCATCTTTGGCCGGGCCAGTTCGTGAATGTGCGCCTGGTCCTATCCACGCTGTCGAAAGCAGTGCTCGTGCCTACGGCGGCTGCGCAAGATTCCGCGAAGGGTCCGTTCGTGTACGTAGTCAAGTCCGACTCGACCGCCGACCTTCGCCCCGTGAAGCTCGGGCAAAGGCAGGGGGAATCGGTAGTGATCGAACAGGGCCTCCAGCCCGGTGAAAAGGTCGTCTTGAGCGGTCAGCTGGGCGTAATGCCGGGGGCGAAGGTGAACGTCGTTTCGGGCGCGCCTGCGGGACAGCCGGCCGGACAAGCCGCGGGGCAATCATGAATCTTTCCGAGCCATTCATTCGCCGTCCGGTCATGACCGCGGTCTTGACCGTTTCCGTCATTGTATTCGGCGTGCTCAGTTATCTGCGCCTGCCGGTGAACGATCTACCGGTGGTGGACTACCCGGTGATTTCCGTGCAGGCGAACTATCCGGGAGCAAGTCCCGACACCGTCGCCAACAACATCGCGACGCCACTCGAACGGCAGTTCATGCAGATCAACGGCCTCGAGCTCGTGACTTCGCAAAGCACGCAAGGCCACGTGAGCTTCACCTTGCAATTCGCCCTGGATAAGAGCATTGACGCGGCGGCGACGGATGTTCAGACGGCGATCTCGCAGGCTGCCGGCAACCTTCCCGTCGATTTGCCGTCTCCACCCACATACTCGAAAACCAATCCCAACGATCAGCCCATTTTGTATATCGCCTTGACCAGCGACTCCGTCACCAGCGGCCGACTATACGACTACGGCAGCACGGAAGTGGGCCAGCGAATCAGCATTTTGCCCGGCGTGAGCAGCGTCCTGGTCTTCGGCACCAAGTCCGCCGTGCGCATCAAAGTGGATCCTTCAAAAATGTGGGCGCGCGGGATTTCGATCGACGACCTGACAAATGCGGTGAGAAACGGGACGAGTTACATCGGCGCAGGGCAGTTGGATAGCCCGTCGGGCACGGCCCTGCTCCAACCAAAAGGGCAGCTCGAAAATGCCGCCGCGTACGGGAATCTGATCGTCAGCAGCACGAGCGCCGGGCCCGTGTACTTGCGCGACGTCGCCACGGTGGAAGACGCGGTGCAGGACGAGCGCATTCGGATGAAATTCTGGGTGCGCGGATACGGAGAACCGACCGCCACGGTCGTCGTAGCCGTCAATCGGCAGGCCGGTTCGAATGCGGTCGCCGTGGCGAAGAGCGTGCGCGACCTGCTTCCGATCATCGGCGCCGAGCTTCCCGCGTCGGTGCGAGTCACGCCGATTTACGACCGCTCGCAGACGATCGTCAATTCGGTGGCCGACGTGCAAGCAACGCTGCTGTTCGCGTTCGTCCTCGTCGTCGCCGTGATTTTCATATTCTTGGGAAGGGCGACGGATACACTGATTCCCGCCGTGGCTCTGCCATTGTCGCTGCTGCTGACGTTCATGGCCATGCGCCAGTTCGGATACAGCCTGGACAATCTGTCGCTGATGGCCTTGACGCTGGCGATCGGATTTCTGGTGGACGACGCCATCGTGTTTCTGGAGAACACGGTACGCTTGATGGAACAAGGCTTGAAACCGCTCGAGGCGACCCTCGAGAGCGCGCGCGAGATAAGCTTCACGATTCTTTCCATGACGGTTTCACTGGCGGCCGTATTTTTTCCGCTCGTGTTCATGTCCGGGCTGGTGGGACGAATCTTCCGCGAGTTTGCGATCACCATCGTGGTTTCGATCTTCGCTTCGGGGTTGGTGTCGCTCACGCTCACGCCGCTGATGTGCGCGCGGCTGTTGAAACCGAGAGGGCACGGCGTCAAAAAGAACTGGATGGAGCGCACGGTCGGTCGGGCCGAGGAAAAGGTCCTCCAGGTTTACGGGAAATCGCTGTGGTGGTTCCTGCGTCATCGGTGGATCTCCGCGCTGACGTGGATCGCCTGCATGGCCGGCACAGTCGTTCTCTTTTCCGCAGTGCCGAAGGCCTTCTTGCCTGTTGGCGACAGCAGCTTCATCTGGGGAGTCATGATCGGCAAGGAGGGCTCCTCGCCCGAGCAGATGCACGCTTTGCAGGATCAAGCTGGGGTGCTCATGCGCGACAACCCCGCCGTCGGGGCCACGTTCACGATGACGGGAAACAACCAATTCCTGGCCTCGAATCAGGGCCTTCTCCTCGCGTTTTTGTACCCTCCACAGAAGCGCGCGCCGATTGAAGCGGTCGCGGGTGGATTGATGGGCCGGCTAATCGGCGTCCCCGGTATTTTTCCTTTTCTCCGTCCGTTTCCTGTGCTGGAAATCAGCACGGGTGCGACCAATACGAATCAGGGGCAGTATGCCTATTCGGTTTCGGGAGTGAACTCGCAACAGGTTTACGACGTGGCGCAGCAGTTGATGGCAAAGTTGATGCAATACCCGGGGTTCGCAACCGTCTCGAGCGATTTTTTCGACCACACCCCGAACTTGGAGATCAATATTCGCCGCGATCAGACCCGCACGTACGGCGTGTCGGAAGCACGGATCCTGAATCTACTGCGTAACGCCTATTCGCAGAATTACTTGTACCTGATCAAGAAGCCCGAGGATCAATACCAGGTGATTCTGGAAGTGAAGGACAACGAGCGCGCGCACGCCAACGATCTGTCGCTGCTTTACATCCGCTCGGACGACGGAAAAAATCTCGTCCCGCTCAGCGCGCTGGTGGATTGGAAAACCACGCTCGGGCCCCAGAATGTGAATCACCTCAACCAGTTCACCGCCGTGACGATCTATTTCAATTTGAAGCCGGGCGTGGCGATCGGCGACGCCACGAACTACATTTCCAAGGCCGCGTCGGAGATCGTGCCCGTAACGATTCGCGCCAGCCTGCAGGGCGAGGCGCTGACCTTCCGCGATACGGTGCGCGACCTGACGATCCTGATGGCGCTGGCCGTATTCGTCATGTATGTGATCCTGGCGATTCTATATGAGAGTTACGTGCACCCGTTGACCGTGCTCTCGACGCTGCCGACGGCGCTGGTGGGCGGGCTGCTGACCTTGTACCTATTCGGACAGGAGGCGTCGTTGTACGCCTTCGTGGGGATGTTCATGCTGATGGGCATCGTCAAGAAGAACGGAATCATGATCGTCGATTTCGCCCGGCAACGCGTGGAGGCAGGAGAGACTGCGGAGAACGCCATCCATGAGGCCAGCCTGGACCGTTTCCGCCCGATCCTTATGACCACGCTTGCGGCGATCATCGGCGCCGTGCCCATCGCCGCGGGATACGGGGCCGACGGAAGTTCGCGCCGGCCGCTCGGCATGGTGATCGTGGGTGGGTTGGTGGTGTCCCAATTCATCACTCTCTACGTAACGCCGGTGATTTATTTGTACCTCGAGGAGTTCCAGGAAAAAGTGTTGAACCGCACGTCGTTCTTCCATTCGGGGCACTCGCAGATTCCCGCGACAGGCGGTGCAATTCCCGCGCAGGATGGAGCGGCGGATTGATGTGTGCTCACGTTTGTAGTTTCAGATAAGCCAAAGGAACTTCCCCGGGTCTAAAGACCCAGGCTACAGCAGGACGAAGCGCTGTAGCCCGCCTCTTTAGAGGCGGGGTAACGTTCCGGAGTTGATCCGATTGCTTTTAAGCACACTATGAAGACTTTTCCCCTCAATCGACGCGCGGTTTCCTGTCTGCCTTTTGCGCTTTGCACCCTGGTCGTATTTTTCTCAGGATGCACGGTCGGCCCGAATTACAACCGGCCGAACGTCAATGTCCCCAATGAATACCGGACGCTCGAACCGGCCGGAGCGTCCGCGCTTTCATCGCAATCGTTGGGCGACCAGAAATGGGCCGAAGTTTTCCAGGACGAAAAACTCCAGCAATTGATTCACACGGCGCTGCAACAAAATTATGACGCGCGGATCGCGGCGGCTCGCGTTCTCGAAGCCGAGGCACAAGTGGGCCTGGCGCGCGCGAATCAATTGCCAACGCTCAACGTAACCGCCAGCGGCACCGGCCAGCACAATCCCGCGACGGGACCCATCCCTGCGTACACGTTCACGTTCGGCAGAATCGTGGCGAACGCCGCGTGGGACGCAGACTTCTGGGGCAAGTATCGCCGCGGTACGGAGGCGGCACGCGCGAACTTGCTGGCGAGCGACTGGGCGCGCCAGGAAGTGAACTCAACGCTCGTGGCCAATGTGGCGGCCGGGTACTTCCAGCTTCGTGAACTCGATCTGGAACTCGACATTTCGCAGAAGGCGCTCGAATCCCGCAAGGAATCTCTGGATCTGACCAAGACGCTCGAGGAACACGGAATCAATACGATCCTGGACGTGCGGCAGGCCGAGCAACTGGTTTACACCGCCGCCGCGGACATCGCCGACTTGAGGCGGCGCATCGGCCAGCAAGAGGATTTGCTGAACATCCTCGTGGGAAACAATCCGGGGCCGATCGTGCGCGGCAAGGAACTCGTCGATGAGCCGCATGCGCCAATGGTGCCGGCAGGGCTGCCGTCGTCACTGCTCGAGCGCCGCCCGGATATTCGCCAGTCGGAGCAACTGCTGGTTGCGGCGAACGCGCGCATCGGCGTCGCGCGGGCCGCGTATTTCCCGGACATCGCGCTCACCGCCGGGCCGGGATTTCAAAGCTCGGCGCTGGGGAGCCTGTTCAGCGGCTCCGCCGGGCTGTGGAGTTTCGCAGGAACGATCACGCAGCCCATTTTTGAAGGCGGCGCGCTGAAATCCAATGTGCGGCTCGCCCAGGCGCAGCAGCAGGAAGCGCTGCTCACCTACCAGCAGTCGATTCAAGGCGCGTTTCGCGACGTCTCCGACGCGCTGATCGCCTATCAGCAGGACCAGGAATTTCGCGCGCAAGAGGAGCAGCTCGCGCACGCCGCGCAAGACGCCGCACAGCTTTCCGGCAAGCGCTACGAAGCCGGCACCACGAACTATTTGGAGGTCCTGACGAACGAGACGAACGCCCTCTCCGCGGAACTCGGCCTCGCGCAAGCCCGCCTCAACGAACTCCTATCCCTAGTGCAAATCTACAAAGCCCTTGGCGGCGGATGGCAGCAGTAGGACAGGCTTTCAGCCTGTCAGGGTTTTATCCAAATTCATGCATTGATTACGTCAGACAGGCTGAAAGCCTGTCCTACTGTTGCGTCACTTCGCGCAGCCTGCGCTCGAGGAAGCGGCGCTCGCTCTCGTTGGTCACTAGAGTGAGGGCTTGCTCGTAGCTTTTCGCCGCCTCATCGCGCAAGCCCAGGCGCCGCAGCAAATCGGCGCGAGCGGCGTGCAGCAGGTGATAGTCGCTCAAGTCGTTCGTGGCGGCGAGTCCATCGATTTCAGCAAGACCTGCGCGAGGCCCGCTCGCCATGGCCACAGCCACCGCGCGATTGAGCGAGACGATGGGTGAAGGCTGCACACGCCCGAGCTGGTCGTAGAGACGAACGATTGCGGCCCAGTCGGTATCGCCGGGACGACCCACTTTGCAATGCTCGGCGGCGATCGCAGCCTGCAGAGCGATAGGCCCGGGCGCGCCGCGCGGCAGGTCTTTCAGGATCGCCTGAGCCTCATCGATCTGTTTATGATTCCAGCGGCGGCGATCCTGCTCCTCCAGAATGATGATCTCTCCGGCCTCATCCAGGCGCGAATCGCGCCGTGCGTCGTGAAGCAGCATGAGAGCGATGAGGGCCCTTGCTTCCGCTGGGGACTGCGACTCCATTAGCGACACCACCAGCCGCCCGAGCCGGATCGCCTCGGCGCACAGATCCGTCCGGACGAGAGCAGCGCCGCGCGTCGCCAGGTATCCTTCGTTGAAGACAAGATAGATCACCGTCAAAACGGCGTCGAGCCGGTCGGCAACCTCATCCGTCCCAGGAACGACATACGGAATGCCCGCGTCGCGGATCTTGCTTTTCGCGCGCACCAGGCGCTGGGCCATCGTGGTGGAAGTAACAAGAAATGCCCGGGCGATCTCGTCCGTTTCCAGGCCGCAGAGGGTCCTCAGCGTCAGCGCGACCTGCGCCTCCGGCGCCAGTGCCGGGTGGCAGCAGGTGAAGATGAGCCGCAGCCGGTCATCCGGAATTTCGCCATTCCCGTAATTGGGTTCTTCGGCGGCCCGAACCATCCCCGACACAGCATAGGATTCCAGCTTCTGCGCGTAACTCCCCTGGCGGCGAATGCGGTCGATGGCCTTGTGCTTGGCCGTCTGAATAATCCAGGCGCGCGGGACCTCCGGAACGCCGGACTCCCGCCACTGATCTACAGCGGCGGCAAAGGCTTCCTGGGCGCACTCCTCCGCCAGGTCAAAATCGCCAAAGAGGCGGATCAACGTGGCGACGATACGGCCCCAATCGGAGCGGTAGACCTCTTCGACGGCTAGGGCGGCGCTGACTCCGGAAGACATACGCGATTGTATGAATTTTTTGGTATAGATGTCGATCTGGACGAGCGTCATTCGATCTACCTATGTGGAGGCAATCGGCATGAAATACATGCTGCTGATCTACCTGGACGAAGACGGGCTGAGCGAGAGCGACCGGGCGACCTGCTATCAGGAATCGGCGCAATACGCGGTTGAGCTCAGCAAGAGGAAGCAATATCTCGGCGCCGGGCCACTCCACCCAACCTCCACAGCCACGAGCGTGCGAGTGCGCGATAACAAGCGTGTCGTGACCGACGGGCCCTTCGCGGAAACTCGCGAGCAGCTTGGCGGCTATTTCCTCATCGACGCCAAGGACCTCGACGAGGCCATCGGCATCGCCGGGCAGGTCCCGGCGGGGCGATGGGGGACCGTTGAGATCCGGCCCGTCGTGGAGATTCCCGGCTTGCCCGTTGCGTAGCGGCAGGCAAACGCAACAGATTCAATGTCCACTCATATGAGCGAATCGGAGGTGATTGAAATGCAATTCATGTTGATGGTCAAAACCAGCGGGGATTTCGAGGGCGGTTGCAAACCGAGCGACGAGTTGATGGCTGCAGTCGGAAACTACACGCAGGAGCTGCGGAAGGCCGGGGCGCTCGTCGAACTCTCCAGGCTTCATCCCAGCTCCAAGGGCGCGCGCGTCAAGCTCCTGGGGCAGGATCGCATTGTCACGGACGGGCCCTTTGCCGAAACGAAGGAGCTGGTCGGAGGCTACTGGATCATTCGGGCGAATTCAATTGACGAAGCCATCGCATGGGCCAAGCGCGCTCCCGCGCCGGAAGGAAAAGCCTGCGAGATCGAGATTCGCCAATTCCTCGAGATGGAGAATTTCTTTCCGGCTGGGCCCGCGGATCGCGCGGTGAAGACCGGCAAGGAACTCGCAAAAGCGAACAAACAATCGCAATAGCGTTGTCGATTCCGGCGGGGGCCGTTCGACTTAAGGGTAGAGCGGCGAAAAAAACCGTTCCTAAAACTTGAACGACGCAGTTCAAAAACAAAACTACAGGAGAACAATCATGAAATTTCTGAGCGTATACAAGACAGTGGAAACCGGCTTACCCCCGACGCAGGAAGAAATGACCACGATGGGCAAGCTGATCGAGGAAGGAATGAAGGCGGGCTGGCTGGTCGCCGTCGAGGGCTGCATGCCCAGCGTCACGGGCGCGCGCGTTCGAAAGACGGGAGGCAAGACGGTGGTGACGGACGGCCCGTTCGTAGAAACGAAGGAACTGATCGGCGGGCTGGCTATCCTGCAGGCGAATTCCAAGGAGCACGCCATCGAATTGACGAAGTATTTTCTCAGCCACGCGGCCGACGGCGAGTGCGAGCTGCGACAACTGGCCGAGGTGACCTGCGTGGATCAGCAGAAGCAGGCGAAAACCGCGGCTTAGCCGCGGCGCAATTCAGGTGATGCGGGAGCTAACGGCAGTCTCCTGCATCACCGAAGGGTGGGATGATCGCGGCAGGACGAAAGGAGAAGAACGCCATGCAAAGGATCACGCCGTTTTTGTGGTTCGACAGAGACGCCGAAGAGGCAGCGCAATTTTACGTCTCCATTTTCAAAAACTCGAAGATGGGCGCGGTGAATCGCTACGGCGACCACGGGCCCGGGCCGAAGGGCTCGGTGATGATCGCCGCGTTCCAGATCGACGGGCACGAGTTCCTCGCGCTCAACGGAGGCCCGCAATTCAAATTTACTCCGGCCATTTCCTTCGTGGTGAATTGCGAGACGCAAGAAGAGGTCGATCACTACTGGGACAAGCTTTCGGAAGGCGGGACAAACCAGCAGTGCGGCTGGCTGCAGGACAGGTTCGGCGTGTCCTGGCAAATCGTTCCGACGGCGCTGGCCAGGCTGATGAGCGACCCGGATCGCGAAAAAACGAGCCGCGTGATGGGCGCGCTCATGCAAATGACCAAAATCGATATTCAGCGGCTGGAGCAAGCGTATAGGGCGGCGTAACAAAGAGCGAGCAGGGTGAAACCAAATCGATTCAGGAGAGATGCAGATGCGATTCATGATGATCGTCAAAGCGAGCAAAGATTCCGAAGCCGGCAAAATGCCGAGCGAAGAGCTTCTCAGCGCGATGGGGAAGTACAACGAAGAGCTAATGAAGGCCGGCGTGCTGGTGGATCTCTCCGGGCTCCAGCCCAGCTCGAAGGGCTTCCGAGTGAGATTTTCGCAAGGGAAAGCCATGGTGACGGATGGCCCGTTCCCGGAGACGAAAGAATTGATCGCGGGCTACTGGGTCATCAACGTGAAATCCAGAGCGGAAGCGATGGAATGGGCCAAGCGCGTACCTCCTCCACATCCTGGCCAGGAATGCGAAATCGAAATCCGACAGTTCTTTGAGCTCGAGGATTTCGCGCCGGGTCCTGCGATCGAGCGCCACGCGGTACTGGGGAAAGAGCTGGCCAAGACGAAAAAACAATCGCGGTGAGCTGTCGATTTCGATGTCCGCTGTTCGACTAACCAATAGCAGGGTGGATGAAAATCTTGGATCGAAGGAAGGAGACGCGATGAAATTCGAAACTTACCTGCACTTTGACGGTGATTGCGAGCAAGCCTTGAAATTTTACGAGCAGTGCCTGGGCGGAAAGATTGAGGCGCTGCTGCCGTACGCGAGTGCGCCAACCCAGGATCAGCGCGTCCCCGCTGAGTGGCGCAACAAGATCATGCACGGGCGACTAACGATCGGCGATGCGGCCATCATGGGAATGGACGCTCCCCCGAACTATTTCGAACAGCCCAAGGGCTTTTCTGTCTCGATCATGCTCAGCGATCCAGCTGAAGCGGAGCGGCTGTTCCACGCGCTCGAACAAGGCGGAACCGTGCGGATGCCCATTCAACAGACATTTTGGGCCACACGCTTTGGCATGTTGACCGATCGCTTCGGCACTCCGTGGATGATCAACTGCACTCAAGCGGCGGAGCGGGCTGCCTAGCTACTCCGCGCGAAGGAGAAAATCAATGAGCACAGCGGCGCATTTCGTATCGCAAGCAACAGCTGAACCGGGCTCCATCGGGAAGAAATCGCTGTGGGCCGGGCGCATTTTCAGCGGCTTCGTCACGGCGTTTCTGGTCTTTGACGCGGTGATCCATCTTCTCAGGC
>Ga0210410_10001231_pt1 | contig 24428 bp, 17 predicted proteins | sample IncBWC4MmetaG_FD_161058 | JGI IMG/M metagenome (GOLD analysis project Ga0210410, IMG submission 161058) | Forest soil microbial communities from Barre Woods Harvard Forest LTER site, Petersham, Massachusetts, United States - Inc-BW-C-4-M | ecosystem: Environmental > Terrestrial > Soil >... | reverse complement strand
CCTGGAAGCGCTGTCCCAGCTTGGCGTCACGGAATCGGCGCGCTGCATTCTGTCTTTTCTAAAAGCGCGGCTGAGACCGATGCGCGATCCGAAGTCGTTCGAGGATTGGGTGGTGAACGAGTTCGGGGAGCGGCTGTTCCGGATTTTCTTTAAGACTTACACGGAAAAAGTCTGGGGCATGAGTTGCAAGGAGATTTCCGCAGACTGGGCGGCGCAGCGGATCAAGGGACTCACGTTGAGCGGCGCAATCAAGAATGCGTTGCTGCCGAGGCGGAAACCGGGGGACCGTGCGCAGGTGGTGAAGACGTTGATTGACACGTTCCGCTACCCGCGGCTTGGGCCGGGCATGATGTGGAAGGCATTCGCGGAAAAAGTTCGCACACTGGGGGGAGAAGTGCTGCAGGGACGCAGCGTTGTGGCATGCCGGTTCGATGCGGCAAGTTCCGCGTGGACGGTTACTGCGCGCACGGCCGGTGGAGCGACGGAAGAATTTCGCGGCGAACACCTCATTTCCTCCATGCCGATGCGGCAACTGGTCGCGCAAATCGAACCGCCGCTTCCGGAAGCGGCGGTTCGATCGGGCAATTCCCTTCGTTACCGGGACTTTCTGACAGTCGGGCTCATCCTGCGCGAGCGCAATCGCTTCAACGACAACTGGATTTACATCCACGATCCGAACGTAAAAATGGGTCGGCTGCAGAATTACAAATCCTGGTCGCCGGAGATGGTGCCGGATCCGGACTACTGCTGCTACGGCCTGGAGTATTTTTGCAATGAAGGCGACGGGCTCTGGACGAGGAGCGACGCGGGCTTGATTGCGCTTGGGGCGAATGAACTGGAGCAGGTCGGGCTCGGCAGCGCGTCGGATGTGGTGGACGGGTGCGTGATCCGGCAGCCAAAGGCCTATCCGGTCTACGACGATGATTACCAGCGGCATGTGGGGATAATTCGCCGCGAATTGCAAACGCACTGCCGCAATCTGCATCTCGTCGGACGCAACGGCATGCACAAATACAACAATCAGGATCACGCGATGATGACGGCCCTGCTGGCGGCGCGAAATATTCTGGCGGGGGAAAACAAGTACGACGTCTGGTCGGTAAACGAAGACGGCGAATATCACGAATCCGGCCGGGCGGGAGAGCAATTCGAGAACGTTCCGGAACAAGCCGGTTGCATCAACGGAAGTGAACAAAACAAAGCGCTGAGTTGAAGTCTAGGGCAGCACGACGCCATTCACGGAGACGGTGCCGTTGGGATTGTGTGCTGCGTTGTGGCACATCAGCGTGCAAGTGTTCGTGGAACGGTTGTAAGTGATCGGCGCCGTCTGATTCTGGCCGACAACCGCGACGTCACAATTAATGAGCCGCTCTCCGGTGACTCCCGCGCTGAGAGAACCGAGGCCGTGCGTCGTATGGCAGCCGGAGCAGGAGAAACCATCGTTGGAAATGTGGCGGGTGTGCTGCGGCCAACTGGCGTTGGAAATGATGTTGTTCAGGTCGGGGCACTTTGCGCAAAGCGCGCGAAGCTCTCCTTGTCAATGTTGATTTGGGTGATATACCCCAAATGTGATGGGAACTCACGCAAGAAACTGATGAAAATTTCAGCAATTCCGTCTCGGTCTAGCTGGTTTGCAACCGGACAAACTCTAATTACTACAACGCGTTGAGGTAACCTCCGAGGCGGAGGCACTCATCTAACTGAGGGTGGAGGTTTGTGCGTGCGCAACTCAATTGTCCTCTTTGTCATGTTCTGTGTCTGCTGCGTGGTGGCGGCACTCACTTTTAACACCTCCAGCTACGGCGTTGAGTCCGCTCCTTCGCTGGATCATCACCTACGGCTTTATCACACGCACACGGGCGAGCGGATCGACATCGTTTACCGGCACGGTGATACACTCTTGCCCGAAGCGGAGGAGCAGCTCGATCATTTTCTGCGCGACCATCGAACCGGTGAAGTGAAACACTTCGATCCGCGCGTGTTCGATATCCTTTCGCAACTCACCAGCGCCGTCGGCCATCCGGACGCGGAAATCGAGATAATCTGCGGCTATCGCTCCTCCTGGAGCAATGAGTTTCTTCGCTCGAATTCCCCCGGCGTGGCCAAGAAGAGTTTGCACATGCAAGCGCACGCGATTGATATCCGGATCCCGGGCGTAAGCACGCTGGCCTTGCGCAACGCGGCACTGGCTTTGGGGCAAGGTGGCGTCGGTTACTACCCGCGATCGGGATTTGTGCACGTGGATACCGGGCGGGTGCGGACGTGGTGCTATGGATGCGCGGCGAATGGCGCGCCTCGCGACTGATTTGTTTCCGGAAATATCCCCGAACTATTTCCGCGAGATGTAGGCCTGGCTAAACAGGGGTATCAGGCTCTTGTCGTGGCCGTAGATATCTTCAAAGAAATAGATCTTCCCGTCCTCCGGCGCGATTGCCGTTCCGTAAACCAGCAACACCGGGATTTCTTTCGTAAGATTGACCTGCTGCGCCTTCTCCGCCTTGAACGCGGCGTCCACGCGTTCGCTGGTCCAACCAGGATTGTTTCGCAACACCCACTCCGCCAGCTTGGCAGGATTCTCGACGCGGACACAACCGTGACTGAAGTCTCTGCGGGTTTCCCCGAACGCGGCCTGTGAAGGGGTGGAATGGAGATAGACGTTGTTGTTGTTCGGGAAAATAAACTTGATCAGACCGAGAGCATTCTTGGGGCCCGGTTTCTGGCGGACCATCAGTTTTCCCGCACGCAATTGCGCGAGCACGTCGTCGCTGATGATTCCGTCGGTAACCACCTGGCCGGAATTTGTTGTCACTTCGAAATCATTTTTCTGAATATAGGCGCGGTCCTTGGTAATCTTCGGGACAATCTCGTTGCGCAAGATACTCGGTGGAACATTCCAATAGGGCCAGAAGATCAAATACTTCATGTCTTCTTCCATTACCGGGGTTTCCGTGCGCAGGGCCCGCCCCACCACCACGGGCATGCTGACCGCCACCTTCCCTTGTTCGTTGTAAGCCCGCAACAGGAATTCCGGGATGTTGACCAAAACAGGAGGCTGGTCAAAATTGTGAGGCAGCCAGCGCCAGCGCTCCAGGGTTAACCGCAGCTGTTCCACGCGGTAGTTCATCGGCCGGTTGAGTTCTGCGATGGTTTGCGCGCCCAGTTTCCCTTGAGGGTCCAGCCCGTGGCGGGCCTGAAAGCGCTTCACGCCCTCCACGACATCTCCTTGATAAATGGGCGGGGCGTTGGTTGGGGTTGCGGAGGTTGCGGTTGCGGGTGCTGTCGTGGCGCTTGCGGGCAAATCTCCCAGAAATTTCAAGCGAGCCACCAGCTGAGGCATAGCTTCATAAGGTTGGCCGGGCGAAACAGGCTTGGCGACCGCGGGCAAGGGATCCAATTTCTCCTCCGCGGCCAACTTCGTATAGACCTGCAAGGCCTGCAGCGTGCGTTGATAACCAAGGTATGGCGGCTCAAGCTTCGCTAAGGCGTCGCTGACGTTGGCGGCCGGGGCCACCCGCTTCAGGAGAAAATCGCATAAATCATATTCGTTTCGCTCGGGTTCAAAATCGGTGTGCAAAGTGCGTGGATCGACTCTTCCCAAGTGCAGGTCCGAAGCGTAGCGCATTCCCGAGACCGTCATCGCGACGTCGAAGTTCACCAGCGCGTTTTCGTCTTTGGACGAAACCGCGGAAAGCGTACTCACTCGCGCGGGCCAGCGTTCGGCATCGTAATCCTTGCTGTCGAGGCCTTTATTTCCGGCCTGCTGCAGGATGCCGATGAGGTCAAGAGCCTGCTGCGTGGGCTTTCCTCCACGGCTCCATTCGAGAGCGTATCCGGCTTTTTCGTAAAACTTCTTGATCTGCGGTGAGTAATCGGAAAAATTGGGCCACTGCAGTTCTTCCAGGCGTCCTTTATCGAGAAGCGCGCGCAATTGTGCCTGGCCGCTCGGGCTCAGGGAATCCGCGGGAGAGCTCGCGGCCGACGGAGTTTGTTTCGGTGCGGCCCGGTCAACTTGCGGCGCACCGAGCGAGCAACCGGCGATGCCCAACAAAAGGGCTGCACCTGCAAACTTTATTCTGAGTGATACGTTCATGATCGCACCTTGCTGCTCAAGATTTTACGCGAAGCACGGCGGCTCCGCGAATCGCGTCGTTCTTTAGCGCATTCAGCGCTCGATTGGCCTCAGCCAGAGGAAAGACCTGCACATGTGTCCGGACGGGAATTTCGGCGGCGAGCTTCAGAAACTGCGCGCCGTCTTCGCGCGTGTTGTTGGCTACGCTGCGGATGCTGCGCTCCTGATACAGGAGATTGTAGGAAAAAGACGGAATATCGCTCATGTGAATGCCCCCCAGAATCAGGCGGCCGCCTTTCTTGAGCGCGGCAAGAGCTGCGGGAACGATTTCGCCGGCGGGAGCGAAGACGATGGCCGCGTCGAGTTTTTGGGGCGGCGCATCCAGAGTGCCGCCCGTCCAGGCCGCACCCAACTCTTTCGCTAACGTTTGATGCCGGGCATCGCGAGAGGATGCGTACACTTCCACTCCCCAGTGGCGCGCCACTTGGATCGCGACGTGGCCGGCTGCGCCAAAACCGTAGAGTCCCAGGCGGGCGCCGGCCTTCACGCCGCTGAGACGCAAACAGCGGTAACCGATGATCCCGGCGCAGAGGAGGGGAGCGGCTTGTTCCGCGGGCAGATTTTCCGGCAGCGGGTAGACAAAATCCTCCGGGGCAACCAGATACTCGGCGTAGCCGCCGTTTACTGTGTATCCCGTGAACTGCGGATTGTCACAAAGGTTCTCTTCCCCGCGGCGGCAATATTCGCAGGTGCCATCAGTCTTGTGCAGCCAGGCGACGCCAACTCGTGAACCGATCGCCATGCGTTCCGCGCCAATTCCGGCCGCGGCCACATGCCCCACCGCTTGATGCCCGGGAATGACGGGAGATTTTTTCGGAGGAAGCTCTCCTTCGACGACGTGCAGGTCCGTGCGGCAGACGCCGCAGACTTCTACGCGGATGGAGACTTCGCCGGGGCCCGGCTCGGGCCGGGGCACATCGCCAAATTCGAGGGGATTGGATTCAACTTTTGCGGGCGTGCGGAGGAAACAGGCCTTCATCATCAGCCCTCAATCCAAAGTTCCCCCCGGCGCCAAAGAATGGAGCCAACACACGTGTTGGAAGAAACATACACAAGATGAAGGAGGAAGAAAAGGCGATTTTTCCGCGCGGAAGGCCTGGGGATTTCCAGTGGCGGGTCAGTTTCCGACTACCTCGCTATTCACGCCCTAGAAGTAACAGCTGGTCAGCGAACTTCTAAGTTATTATGCTTTAGCAGCAGAATTTGGAAGAGTTGAAAGTTTCTTTTTCAGAATGAACTACAAAGCCATTTTCAGTAAGCTGATTCCAATTCGGTGGCAACAAACCAGCAAGAGCGATCCACTGTCGATGGTTTTGCTTCTGCGGAAGCCGCACTTATTTAACGCTGACGAACTCCGACTGGCGGCCCAGCGGGCTTGGCATACATCTTTCGCGGGCGGCGAAGGTTCCATGCATTGCGTGAAGCAATCGGGCACGGTGACGCTGATGAAAGCGGGGCCACATTTGCTCAATTTTTTCTATCGCTCCGGGCCTTACATCGAAAACCCGAAGGAAAATGTGGATTGGCTTCCACAACCAAGTCAACAGCAAGCATGGATACAACACTCAGGTTGCTTGGGAGTCGACTACTTAAATGATGGCGTTAGCGTAGAGATTGGGTACTGCGTACTCGCACAGCTCGTTTCAGAAATGCTCGATGGCAACTGTACGGGAATTTACATTCCAAGAGAGCAAAGCTTGATTCCAAACGATGAATCGCTCTACTTGGAATTGCACAGGCTTGGGTCCTCTTGTGAATCTGGCGTCAACGGAAAAGCGTAAGTCTTAATTAGTTTGAATGTATGGCTCGGATAGTCGGAAACCGGCCCCTTACCGGATTCCGGGGCGGCTTGCTTTCTGTGGGCGGAGACTCTAGGCTGAAAAGCTTATGAATGATCTGACGCCCGAAATGCTGATGATGGGGTTTATCTCCTATATCGTTTTCCTGTTTTCCACCACGTGCCATGAGGCTTCCCATGCGCTGGCGGCAAAAATCGGCGGAGACTCCACTGCGGCGATGGGCGGGCAGGTCAGCTTGAACCCGATTCCGCATATCCGGCGCTCGCCGTTTGGCATGGTCGTCTTTCCCCTTCTGAGTTTTTTCCTTTCTGGCGGCGGCATGATCGGCTGGGCCAGCGCGCCGTACGATCCGCTGTGGGAGCGGCGGCATCCGCGGCGGTCGGCGTGGATGGCGCTGGCGGGGCCGGCGGCCAACTTCACGCTGATGCTGCTGGCCGTTGCGGCGCTTCGAGGAGGAATGGCGTTGCAGCTCTTCCACCGCGATCCGGTCACGGGGGCGCCGAGCCTGCTGGCAATCACGCTGCGGGTGGTGTTTTTCCTGAACCTGCTGCTGGGAACGTTCAACCTGCTTCCGGTTCCGCCGCTCGATGGCAGCACGGGCATAATGCTCCTCATGAGCGAAACGCAGGCGCAGAAATACCTGGACTGGATTCGCGGGAGCAGTTATGCGATGGCGGGCCTGCTGGTTGGCATGTTGGTTTTTCGCGAGGTGTATCCGTATATCGAAGCGTTCGCGATGCGGGTCTTCTTCTAGCCGCGAGCGCAGATGTTTTCCGCGGGGATTCTCTGAAACTTTCCTAATACCAGCCCAGTTTGGACCACCATCGGAGGCGTTGTCTCTTCCTTGTACACTCGGCCGGGTGTGCCTGATTTAAGTGCTTGCGAATTGCGGGGTTGCCCTGCGGCTGATGGCCGATGAACTGCTCTTTTCACAGCGGAGGCGACGGATGGCCAATTCGGATACGCAATCGCTGACGCAGACCGGAATGGTGGAGGTATCGGGCTGGGACGAAAACCAGGTTTTCTTTGTGGAGCGATCGGAACTCGGGTGGGACGAATACGCGGGAAAACACGTGACGCTGACGCGGATGTTGTCGGAGGGCTCCATCATATTTGTGCGGCCAATCCAGCCGATGGCGCTTCATCGCGCCAACCCGATTCCGTACGAAGCGGAATTTCTGGGCTGCAGCCCGGAAGGAAACCACCAGTTCCGGCTGAATGGAGTGCAGCCGCGGCACAGCCGAGAGAACTTCACGGTAAATTGAGGAACGTTTCCCATCCACTTCGGGACAACGGCCCATTTTGGCAGTGATTTGCTGGATTTCTGTGTTTCCTCTCACGTTGTGCTTTCCAATCACCGGCCGGTGAAATTCTGGAAATAACGCCGCCACACCGCTGAAAGAGTTCCACTTAACACCAAGTTATTCCTGGGTCACCGGCGATTCCGATCATTTTCAGAGAGAGAATGGATGGGACACCTGTTTGGCACAGCGGTTGCCTCTTTGTGGGACATGGCCTACGCAACCTACAAATCAGTGGCGGTAACCCCAATCCACAGTTCCCTTACGCCCTGCATTTTCGACGACGACCCAAACGAGCGGGACTCGCTCTCCCACCTGATCACCGATATGGGCTACGAACCGGTTTCGACCGCGGACGCCGAAGAAGCGTTGCGGTTGATTCGCATGGGCCGTTGCCGGGTGGTTTTCGCCAGCACGCATCTGGAAAACCCCGATCCGTTTGATTTTCTGGACCGCGCGCTGCGCTGCGATCCTGGCGCGAACGTGATGATAATGACCGCTCAATACACACTGGAGGGAGCGCTCGAGGCCATCCGGCGCGGGGCCGCGGATTTTCTGCCCAAGCCACTGGACCATGTGAGGCTGAAGCGGACGCTGGACGACCTTGCGGCCCTTTACGACCAGCGGCGACGGGTGCGTTCGCTGGAAGAGCAGCTTCTGAAGGATCTGGAATTCCACGGTATCGTGGGGAAAAGCCCGGCGATGCTGGAGGTTTTCGATTTTACGCGGAAGGTGGCGCGGCATTACACGAACGTGCTGCTGGTGGGCCCGACTGGCGCCGGGAAAGAGCTGGTGGCGCGGGCGATTCACCAGATCAGTCCGGTAGGCACGCAGCGGCTGGCGGTTTGCAACTGCTCGGCGATGGTGGACACGCTGCTGGAGAGCCAGTTGTTCGGGCACGTGCGCGGGGCGTTTACCGGCGCGACGGATACGCGGCCGGGACTGTTCGAATACGCCAACGGCGGAACGGTGTTTCTGGATGAAGTGGGAGAGACTTCGCTGCCCATGCAGGCGAAATTGCTTCGTGTGATCCAGAACCGCGAGATCCAGCGCGTGGGATCGCCGGAAGTGAAGCAGGTGAATGTCCGGCTGATCGCAGCGACGAACCGTGATTTACGCGCGGAGGTGCTCTCCGGGCGGTTCCGCGAGGACCTGTTCTACCGGCTGAGCTCGATTCAGATTCGCATTCCTTCGCTGGCCGAGCGGCTGGAGGATATTCCCCTGCTGGTGCAGTTTTTCCTCAAGAAATACAACGACTCGTATGGGAAAAATATCGCCGGGCTGACGCGGCGCGCACAGACCGTGCTGCTGCAGCATGCGTGGCCGGGGAATGTACGGGAACTGGAAAACGTGATTTCGACCGCGTGCATCACCGCCACGGGCGACTTCATTGACATCAGCGACCTGCCGGAACACTTGCAACATCGCAACACCCGGATTGCGGGAGACGAGGACTGGCGGCCGCTGTCGCTCGAGGAAGTGCGCAAGGTGCACATCCAAAAAGTGCTCCAGATGTGCAACGGCAACCGGTTGCGCGCGGCGCAGATTCTGGGAATTGGCCGCACCAGCTTGTACCGCTACCTGAAGCGCGACGGATACGACGTCCGCCCGCACACCAACGGCGTCGCCGCCTGAGATTTTCCTCCGCCGAAGCAGCTGGGGCGAGCCGCCCCGTCCCAGCTGCGTGTCGTTTGTACCTCCATCTGTACCTGTCGATTCCCCAGGTCCCGGAAAGAGTTCAGAGGGCGTCATTCCTCACCTCGTAGATGTGTTGAACGGGGTGCGGAAACTGCTTTTCTAGGATCCCAAGCAAACGCAAATCCCTCATTCGCAAACACACGGGTTCGGGATGACGGCTACGGCGGTTATTGGCAACCAGCGCAACCTGGGTTGAGCTTCCATTCCCTGTTCTGCCTGGCTCCGCGCCTGATACACTTTGGGCGTTGCGTTGCGCCAGCCCGGCGTGCGCGGCAGTTCTTGCACACCATGAGGAGCGCACTGTTTGGACGTTTCGGTTATTCTTCTGACGCGCAACACCTGCCAGCAGACGCGCGAAGCGATTGAGTTTGTGCTTGCCTCCTCAGGCGCCATTACAAAAGAAATTCGGGTTATTGATAACGGTTCGACCGACGAAACTTCCACTGTCTTGCCGGCGGCATTCCCGGAAATTCATTACCAACGGTTGGAGCGGAATGTGGGGTTCGCGCGGGGCGTGAATCTGGCGGCGCGCGAGGCCAGGGGCGAATTTTTCTTGTTGCTCAATTCGGATGCGCGGCCGGCCCCGGACGCGCTTTGCCTCGCGGTGGAATGGATGCGCGCAAATCCCGGCTGTAGCGTGGCGGGCGCGCAACTGTTTCACGAAGACGGAAGGAAGCAGAACTCGATCGCCAACTTCCCTTCCCTGGCGACGGAACTGTTGAACAAATTTCTTTTGCGCGCGTTGTGGCCGAAGCGTTTCCCCGGGAAAGAACAGGAGTATCGCGAACCGGTGGAGGTGGAATCCGTGATCGGCGCGTTCTTTCTGGTTCGCCGGGAAGTGTGGGAAAAGCTGGGAGGAATGGACGAGCGATTCTTCTTTTTTCTGGAGGAAACGGACTTTTGTTTTCGCGCGAGACAGGCTGGATTCACAACCATGCACCTGCCACACGTGCATGTGTGGCATGGGCAGGGACAAACCGCGAAACAGAGTCTGGCGGCGGCACGCATTGAATACTGGCGCTCGCGTTACGCTTATTTCGCGAAGCACCGCGGCTTGGCGGTTCGGATGGTGCTGCGTTGCGGGCTGCTGTTGCGGCTCATTGTTGATTCAGTGGTCAGCGGATTGTTGACAGTGGCCACGTTTGGGCAATCGCGGCGGTGGAGGGAAAAGTTCGCAGTGCACCGCGCGATTCTTCTCTGGCATCTGCGAGGATGTCCGGACGGAATCGGCTTGCCACGGTAAGGCCTGGCGGGAGTGTTCCCGATTGAAACACCGTTTCTGCGGGCAACATTTTGTTTTTCCTTCGCAACGCAGGCGCAAAATTCGCGCCGCGGTGCCAATTTTCCGGTATTCTGAACACGCTAATTTCTTGGCCCCTTCCCCAGGTTGCCAAGATGACCTCGAAACAAATGCGCCGCAGCGGGCGCTCGCTAAAATCCGTCCCGATCCTCCTGATTGGCAGTGACGCCGAAGGCCGGACGTTTTCCGAGGACACGCGGACCGTGATCCTGAGCCTGCACGGAGCGGGAATTGTCTCCAACCATAAATTGATTGCCGAGCAAGAGATGATTCTTCGGTCGAAGGAAACGGACCGCGAGGCCGAGATCCGCGTTGTAGGAGAGATCGGGTCGGAGGACGGTCGATACACATACGGCGTTGCGTTTCTCGACGACGATCTGGATTTCTGGCGGATGGAGTTTCCTGAGCCGCCCTCGCCGATGGAGCGGCCGCTGGAGCTTGTGCTTGCATGCGGGAGTTGCGGGGAGACGGTCACGCTGCTGAACGGCGACTATGAGTTTGACGTGTGCGCGATTCACGGCGGGCTGGTGCGGTACTGCACAGAGTGCGGATTTGCGACTGTGTGGAGGCGGCCGGAAGCGGGCGAAGCTCCGCGAGTGGTCGCGCCCAAAGTGGGACGGAAGCTGGAGCCGCCGCGGAAGGAAACGGTTGCGGTGGAGCATGCGGGGCTGGAACTCGAGGAGGAAGAAAGCTTCGCGCACCCCTTTGCGGGCTACATGGAGCCGCGAGCGGCCGCAGAGGTGGAGCCGCGGGCGGAGCGGATGGAATCGCATGTGGAAGAGCCCGTGGAAGTGCGAGCGAAGAGTGAAGCGCGCCCGGTGACGAAGGCTACGACCACGGCCGCGACAACGGCGGTGGAGGAGCGACGCCACCGAGTGCGGGCGAAGGTCAATTACCATGCTTGCGTGCAGAGCGCGGAGTTCGGGAAGGACGTGGTCAGCTGCATTGATATGTCGCGCGGGGGATTGGGATTCCGGACGAAGAATGCCTATGCGATTTCGACGGAAGTCACGATCGCCGTGCCCTTCTCGGCTGAGTCGCCGAACGCGCCGGCGATTTATGTGCCGGCGCGCGTGGTGAATATTTCAGAATTGCCGGAACAGAAAATGTTCCGGTGCGGAGTGGCGTTTTTGCCCGTAGCGGGATCGCGGCCGAACGCCTAGTAGAAATCAGTTGGCTTGGGCCGAGGCTTTTTTGGCTTCGGCGGAATCGTAACTTTCTCCATAGATGGCTGGGACTTTGCCGCCCATAGCGCGCAAATAGGTGGAGAGCTGTCCGCGGTGGTGGACGGAGTGCTTGACAGCGAAATCGAGATAAGCGACGGCGGGAAGCTGGAACATGCCGCGGAAATCCATGATGCGGGCGGCATGCTCGGGGGTGAGGCGGGTGAGGTTGCCGAAATTTTTGGCGAAGGAATCGGCGTAGAACTTGAGGATGTTCTCGCGGGTGATGCCGCCTTCGGGGCGGGGGATGTTGTTGAAGTCGAAGGCACCGGAGACGATGCCGCTGAAGAAGCGGTGCTCGGTGGCGGCGATGTGCCAGGCAATTTCGGCGGCGCTGCGGGCTTGCGGGTCGGGACGATAGTCTGCGTTGGAGGTTGGGATGGCGGCGATGATGGCGCTGGTGGTGCGGTACTCGTTTTTGACGGCTGGGAGATTGTATTGCAGGAGAAACGCGGCTTGCTCGGGAGTCATGGAAATCATGTGGGAGTCACCTCGTTGGAAGTAGTGGAGATGGTGCTAATCACAGTTGATGCGCGTTGGGAGAAGTTTGGTACAGGTGGGGCGGGAAGTAAAGGAGGTAAGGGAGGTAAAGGAGGTAAAGGAAGTGACTGGTGATTGGTGACTGGTAAAAGAGGCATTTCCCTGTTGTCGCCGGTTTCCGCTGTCAGTCCCCCACCAGGTTCGTCTAGCCAGCGGACAGATGAACCAGTGCTCGATTCTTAGCCGCTGGCGGTAGAAACCAATAAATCACACAAAAATCTAGTTCTGGGCGTTCTGTGCCGGCCAAGCGGGTTTTGGAATGGAACATGCACCTATTTGGATTGGAAAGGCGGTACAACTATGTCCAGTACAGCAAGAAACCTGCCAACAGGCTCGATTTCAGGCGTGACGATTCCCGACAGCAAGCTGGCTCGAGAGGCGACGGAACTGGTGCGCGACACGGAGTCTCCGTTGCTGTTCAACCACTCAACTCGCGTCTATTTTTTCAGCTCGCTAACTGGAAAAAGGCGCGGGTTGAAATTCGATCCCGAGCTGCTTTACATCGGCGCGATATTCCACGATATGGGATTGACCCCGAAATACAGCAGCAAATCGGACCGGTTTGAAGTGGATGGCGCGAACGCCGCGAAAGCATTCCTGCAACAGCACAAGATCCCCCAGCCGGAGATCTATACGGTGTGGACAGCCATTGCGCTCCACACTACGCCGGGAATTCCACAATACATGGATCCGGTGGTTGCGCTGCTGACCAACGGCGTCGAGATGGATGTTCTTGGAATCGCTTACCCAGAATTTTCCGACGCGGACCGCGAAGCGATCGTCGCCGCGTATCCGCGCACCGAGCATTTTAAGGAAGACATCATCCAGGCCTTTTACGACGGCATCCATCACAAGCCCGAGACGACTTTCGGCAACGTGAAGGCGGATGTGCTGGCGGACAAGGATCCGAAGTTCCGGCGCATGAACTTCTGCAGCATCATCCGCGGTTCGCAGTGGAAAGGCTGATTGCTCTTAGCGGTCACGCTGTGGAACGCCTGCTGACGGAGAAATAGAGCTATGCCGCACGAATCCGTATATCCCGCGCCGTATGCAACTGATGCATCGCAATCAGGGGTTTCAGGAATCAGACGCCTATACATCAAAGCTGCGAGTCTCGACCGCTTTGGCATGGGGATGTTGCGGTTGGGGTTGGCCGTCGTCCTCATCTGGATTGGTGGCTTGAAATTTGCCAGCTACGAGGCGGACGGCATTGTTCCTTTGGTGGCGAATAGCCCCTTCATGAGCTTTTTGTATCACCATCCGGCGCCTGAATACCGCGAACACATGAATAAGGAAGGCCAGGTGGTTCCCGCGAATCAACGGTGGAACGAATCGAATGGGACTTATCCGGTTTCCTATGGCCTGGGCGTTGTTATCGTCTCGCTCGGGATCATGATCGCGCTCTATCCGATATGGCCCCAGGTCTCCGCAGTGGGCAGCTTTCTCCTCATCCTCATGACGCTGACGACGCTTTCATTCCTTGTGACGACACCCGAAGCATGGGTTCCGGCATTGGGCGATCCGCATCACGGGTTCCCATATCTTTCAGGTGCAGGGCGGCTGGTTGTGAAGGACTGCATCATGTTGGGCGGCGCCATAGTGACGATGGCCGACGCAGCAAAGGCGTATCTCAGGCGTAGCGCTTAAGCAATGAAGCGCTCCGTGTAATTGCAGATGTACTGGCAGGCCAGTGGACCGACCGCCGCATTCCATTCAATTTTGCAAAGTTTGAAATACAAAACTTCATAAAGTGAGGATTCATCGTGTCAAAGTCAAAACGCTTTACCAATGCAACCGGTTCTCCGGTGGCGGACAACACAAATATTATGACGGCCGGGCGTCGGGGCCCGGCTCTGCTCCAGGACATCTGGCTGATCGAGAAGCTCGCCCACTTTGACCGCGAAGTGATTCCCGAGCGCAGGATGCATGCCAAAGGCTGGGGCGCGCATGGAACTTTCACAACGACCCACGACATCACTAGGTACACGAAGGCGGCGATTTTTTCGAAGATTGGAAAGCAGACGCCCATGTTCGCGCGCTTCTCGACCGTCGCCGGAGAGCGCGGGGCGGCCGACGCGGAGCGCGATATCCGCGGGACCGCTCTGAAGTTCTACACCGAGGACGGAAATTGGGACATCGTCGGAAACAATACTCCGGTATTTTTCTTCCGCGATCCCCTGCGCTTCTCTGACCTCAACCACGCTATCAAGCGCGACCCCCGCACCGGTCTACGGAGCGCCCAGAATAACTGGGACTTCTGGACGCTTCTGCCGGAGGCGCTCCATCAGGTCACCGTTGTCATGTCCGACCGCGGAATTCCAAAGTCCTTCCGGCATATGCATCTCTTCGGAAGCCACACCTTCTCGATGATCAATGCGGAGAACAAGCGCACCTGGGTGAAGTTTCACTTCCGCACACAGCAGGGCATTGAAAATCTTACGGACGAAGCCGCCGCCGCCATTGTGGCCAATGACCGGGAGAGCAACGGCCGCGATCTATTCGAGGCAATCGAGCGGGGAGATTTTCCGCGTTGGAAGCTTTTCATCCAGGTGATGACGGCGGAGCAGGCAAAGACACACAAGCACAATCCGTTTGATGTGACCAAAGTCTGGCCCAAGGCCGATTACCCGCTGATCGAAGTTGGCGTAATGGAGCTCAATCGTTATCCGGAAAACTTTTTCGCGGAGGTGGAACAAGCCGCCTTTTCCCCGGCAAACATTGTTCCCGGAATTGGATTCTCTCCCGACAAGATGCTCCAAGGCCGGCTGTTCTCTTATGGAGATACCCAGCGGTACCGCCTTGGAATCAACTTTAATCACATTCCGGTGAATGCGCCGAAGTGCCCATTCCACTCCTACCACCGGGATGGTCGGATGCGCACAGATGGCAACCTGGGAGCGACAACGAACTATAACCCGAATAGCGAGGGATTATGGGACAACCAGCCGGAATACGCTGAACTGCCGCTCTCGCTCGAAGGCGACGCGAGTCACTATGACCACCGATTGGAGGATGACCACTGGGAGCAACCAGGCAATCTCTTTCGGAAGATGACAGCCGAGCAAAAGCAATTGCTGTTCGACAATACGGCCCGCGCGATCAACGGCGCCTCTCAAGAGGTTCTGGAGCGGCATGTGGCGAACTGCCGAAGAGCGGATCCGGCCTACGGCGAGGGCGTGGCGCGGGCATTGAAGCTGCATGTCTTGCAGACGCGCTGACATCGCGAATCAGGCTTCCAGTTTGTGCGAATGAGTGGCCGAGCCGATCGCGGATTTTTTGCAGGCACTTTAAGAATAACAAAAAATAAAATACAAAAACAAAGTTGCACGGCGGAATATTTTTCTTTAACCGCCGTGCAACTTTTTTGTGCATGACCCCATCCAACGTTCGCGAGGGGTGTAAGTTTTTTCAACGAACTTTGAAAGCGGTTCTCGAAAACGGTACGGAGCGGCGGTGAAATTATGAATAACCGTACGGTCCGGAGGAAAAACAGATTGCACTATTTTAGTGCAGGCTGAAACGCAAGGACTTGCAGGACGCGGGGAGAGTGGCAAGGTTCTTGCAGTTGAGTGAGGCGTTGGCTCGCCTTGGTGGTGGGGGTCCGGTCTTTTTTCCGCCATGCGGTAATCAGTAAACAAAACGGAAAGAGGTGTAACTTGAACTTATTCAAGCGATGGATACGTGTGTCTGTACCCGTCCTATGCCTCTGTGCACTGCTGGCTGGAATTTCCCGGCCGGTCAGGGCTCAGAATGGCACGACGGGAGAAATTGTGGGAACGGTGAACGACCCCGCCGGCGCGGTAGTTGCCGGAGCAAAGATTCACCTGAGGAGCCTTGCGCAGAACGAAACGCGGGAGACGCAGACGAGCAGCGCTGGTTCGTACCGATTCGCACTCCTATCCCCCGGCAAATATGAACTGAAAATCGAGGCGAAGGACTTCGAGACCCTCGTCCGGACGGTGGAAGTGGCGCTGGGAGCCACGCAGACAGTGGATATGCAACTTACATTGGGAGCAACTTCGCAGGTGGTGACGGTGACCGAGCAGGCGCCGTTGCTGCAGGCGTCCGACGCGAGCGTGGCCACCACAATTTCAGAAACCACGGTGCAAAACGTGCCGAATCCGGGGAACGACATCACCTACTCGGCGCTGCTGACCCCGGGGACGACGCCGAACACGACCGGCGGCTTTGGAAATTTTGCGGCCAGCGGCATTTCCGCGACGAGCAACCTGTTTGCGGTAAACGGAATGGACGACAACGACCCGTACCTGAACCTGAATAACTCCGGTGCGACGAATCTGTCGTTGGGACAGAACGAAGTGCAGGAAGTCAGCGTTGTGACGAACGGGTATGGCGGACAGTTCAACGGGCTCGCGGGATCGAACGTTAACATCACGACGCGCAGCGGAACCAACCAGTTCCATGGCGACCTGAAATATTTCTGGGATGGGAGCGCGCTGAACGCCAACAGCTTCGTCAACAACGCGAGCGGCACGCCGAAGTCGTTCGCAAATGCCAACCAGTATGGAGGAGATTTCGGCGGACCGATCATCAAGAACAAGCTGTTCGGCTACTTCAACACGGAAGGCATGTACCTGGTGATTCCGACCTCGGGGACCGTGATCGTGCCCACGGCACGGTTCGAGAACGACGTGATCGCCAGCCTGCAGCAGCAGGGACTGACGAATTCGGTGGCGTTCTACCAGAACATGTTCAACCTGTACAACAACGCGCCGGGAATTAATCGAGCGCAGCCCGGAAGCAGTGCGGGCGATCCGACCGGTTGCCAAACCACAGCGGGCAGCGCGGCGTTGTTTCCTACGGTTGACCCCGCCTTTGGAAACGGGACGACAACACCCTGCGCCCAATTCTTCAACTCCAACGTGAACGCGAAGTCGCACGAGCAACTGTATTCGTTCCGAATCGACTACAACATCGGGCCGAAGGACACGATTTACGGCCGCTACCAACAAGACAAGGGGTTGCAGTCCACCTACATCGACCCGATCAACCCGGCGTTTAACGTGGTGAGCAACCAGCCGGAATACCAGGGACAGATCAACGAAACGCACTTCTTCGGAGCGACAGCCGTGAACCAGGCGATCCTTTCCGGGCAGTGGTATTCGGCGCCGTTCTCGGAAGCCAATCCGCAGCAGGCGTTCCAGATGTTTCCGACAACGCTGACGTTCAACAACGGGCTGTTTTCCAACCTGGGAGGAATCGATTATCTCTTCCCGCAGGGACGCAACGTGACGCAAGCGCAGTTCTCCGATGATTTCTCGAAGAGCTTCAGCAAGCACACGCTGAAAGTGGGACTGAAGTTCCGGAGAAACGACGTGACGGACTCGAGCTTCACGCAATTTTCCACCGGGTTGCTGCAAAGCGCGTCGACCCAGGATTTTATTGCGGGCGGCCTCGGGGATACGCTGACACAGCAATTCGCGGTGAACGATTCGCAGCGATTCATGTTCTGGACATTGGGCGGGTACGTGGAGGACGACTACAAGTTCCGCTCCAACCTGACGTTCACGTTCTCACTGCGAATGGACCACTCGGGCAATCCGTCATGCAAATCAAACTGCTTCTCGAATCTTGCGGAGCCGTTTCCAAACCTTGTAAACGACCCAACACTGGGCGGAGCAAATGCCGCCAATATTCCGTATAACCAGATCATCCAATCGGGCCTTTCCTCCGCTTTGAAGAACTACACTCAGGTGGAATGGTCGCCGCGATTCGGCTTTGCCTGGCAACCGGAGAGATTCGGAAAGAGCCTCGTGGTGCGGGGAGGATTCGGCATTTTCTATGACGCATTCCCTGGACAAATCGTGGACAACCTGGCGGGGAACGCGCCAAACGTGAGTTCGTATAACGTTGCCGGCGGGTATTACGCGCCGAACGAGACAAGCGGACCGGGCAGCCTGTTTACGATGGCCGCCAATTCGAACGCGACGTTTCAGGCGGGATTTCCGCAGGGAGCGACGCTTGCCCAATTGATGGCTACCGACCCGGGCTTTGCGCCGCCATCCTTCACGTACACACCGAACTATACGCAGATTCCCTACTATGAAAAATGGAGCCTGGAAGTCGAAAAACAACTTGGTGCGAATACGGCGGTGACCATCGGATATGTGGGAAACCACGGCATGCATGAATCGGCGCTGTATAACGGCGTGAATGCGTTCGCGCCGATCAGCCAAAATTTTCCGAGCGGTTTTGCGGGACTGCCGCTGTCGGCGCCGGACCCACGATTCAATATCGTGACGGGCGTATACAACAACGGCATCTCGGACTACAACGGGATGACGGTTTCGGTGGTGCACCGGTACTCCTCCGGCCAATTCAGCATCAACTACACTTACAGCCACGCACTGGACGAGATTTCGAACGGAGGGTTTTCCACCTTCAGTTCGACGGGCTTTGGGTCGACGAACAACTCGATCCAGTTTCCGCAATTTCCCTACAATTTGAGCGCCAATTACGCGAGCGCCGACTATGACGTTCGGCACCAGCTGAACGCAAACTACGTGTGGGAATTGCCGCTGAAGAAGCTGACGTTTGGCCACGGGCCGGATGCGGCTTTGAAAGGCTGGCAAGTTTCCGGGACCGTGTTTGTACGCTCGGGTTTGCCGTTTACACCGGTGGACCTGGGGACGAGCGGCCTACTCTCCAATTCCGGATACGGAGGTACCGTATTCGCGACACCGACGACCAGCGTGACCAACCAGACGTGCGGCGGAGCGACTTCCGCCGGGCCGTCGTGCATCAATCCCTCACTGTACACTACGTCTCTCAACGGATTCGGGAACCTCGGACGGAATACGCTGCGGGGACCGGATTACTTCAACAGCGACTTCTCCATCATGAAGTACATCCACATTCCGAAGTGGGAGCAAGCGAAGCTCGGGATTGGCGCACAGTTCTACAATGTGTTCAACCACCCGAACTTTGACATGCCTGTAGGAAACGTAGCGAGCAGCCAGTTCGGAAATGTCCTTCGGACGGTTTCCGGGCCAACATCACCGTTTGGTTCAGTGCTGGGAGCGGATGCTTCGCCGCGGTTGATTCAGTTGAAGGCGCAGTTTACGTTCTAACCTAAACAGAAATGAAAGGAAGAGGGGCGGCCTTCGGGCCGCCTCTTTTTTTGTTTGGGGGAGCGAAGCGCCCGCCTCGGAAGGCGGCCGCTACAGGCGCGTGCTTCTTGGTCGATTGGGTAGAGGTGCGAATTTCGTTAAAGCGGGAGCTTTGCTCCCGCACTCAAAAAGGTCTAGAAGAGGTTCCAGAGGAACTGGTTGTAGACCTCGTGGTGGTATTGGACTTCGGGCGCTTTGACGAAGGTGCCGAGGGCTCGAGGGCAACGGTCGGCGGAAGCATGCTTGAGGTCGGCGTAACGGGCTTTGACGTCGGCGCCGAGAAGTTTGGTGGTCCAGTCGGCCTTTTCGAAATGTTCGATGGCGGTGTAGATGTTGTCGGGGAGATAGCGCTCTGCCTGGCGAAGGTTTTTGATTTTGGAAGTGTCGCCATCAACGCCGGTCTTGAAGATGGAATAGAGAACGAGGTAGGGATTGGCGTCAGGGGAGACGGAACGAACTTCGACGCGCATGGATTTTTCGTTGCCGATGGGAATGCGGATCATGGAGCCGCGATCAACCGGAGAGGCCTTGATCTGGTTGGGCGCTTCGAAATGCGGGTCGAGGCGGCGATAGGCGTTCACGCTGGCATTGAGAAGCAGGCAGATGTCGTTGCCGTGCGTGAGGATGCGGTCAATAAAGGACCAGCCGGTCTTGCTGAGCTTTTCCTCTCCCTTGGGATCCCAGAAAAGATTCTTGCCGTTTTCGCTGATGGAGACGTTGGTGTGCATGCCGCTGCCGTTCACGCCGACGACGGGCTTCGGAAGGAACGAAGCGGTGAGGCCCATCTTGTTGGCAACCTGGCGGCAGATTAATTTGTAGAGCTGAATCTGGTCGGCGGCGTTGACGACTTCGGAGTAGGTGTAGTTGATTTCGAACTGCGAGGGCGCGACTTCCGGGTGATCCTTTTCATTCTGGAAGCCCATGGCGCGCTGCACTTCGGCGGTGGTGTCGATGAAGGTACGGAGCGGATCGCCGGGGAGCGAGTGATAGTAGCCGCCGGTGTTTACGTATTCGAATTTTCCGGTTTCGTGATAGTGGCGCTCTGCGTCGGAGCCATTGAACAGAAAGCCTTCGATTTCGTTGGCGGCGTTGAGCGTATAGCCCTGTTTTTTATGGAGCGACTCGGCGTAGCCCTTCAGGACGCCGCGAATGTCGGCGGAATAGGGCGAGCCGTCCTTGTCGATCACTTCCCCGAAGACTAGAACTTTGCCGCTGCCGAAATAATCGGCGGGCGCCCAGTAGAAGGAGCCCCAATCGATGCCGAGGCGGAGGTCGCTTTCGCGCTGAGCGGTGAAGCCACGGATGGAAGAGCCGTCGAAGGTGAGGTTGTCCCAGGACTTGAGCAGGAATTTTTTGTCGTAATCGAGCATGTGCAGGCGGCCTTCGAGGTCGCTGAACAGGACTGTGACGGCCTTGATGCGCTTTTCGTTGGTGAGGTACTTGAGGCGATCTTCCTGAATCTTGTGAACGGCGGTGCGATTTTGGCGCTGCTCTTTGGCCTTGAGATTGAGATCTTCGAGTTCGTCGTAGGAGAGAGAGAGAAAATTACGCAGTTCAGTGGACATGAATCTCCTTGATTGGGAGCGCTAAACGCCAGATTGGCATTTTGGGAGTGGACATCACTAACAATCTAAAGGTAGCGCGAGGGGAAATGCAGCGTCAAATGGAAAAAGGCATTTCCACAAGAGGAAAAACGAATCGGAAGGATAAGAAAAGTGGATAGATGGGGAAGGGTGGATAAGAAACGGAAAGTGCTTCTTGGCAGATCGAATGGTCAAGGGTTGATTGGTTGCCGTGGTCCCTCCGCTCCGCAGCGGCAAACTGCGCCACTGCTGCGGTCGGGATGACGGAGTTCGGGACTAAGCGCCGGGGTAGTGGCGTGTTTCGGAGTGGGACACGGGTATGAAGATGATGCAGGAATGGAAATTTGGCGCGGGGGTAAAACTAGTGTTTGCAAGGGGATTTGGAAAAATGGATTGGCAAGCGTCCTGCAATTAAGGGGTGAGTAAGAACGATGAAAGCTCCGAGGAGCGATGGGTAAGCAACGATTGCTCTGAGGAGTTTTGAGAAGACCCCCAAGAAAGCACCTCGAACCAGCCCGCCAGAAACCTCACGGGCGCCGCGAGTTCACCCTGAACGGCTTGCGGCGCCCTTTCCTCCCCGAAGAGAGTAATCAGTCATCAGTAATCGGTAATCAGTCAGAATCCGGAAATACGTAACGCCCGGCCCGGCTGGGGCAAACGCCGCTCGCTGGGAAGATCAGCGCGCGCGGGCGCGGCGCGGGGGGAACGGAATGGCAGAGGAAGACGTGTGTGCTAAGATTTAGGAAGCAGTCGTGAAGCTGGCGACTGCCGAATCGTGGAACTTCGGGCTTCGTGCAACGAGGTCCCGCGAACCCCGCCAGGCCCGGAAGGGAGCAACGGTACCGGGTAAGCCGAGTGTGCCGCGGATGCCCCGAAGTTCCTCGATTTGATGGGAGTAATCAGTTGTCAGTAATCGGTAATCCGTAAGAGGCGAGCAGATAACAGATAGCAGCGAGCAGGAAGCGGTTGGTTGGCGGTTTTTCGGTGGTAGATCCCCTAAAAATTTGAGTTGGATAATTTTGCGCTGCGGGAGTGATTTTTTTCGCTGGCGCAAGAGTGTGTCTGGACTCGAAATGGAAAGGCTTTAGCACACATCTACGTTTGGGAGGAGTGGTTTAGTGCGTGAAAGCGAGAGCTTCGCTTTCGCAGACAAACTGGTCCACCTGAAGGTGGACGCTACGCTCGGAATTCGGTTTTGACTTTTGCGGGGCTGGCGCTGAAAATGAAGCCACGAATTGCTCAAACGCAAGGAGTTCGGCACCCGAACACTTATGAGTTATCAAGTGATTGCGCGGAAGTGGCGGCCGCAGACGTTTGCGGATCTGGTTGGGCAGGAGCACGTGACCGAGACGCTGGCGAACGCGATCAAGAAAGATCGCGTGGCGCATGCTTATATTTTTTCGGGGGCGCGCGGCGTGGGGAAGACTACGGCGGCGCGCATCCTGGCGAAGGCGTTGAATTGCGTGAACGGGCCGACGGCGGAGCCTTGCGGGGTTTGCGATTCGTGCAAGGAGATTGCAGCGGGAAGTTCGCTGGACGTGATTGAGATTGACGCGGCGTCGAACCGCGGGATTGACCAGATTCGCGAGCTACGAGAGATGGTGCGGTACGCGCCGGCGGCTTCGCGAAGCAAAGTGGTGATTCTCGACGAAGCGCACATGCTGACCGGCGAGGCATCGAACGCATTGCTGAAAACTTTGGAAGAGCCGCCGGAGCGGGTGATTTTCGTGATGGCGACGACGCAGCCGGAGGATCTGGAAGATACGATCCGGTCGAGGTCGCAACATTTTCATTTCCGGGCGCTGACGTTTAATGAGATTACCGACCGGCTGAAGTACATCGCGTCGAAAGAAAATCTGAAAATTGAGGACGGCGCGCTGGCGGTGATTGCGCGGATGGCGGAAGGCAGCATGCGCGACGCGCTGTCTCTGCTGGAGCAGGCGCGGGCGTATTGCGGCGACGATATTCAGGACCAGGCTGTGCTGGATCTTCTGGGCGTGGTTCCCGAAGACGCGCTAAATGAACTGGTGCAGGCGATTGCGGAGCAGTCGGCGGAGCGGGCGCTGGGGCTCGTACACCGGTTCCAGAAAGAGGGGCGCAACCTGCAGCATTTCTGCCGCGAGGCGATCCGGCACATGCGGAATCTTTTGATCGCGCGGGTTTGCGGAGCGGATTCGGATTTGCTGGCGGCGACGCCGGACCAGCGGCCGGGATTGGCGAAGGCGGCGGCATTATTCAGTGAAGAGGATCTGACGCGATATTTTCAGATTTTGCTGCAGACGGATGATTCATTGCGGCGGGCGATGGATCCGCGGGTGCATCTGGAGATGGGATTGTTGCGGTTGGTGAATGCGGCGCGGTTGGCTCCGCTGGAGGAGTTGCTGGCGGAGGCGAAGGGTGCGGGCGGCAACGGGCCTGGCGGAGGATCAGCGCCGAGAGCGACGGGTTCGGGTTCGGTTGCGCCGTCGTTCCCTTCCCGAACAGCGTCGGCGGGAGCAGGTTTTTCGAGCGCGGCAAATGTGATTGGACAAAAGACGCCCGTCCCGCAAAACCTTCCGGGACGCGAAGAACGCGCCTCAGAAGGCGGCCGCTACAAAATCGAGGAGCGAGTTGAGTCGAGACCGAGTGCGTTCGGTATGAGTGGAACGGGAGTGGCGACGGCACCAGCGATGGAGACTATGGAGAAAAGCACACAGGCAGGAGTGCCTGTGCCACAGGCGCAGGCGCCCGTGGTGAAGGAAAAAGTTGCGGAGGTTGCGGCGGCGGGATTGGATGCGACTCAGGTGGCGGAGATCAAGGCGGGGATTGCGGCGCAGCAGAAATTTATCGGCGAGTTGCTGGAACATTCTTCGCGATGGGAACTGGATGGCGCGGAATTGCGAATTTATTTTCCGGCGGAGAAGAGCACGTTCGCGGGATTGATCGAAGGCCGCGACACGCTGGAGAAAATCCGTGGCGTTTCGGGCAAGGTACTAGGGCGAGCGGTGCGCGTCTGTGCTAAGCTTGAAACTGGTGCGGCGAAGGATGCGAATGCATCGCGAGCCGCGAGCAGCACGCAGGAAATTCGAGCGCAGTTTGAGAACGACCCGATGGTGAAATCGATGTTGCAGCGTTTCGGCGGGAGAATTTCCGAAGTGCGGCGGCAAGGCGAGGAATAAGCCACACGGCAAAGTGAGGCTGCTATGAACATGGAAGTGAACGCCCTACAACAAATGCTTTCGCGGCTTCGGCAGGTGCAGGAAGACTTGCAGCGGCAGGTGAATTCGGTTGCGGTGGAGGCGTCGGCCGGCGGCGGCATGGTGACCGTGAAGATGAACGGCCAGAAACAAGTGCTGGAAGTAAGGATCGAGCCGGAAGTGTTTGCGGGCAAGGATCAGGAAATGCTGCAGGACCTGGTGCGTGCGGCGGTGAATGAAGCGTCGCGGCGCGTGGATGATGAACTGGCGAACCAGATGAAGAGCCTGGCAGGCGGAATCCCCGGCATGGCGGGAATGAAGATTCCAGGATTGTTTTAAGATTTTATTGGCTGAGGTTAGAAAATCTTCTCTTCGGTAGCAGTCGGCCTTCCCAAGGCGACTCGTTCAAAACATAAATCCTAAGTCTTTGCGACGGCGATCGCCGCCTGAATATCTTCCGGTTTGAGGCTTGGGAAATCACTCAGAATGTCCTGGGCAGAATCACCCTCGGCCAGGCTAGCGAGCACTGTCCGCAATGGCACGCGGGTG
>Ga0210410_10001230_pt1 | contig 24431 bp, 18 predicted proteins | sample IncBWC4MmetaG_FD_161058 | JGI IMG/M metagenome (GOLD analysis project Ga0210410, IMG submission 161058) | Forest soil microbial communities from Barre Woods Harvard Forest LTER site, Petersham, Massachusetts, United States - Inc-BW-C-4-M | ecosystem: Environmental > Terrestrial > Soil >... | reverse complement strand
TGCCAGGGATTCGGAAACACCATTGACTTCGATCTGGACCTGGTAATTCCCGACCAGACGCGGACTCTGAACCAGGGCGCCATCGAGCCGTGGACCAAGCCCAAGTACCGCTCCCTGTTTACCGACCTGAAGCGTTTCGCGCGCCAAGCCGACATCCCTCTGGATGTGCCCTGGAACGACCTGGACCGAGAGCATCAACGGCTGCTCACAGAAGGCGAAGGCCGTTTTCCAGGAGTGCGGGGTTTCTTCAACTACCTGGAGCGGAAAAAATACAAGCTTCACGTCCGCGTATTCCTGAGCCGCTACCGGGGATACTCCGTGTGTTCCACCTGCGGCGGAGCCCGCCTGCGCACCGAGGCTCGGCAGGTCAAGATCAATGGTAAGAATATCTGCGACGTATGCTGCATGACGGTCGAAACCGCGTCGAAGTTTTTGGAAGCGCTTGAATTGTCGGATCAGGAAAAGAGTATCGCCGAGAGGTTGCTGCTGGAGATTCGCGAGCGCCTCCGCTTCCTGAATGAAGTGGGGCTGGAGTATCTGACTCTCGACCGTCTGGCGTCCACTCTGTCGGGCGGCGAAGCGCAGCGTATTCAACTGGCCACTTCGCTGGGATCGCGCCTGGTGGGAACGCTTTATGTGCTCGACGAGCCCTCCATCGGATTGCACAGCCGGGATACGCATCGCCTGATCAAAATCCTCCACAACCTGCGCGACTTGGGCAACACGATTCTGGTGGTCGAACATGACCGCGATGTCATGCAGGCTTCCGACACAATTCTCGACCTCGGACCTGGTGCCGGAGAAAATGGCGGCAAGGTGATTGCCGCTGGAACTTACGACCAGATTCAGAAAATGCCGGGATCCTTGACTGGGCGCTATCTCTCGGAAGAGCTGCACATTCAGATACCAGGCGTGCGTCGCAAGCCCGGCCCGCAGCAAATCAAAATCTACGGTGCTCGCGCTCACAACTTAAAAAAGATCAACCTGGAGGTTCCGCTGCGGATGCTGGTGGCCATTACCGGCGTGTCGGGATCCGGAAAATCCACGCTGCTGCACGACGTCCTCTACCAGGCGCTATCGTCTGCAAAGAAGCAGCCCAACGGAACTCCCGCCGCAGCTTCTACGTGGGAGAGTGTGGAAGGAGCAGAGTTCATCGACGAGGTCGTGCTGGTCGATCAATCGCCTATCGGACGCACTCCGCGCTCCAACCCGGTCACTTACATCAAGGCCTTCGATGGCATCCGCGATCTGTTTGCCTCGCTGCCCGAGGCAAGAAAGCGCGGATTCGCTGCCGGGCATTTCTCCTTCAACATTCCCGGCGGACGCTGCGAGACCTGCCAGGGCGATGGCACCGTCACCGTGGAAATGCAGTTTCTGGCCGACGTGGAACTCATCTGCGAGGAATGCAAGGGCGCGCGCTACAAACCGCAAGTGCTGGAAGTGCGTTATCGAGGGAGAAATATCCACGAAGCACTGAATCTCACGGTAAAGGAAGCGCTCCAGTTCTTTGCCAGCGCCCCTAAGATTGTAGACAAACTGCGCGTGCTGGAGGAAGTCGGTCTCGGTTATTTGCGCCTTGGTCAGTCGGCCACGACACTCTCCGGCGGTGAAGCGCAGCGGATGAAACTCGCAGCTCATTTGCAACCGGCGGCGCGGGAAGCCCGGCGCCCGCTGAATCCAGACGAGCCCCGCCGGAAACAGCGCATCCTGTACATTTTTGACGAGCCCACCACGGGGCTGCATTTTGACGACATCAGCAAACTCCTCTCCGCCTTTCGCCGTCTAATTGAAGCAGGAGGCTCGATTCTGGTGATCGAGCATAACCTCGAAGTGATCAAGACCGCGGATTGGGTGATCGACCTCGGCCCTGAAGGGGGCGAACGTGGCGGCTACGTCGTTGGTACGGGCACACCAGAAGCGATTGCCAAGCTGCCGAAATCGTACACGGGGAAATTTCTGGCAGGAATATTGAACGGAACTTCGCCGGGAAAAGGATCGTCGGGAAACGGATCGCCAACAAATGGATCGTCGCGGAATGGCGGGAAATAAGCGAAACCGGCTTACGCTGCTGGCCCTGGGTTTCTGCCTGGGCGGGACAGCACTCGCCCAGAACGCCCACCAGACGGTGCGTCATCACAAAGTTGCCGAGCAGGACCCCTCTTTTCCCCCCGAACTTATAGAAGCCGAAAACGCCATCGAGAAACACGACTACGCGTCGGCCGAGCCGCTTTTGGAAAAGGTCGTCGCTGCCAACCCCGGCAACTTTCAAGCCTGGTTTGACCTGGGGTTTGTGTATAACGGGTTGGGAAACGCGTCGGAGTCCATTGCCGCTTATCGCAAATCAGTGGCCGCCAAGCCGGACGTCTTCGAGTCCAACCTGAATCTCGGGCTCATGCTGGCGAAAACTGGCCAGCCCGATGCGGAGCAGTTTCTGCGTGCAGCCACCGCGCTGAAGCCCACCACCAATGTGAATGAAGGCCAGGCACGAGCCTGGTTATCGCTGGCCCACGTGCTTGAAAACAGCAAGCCGGAAGAAGCTGTCGAGGCGTATAAGCACGCAGGAGCCCTCGATCCAAAGAGTCTTGAGCCTCATTTATCGTCAGGACAATTACTGGAAAAGGAAAACCGCTTTGCCGACGCGGAACAGGAATACAAGCAAGTCCTGGCTCTCGATCCCGGTTCCAGCGACGCTTTAACCGGCTTGGCGAACATTTACATGCGCGGACAACGCTTCGCAGATGCTGAGGAAATGTTGGGCAAGATAACCGCCATGCACCCGAACGATGTACTCGCCAGGCTGCAACACGGCCGCGTCCTGCTCATCCTCGAAAAGAGCGACGAGGCTATCGCGGAACTGCAGGCGGCGCAGAAACTTGATCCTGGAAATCCGAATGTGCAGGCCGATCTCGGCGATCTTTACCTGCAGACAAAGAAATACGATCAGGCAGAAGCGCTGTACCGCTCGATGCTGGCCGCAAAGCCCGACAACGCGCAATTGCATCATTACCTCGGCGTAGCCCTCTTGAAACAGCGGAAGTATGCTGACGCACAACAGGAGCTGTTGACCGCGGTCAGGCTCAAGCCCGATTTTGGCGAAGCCTACGGCGATCTAGCCGTCGCAGCCGATGAGAACAAGAACTACGAACTCGCCATAAAGGCAGCAGACGCTCGCGCCAAGTTTCTACCCGAGATTCCGGTCAGCTATTTTCTTCGCGCCAGCGCCTACGACCACCTGCGTGACTATAAAATGGCTGCGCAGAACTATCATCGCTTTCTTGAACTGGCAAACGGACAGTATCCCGATCAGGAGTGGCAAGCCCGGCATCGCCTGATTGCGATCGAGCCGAAGAAATAAAGCGTATGCGTTTTCGGACACCAATTACGGCGATTCTCCTGGCGACCTCATTGTTGGCATTCGCCTTCAAGCAGGAAACGCTTCAGGAAATGATCGCGCGGGCGGACGCGGCGCGCCTCGAGGATCGTCCAGCGTTGTATGTTGAGATCGCCGAGCGTCAACTCAAGTCCGCCGACCAGTTGTACACTGCCGGGAAGCTAGACGATGCGCAGACGGCTCTGGCAGACGTGGTCACTTATTCGGAAAAAGCGCACGACACTTCCATCCAGTCGGGCAAGCGGCTTAAGAACACGGAAATCGACTTCCGAAAAATGGCAGCCAAGTTGCGCGATATCAAACGCAACTTGAACTTTGACGATCAAGCGCCGGTGCAGGCCGCGGCCGATCGCCTGGAAAACTTGCGCACCGATCTTCTGTCTCACATGTTTGGTAAAGGCAAATGATTTCCACCTCGGGTAAGCTCGCGCGCCTGATGCTAGGGTTGTCGCTGCTCTCGACTGTGTGGGCACAGCGCCGCCGCGACCCGCTCAATCCTGTCGAAGCTGATCAACTGCGCGATGCTGCCCAGGAACCCGCTGAACGGCTCAAGCTGTACATCGAATTTGCCCGCACTCGATTGGCCTCGCTGGAACAAATGCGCGCCGATCCCAAGGTCACCAACCGGCCTCAACAGACCCACGACCGGCTGCAGAACTTTCTCGATGTCTACGATGAATTGAACGACAACATCGATACGTTCGTGGGACGGAAAGCGGATCTGCGCAAACCCCTTAAGACCGTCATCGACGCCGATACCGAATTTCAAGCCAAGCTCCGGGCGCTGAAAAGCTCGCTCGATGCCAGCAAAGACGAAACCAAGGAATACGATTTCCTGCTCACCAGTGTGGTGGAGACCGTCGACAGCAGCCTGCAAGACCACCGCCAGTTGCTAAGCGAACAAGAAGAAGCGGCCAAACACAAGAAGAAAGAAAAGCCTTAGATCGCAGAATGCGCTAAGGTTCTCTCCGCCATTCCTCCGGGCTCTCTTCGATTAGGATTTCGCTCGTGCTAATCTAGCCGCAAGGTGAGAGACAAGCTCCTCCACATTTTCCAGGAAGCCTACGATGAACTGCGTCCCCGCACACTCATGCCCGCGCTCACAGTGGAGTTCTTCGGCTTCGTAAACATTAACAACACCATCCGCATGCGCGAGGGGAAGCTGCTTGTCCGGCTCTCAGACCTACTGGAAGGAGCGCCGGAAGCGGTGCTGCGGGCCATTGCTCACATCCTGCTGGCCAAGATGTACCGCAAGCCCATCGAGCGAACGCAGGCGACGCGCTATCGCCGCTATATTTCCGGCAACGACATCGCAGGAAAAGCTCACCTCATCCGTCAGCTGCGCGGCCGCAAGCGAATCGAAAGCGCCCAGGGCCGGGCCTACAATCTGGAAAGTATTTTCGACGATCTGAACACGCGATTCTTCCACGGCCTGCTAGCCCGGCCGCAAATGACATGGAGCCGCGACCATGCCCGCAACCGCCTTGGCCACTACGACCCCGCCCACAATGCGATCGTCGTGAGCCGGGTTTTCGACCACCCGTGGGTTCCCGCTTACGCGGTGGGGTACATTGTTTATCACGAGATGCTGCACCTAAAGCATCCGGTAAAGCTACGCGGGAGCCGCCGCTGCGTACATTCCTCGGAATTCCAGGCGGAGGAAAAACTCTTTCCGCACCTGGACCAAGCGAAAGCCTTCCTTAAGCGTTTGTAGTCCAACTGCGCAGCAGCGGCATCTGACTAAGAGATCGATGATCCAGATCAAAAGCGCGCGTGATTCCACGCGTTGACGCCGCTGGAGTCGAACGACTATCCTAGATAATGAAATTGAAATTCATTTTCAATATCCGGGTTTCAAAATAGAGGGCAGTTCTTACATGTTAGAAGCATTCATCGTTACCTTGCGAGAAGGGGTCGAAGCCGCTCTCATCGTCGGCATCACCCTGGCTTATTTGTCAAAGATTGAGCGCCCGGAGCTGCGCAAATCCGTTTATGCGGCACTGATTTCCGCCTTTGTCGGCAGCCTTGGGGTTGCAGTTCTTATTTCCCGCACTCACTGGAATCAGGACATTTTTGAGGGCTGGGTCATGCTGGCCGCTGCCTTCTTCGTCACCACCATGATCGTTTTCATGATGAAGACGGGCCGCAAGCTCAAAGGTGAGATCGAGGGCAAAGTCGGTCTGCTGGCGGGACGCAACGCCTGGTTTGGGCTCTTCCTGTTTGTATTTCTGATGGTTCTCCGGGAAGGTGTGGAGACGGTTCTGATTCTTTCTGCCGTCTCGCTGAACTCCACCGAATTGCTCAGCTTCCTGGGCACGCTTCTCGGCGTAATTGCGGCCGTCGTATTCGGCGTGATGTTTGTCAAAGGCAGCGTCCGCATCAATCTGCAAAAGTTCTTTCGGGTCACGACCGTCATCCTGTTCTTCGTGGCTGCGCAACTGGTGATCTCCGGCCTGCATGAGCTTTCCGAAAATGGCGTGCTCCCTTCTTCGAAAACGGAGATGGCGATTATCGGACCGATCGTGAGCAATGATTGGTTCTTTTTCATCACCATTCTGGCTCTGGCTGCGCTGATGGTGCTGTTCGAGGTCAAACGCCGCGAGCCAGGAACCCAATTCGCGTCCCACGCTGAAAGGCGAAAAGCAGTCTGGACCGCCCGCCGTGAGCGCATGTGGATGGCTTCCGTTTACGCCAGTTCGTTCGTATTTATCGTCCTCGTCACCGCCGAGTTCATCTATACCAAGAGCGTGAGCGCATTGTCACCGGCGACCGAAGTCACCTTTGTGAACGGCCAAGTCAGCATTCCATTGACTCAGATTTACGATGGCGACCTGCACCGTTTCTCCGCCCGTGAAAATGGCAGCACCGTGCGCTTCTGGCTGTATCAGAAGCCGGACGGCAAGATTGCCACCGTTCTGGATGCCTGCGAAATATGCGGCGCGGTTGGCTTCTACAAAGGACCGAACGGAGTGGTTTGCAAGAACTGCGCCGCGCCCATCAATCCGCAATCGGTTGGAATGCCCGGCGGATGCAACCCGGTTCCGCTGAAGGCGCAAGTCACCTCGGACGCAGTCATCATCCAGGAGGCGGACATCGCGGCCCGGGCTCCGATGTTCCAGCAATAGCCATGTTCGCACGCCTGGTCTACGAATCTTTCCGCCGGCAGAAACGGCGCAAACTGCTGGCCGGAGTTGCGATCACTCTGGGCGTGGGCGTGGCCACGGCCATGATCGCCGTTGCCACCGGCATTGGTGACAAAATCAGCCACGAACTGCGTACCTATGGCGCAAACCTGATTGTGACTCCGCAGGAAGATACGCTGGATGTTCAAATCGGCGGCGTGGATCTGAAGCCGCCCAGCGACGGCGCTTACCTCGACGAAGCCGACCTGCCCAAAATCAAAGGAATGTTCTGGCGAAATAACATCGTGGGTTTCGCCCCCATGCTGTCGGTAAACGTCAGCCTGAGCAATCAAGGCGACGCGAAAAACGTCACGTTGCTCGGAACCTACTTCTCCAAGCGGCTCACGTTCGGAAAACAGGACTTCGCAACTGGGGTGCGCGCCACTCATCCCTTCTGGAAGGTTCAGGGCGCCTGGCCCGACGACAACTCGCAGGACGTGTTGCTGGGAGAAGGCCTGGCCGCAAAACTCGGTCCCAAAGCTGGAGATGAAATCGAAATCGCCGGTCAAGCTCATCGAATTGTTGGAGTTCTTTCCACGGGTGGAGCCGAAGATAGTCAGATCGTAGCTCCCCTGGCCTTGGCGCAGCAGATTCTCGGGAAACCCGGCGCGGTGCGCCGTGTTTATGTGAGCGCTTTGACTAAACCGGAAGACGCGTTTGCGCGGCGCGATCCGGGAACCTTGCGAGGACCAGAATACGATCGCTGGTACTGCTCGCCTTATGCCCGCTCGATAGCTTTCCAATTGCAGGAAGCGATTCCGCACTCTCATGCGGAACAGATTCGGCAGATCGCGCAGAATGAAGGTACGGTGCTCTCCCGCATTAAGGGCCTGATGCTTCTGGTGACGCTCGCGGCGTTGCTCGCCTCCGCACTGGCTGTCTCCGCCGCCATGGCCACCGCGATTTTTGAACGGCGCAACGAAGTCGGTCTGATGAAAGCATTGGGCGCAGGCAATGTTTCCGTCGCCGCGCTGTTCTTCGCTGAGGCCGCGCTTCTGGCGCTGCTAGGCGGTATCGTCGGTTTCGCTGGCGGAGCGCTTCTCGCCCGTCAGATCAGCCGCTCCATTTTCGATTCCCAACTCACCATCGAACCGGTGCTCTTCCCTTTGATTCTGGCTATCGCGGTAATTGTGACCTTCGCGGGTAGCGCAGCCGCAATCCGCCGCGCTGTGAAGTTTGATCCGGTCTACGCCCTGCGAGGTGAAGCGTGAGTTCACCGCAGAAATCTGACCTGATTAACCGCCGTACCGGCAAGCCTCATACCTCGATGTTTTTGCGCATGCTCCTGCGCGCAGCCGTGCTCCGTCGTGGGCGCGCGGCTTCTGCCCTCCTGGCCATGGTGGTAGCCGCCGCTGTCGCCACCGCCATGCTCAATCTATACGTGGACGTGCAACTCAAACTGCGTCGGGAGTTCCGCAATTACGGCGCGAACATCGTCGTGGTTGCGAAAGATGGCCAGGCATTCCCCGCCGATGCCCTCGAGCAAGTCAACTCCGCCCTGGCCGGACGTGGCCTCGCCGTACCCTTCGCCTACGTTGTAGCTCGCACCTCCAGTGGTCAATCGGTCGTGGTTGCCGGCACCGATCTTGATCAGGTACGCAAGCTGGATAGCTGGTGGGCGGCAACAGCCTGGCCCAGCGCCGCGCAGGATGCACTTGTCGGCGCGCGCGCGGCCGCAGTGGTCAGCCCAGACGGAAAGGCCTTCGACCTCAGCTTCCAGAAACGCGCCATTCACCTGAACCCTGCCGGCACCGTGCGAACCGGAGACTCGGAAGACAGCCGCATTTATCTTTCGTTGAAGGATTTTGAAAGCTGGACCGGTGTGCAGCCGTCAACAATTGAGATTGCGGCCTCCAGTCCGTCCGAAGAAATCACTGCTCTCATTCAGAAGCTGACACTCGCCTTGCCCACGACGGAAGTCCGTCCCATCCGTCAAATCATGGAAGGTGAGACGCGTGTGCTTGGAAAAACTCGCGCCACCCTGACCGCGGCCGCTGTCCTAATTGTCGCGACTGCAGCTCTATGCGTCCTCTCTACCCTGATCGGATGGGTGTTCGACCGACGCCGCGACTTCGCCATCATGAAAGCTCTGGGCGCTTCTGAAGGGCTGATCGGCGGGTTCTTCGCCGCCGAAGCTGCCGCCTTGGGAGCCGTGGGAGCGATCCTCGGATTCGGCATCGGCGTGGGCGTTGCCGCATGGATCGGCCGGGTAAACTTCCACGCGCCGGTGGTGCCACGCTTCAACGTCTTGCCAGTTGTCTTTGTGGGCAGCATCGCGGTGGCCCTGATTTCCGCCGTGCTTCCGATTTTTCTACTGCGGCGCGTGCAACCGGCTATGATCTTGAGAGGGGAGTGAGATGATCAAGCTGAAAAATGTCAGCCGCCTGTACCCCGCCAAGGCAGAAGCCGGTGGCGGCGTCATCCGCGCCCTCGACGATTTCTCCCTGAACGTTGATCCCGGCGAGTGGATCGCGATCATGGGCCCGTCCGGCTCGGGCAAATCGACGCTGGTGAATTTGATTGGCTGCCTGGATCGTCCGACTTCAGGCGAGATCTGGCTCGATGGCGAAGACGTCGCCAACATTTCCCCGAACGAACTGAATCGAGTGCGCGCTGAAAACATTGGCTTCGTGTTCCAGCAATTCCACCTGATTCCCTATTTGACAGCCGTTGAAAACGTAATGCTGGCGCAGTACTTCCACAGCATGACGGACGAACAGGAAGCGCTCGAAGCCCTGGAGCGCGTGGGATTGAAGGAGCGCGCCCACCACGTGCCAGCCCAGCTCTCCGGTGGCGAACAGCAACGGGTCTGCATCGCCCGCGCCTTGATCAACGATCCCAAGATCGTACTGGCAGACGAGCCCACGGGTAACCTCGACGCCGTGAACGAAGAGATCGTCCTGCGCCTGCTACGCGACCTGCATCAGCAGGGACGCACCATCGTCATGGTCACGCACGATCCCGTTGTAGCCCGCCTCGCTGACCGCCGCATTGAACTGCATCATGGCAAGATCGCCGCCCAGGAAGTGTTCGCCATGGCCGACGAGGAACAGTTCGATGAAGTGCTGGAAGAACTGTGGGCGCTGTCGGAGCAGGGCGAGATTGCCGAAGTCGGCCGCATGGAAGTCCACGGCGCGCTCCCGGTAAGCATCGCTATAGAAAAAATGATTGACCTGGGCCTGGTGACGGCGAGGCCGCATCCGCCCGAACCGCACCAGCACAAGCCGTTCATCAATCCCTGCCACGACGCCCTGAAGCCGACCGCGGTCTCGATCGGCGAGGGCAGCCTGATCGTGGAATTAACACCCCGCGGCCGCCAGCGCGCCGCCGACATCGTTCGCCGCCACCGCCTCGCCGAGCGCTTGTTTACCGACAGCCTCGCCATGGACAGCGAATCCGAAATCGAGCAGCAAGCCTGCAAGTTCGAGCACATCCTCTCGCCCGAAGCCACCGACAAGATCTGCGCCTTCCTCGGTCACCCGCGCACCTGCCCCCACGGCGCGCTCATACCTCCGGGGCCCTGCTGCGGCAAAAGCGGAAGTCACAGCGCCACTTTGGAAAACGCGGAGCGGCACGCCTGACCTCTTCATGATCACCCGAAGAACCTGCATCGGCGTTTTCGACTCCGGCTTCGGCGGCCTGACGGTCCTCAAGGCTTTGCTGCGCCTCATCCCCGATGCCGACTATTTATATTTTGGCGATACCGCCCGCCTGCCCTACGGTTCGAAGTCGGTGGAAACCGTTGCCCGGTACGCAGTCGGAGCTGCACACTATCTAGAACAGCAGGGCGCACAAACACTGGTAATCGCCTGCAACACGGCCACTGCGCTGGCATTGGACAACATCACCCAAGCGGCAAGGGTTCCGGTGATAGGCGTGATTGAGCCCGGCTCCGATCGCGCCGCCGGTGAGAGTCAGAACAAGAAAGTTGTCGTCATTGGCACCGAAGCCACGGTCAGCAGCCACGCCTATTTAAAGGCGCTGGAATCCCGTGGGGTCCAGGCAAAAGAAAAGGCCTGCCCCTTACTGGTGCCGTTGGTGGAAGAAGGCTGGATCGACCATCGCGTCACTGAAGAGGTGGCCCAGATTTATCTCAAAGAGGCCTTCACCGATGGATTCAAGTCTGCCGACGTGCTTCTGCTCGGCTGCACCCACTATCCACTCATCCAACCGGTGCTGCATCGAGTCGCTCCCAAGCACGTAAAGATCGTCGACTCCGCCGACGCAACCGCCGATGCCGTCGGCCGGCTGCTGCGCCGCACTCCGCTGCCCTCAACACCTGAACCAGAACGCCGCCAACTGCCTCGCCTGAAATGCTTCGCCACTGATTCCGCTGAAAAATTTCGCCGCCTGGGCGCACAGTTCCTCGGACATCCTATTGACGACGTGCAACACGTGGATCTACCCGAGTAATCCGCCGCGCCCACGTAGCCCCGGACGCCTGGACGCGGCGCGCCCCCAAAAACAAAACGGCCGCGAGTTTCTCGCGGCCGTTTCCAGAAAACTCAAATCAATACAACCGGAAAGTCACTTCCACGTTAATCTGCACCGCCACCGGCTTGCCATCCTTCATTGCCGGCTCAAACTTCCAAGTCTTTACCGCTTCCATAGCCTTCTCATCCAGTCCGAGACCTAAAGTACGGGCGACGCGAATGTCGCGCGCCCGGCCATCCGGACCGACGACCAGCCACAGAACGCAGGTACCCTGATACTTCGCCTTGCGAGCTTCTTCCGAGTACTCCGGATCAGGCGCGTAAATAGCCTTAGGCGCGGACACGCCGCCACCCACTTTGAACGCCCCACCACCAATTCCGCCGCCGTGGCCGGGACCAACCCCGGGCCCTTCGCCAGAGCCCACGCCCCCGCCATTCCCCGAACCAATCCCGCCGCCCGAGCCCACCCCATTCGACGCCGGACCGGAAGGCAATCGCGACATCGGATCGCCCAGGTTCGGCATGTTGTTCATCGCCAGGTGAACTTCAGGAGGAATCACGACGGTAGGTTCGACTGCCAATTTCGGATGATCGTTGCGCACTACCATCATAGGCGGCGTGATCTGCTCCATCGCCAACTTGGGCAGCTTGCCTTTCGGCGCCTGGAATTTGTCGCGATCGCCACCACCGCCACCACCGCCGGCTTCCGTTTTCGAAGGCGGCAGAGGAGGAATATCATCCGGCGCGATCAGCGTCACCACCTCGGGAGGTTTCGTAATCTGCTGCACTACCCGCCGCCCCAGCAGGGTCCCACCGATGATCACGATCACCGCCAGAACATGCACGACGGTCGAACCCAGCGCGCCGTTCTTTTTGTAATCGTAGAATCCCCAGATATCCTTAACCGGAATCGGCTTGGAGGTCAGAACCAGCGGGGGTTGTTTCTTGGGGAAGAAAAAGTCGTCGAGATTCTGAACCAGGGACTTCCACAGCGGCTGATCCAGATCGCTCCTGGACAGCAGCAGGTTCAGTTCGGGTTCGCCGCCCGGCATGGGCTGAATGTTGTCTGTTGCCATAGTTGACCCGAACTCTCAGCGAAGAGACCGAAGCTTTACGGACTTAGCCTCTATCTAAGCATGATGGATGAACCAATGCCGCCCTAAGTTGCTTGGCTGCACTAATAACTCATCCTATCCTGCCCGATCCCAAGGGGCGCCTCGCAGCCTGTCTAACTTAGATGCCGACGCCGAGGAAACGGTATGTAACAAAATTGTACACTTTTTCAGTCGCTTTTCCACTGTGCTTTCCGGATTCCCTCCACCAAGGTACTAGGTACCGAATGGACGTCTGTCGCGTCTCTCCCTATAATGAAAAAAATCAACCATTTGGGAGTAAATCGCCGAGTGTCCCTCGACCTTGAATGCACCTCTACCCGCACCGGCATTGGTGTAGCGCCGACTTTGCCAGACTGCTGGCAATGCCCTTTCCACTTCCCTGTTCTGGCGCCCAGATGACCGATCACCACCTAATGCGGCGGTTCCATTTCCTGATCGCTCTCTCAGTAGTCCTCCTGGATCGCGCCACCAAGTGGGTGGTAGCGAAAGACATCTCGCTGCACGATGGCGTTCAGGTTATTCCAGGGTTCTTCCGCATTACCCACGTGGAGAATCGCGGCGCCGCTTTCGGTCTGTTCGCCGACTCGCCCGCGCAATGGAAGATCGGCATGCTGGTGCTTTTTTCCATAGTGGCCCTGATCGTTGTCTCGACCTTGTTATGGCGAAATAGCCATTCCCTGACGACCACCGGAATCGGCCTCGCACTCATACTTGGCGGAGCCTTAGGAAACCTCTGGGACCGCTTGCTCACCGGACGCGTGGTTGACTTTCTCCTGTTCTACGTCGGCCCCTACCAGTGGCCCGCGTTTAACGTAGCCGACAGCGCCATCGTCGTCGGTGCGGGCTTGCTGGTGGTCGAGATTCTCTTCGTGAAACCGCCGGCGCACGCCAAGTCGTCGTGACCGCTGTGTGTGCACAGTTTTGCAACTGATCTCTGAAAACCGCGCCAGACACGGATTCCGCTTGACACTATCTTTGGCCCGTGTAACATTCGACCAGATTTTGGCTCTCAATTTCTGCACTCCCTGCAAATTGAGCGCCGAATCCGGGCCAGACTGAGATTCATTTCGTGCAAACTCATTCCTGGCTTAGTGCGTCCAATCCAACAGTTCAAGACTGCCAACGCCGGAGGGGATCGTTGACTGCAACCGTACGCAACTCGCCGTTCCCGGCTTCGGATTCCCCCCATCGAATCACTTTCAAAAAATATCCCAAGGAGACAACTGTGAGCGTAAGAAAAGCAATTGTAAAACCGCTGGTTTGCGTCGCCATTCTGATGTTAGCCGTAAGTGCCTTCGCTACAGACCGCCGCGACTACACCATCATTGGAAGACATGTAGTCGTGAACCGTCCCGCCAAAGTAGTCACTCCCAACGTCTGGAAAAATGACCCCGCCCTCACCACCATCGCCGGCAACCTGAGCGATTTCCCCTTCGGCGTCTTCTTTGCTTTGTACAACTACTATGTGACCGGATCGAACAACAAGATCGGTGTCCCTGAGTATTGGCAGGGAATCCCTTTCACACCTGCAGCCAATGTAAAGGCAATGGAGGTTGATGCCTCTGTGGTTTGGGCCGAAGGCACAAATGAAGTCGTACTGGCTCTCTACAACGACGCCAATGGGTTGCCCGGCAAAGCCCTCCACACCTGGCACGTGAAGAACCTGGCCGGCTTTGGAAGTTGCTGCCGGCTCGCCACCGGAAAAACCAAAACTGGTATAAGCCTCAGCAAAGGGAAGCAGTATTGGGTAGTTGCCAAGACAGATTCAACCAACAGCGACGTGTTCGACGGCTGGGACCTTAACACCACAGATATGAGGTCGCACCCAATCGCCAGCTATTGCAGCGGAACCACACAGCAATGTGGCACCAACAACAACAAATGGTTCGCCGGCGGCGGAATACTGCCCGGCTTCGCCGTGCAGGGAAAATAATCTGGCAGTTCGGATCAATCCCGCCGACGTCAGGCCATCCAACCTGGCGTCGGCATCTTTATAGCGCCGCCGTCCCGGCGGCTGTCGTGGGGGCCGTCCCGCCCCCACCCCCGAGGCGAGTATGCAAGCTCTACGCAAAAGAGGAACTATTCCTAGCCAGATTCGTATAGATTATGAAGCAGCACGCCGTGGTGCGCCTGGGGCATATGGACTCTGCAGCAATCGACGCAACCGTTCCTAGAGGGCTCGCCGGAAAGTCCGCCGTCCTCCGCGCTGGAGAGCGGCTCAAACGCCACGGCACCGTCTTCCGCGATCCCGCCGTTGAAGCCCTGCAAGCCCTGCGTGCGCACAAACTGCGTTCCGCCCTCACCCTGCTGGGCGTGACTCTGTCGGTCGCAGTGCTGATCTTTGTTGTGTCAGTGATCGCCGGTGCGGATCACTATATTCAAGATCGCGTCGCCAATCTCGGTTCCAATGTTTTTCTCGTGACCCGCTTCCCCATCATCACCAATCAAGAGGATTTCTTCAAAGCCGTGCGCCGCAATCGCAACATCACCTGGGACGACTTCCAGGCTTTACACGACAGCATGAGACTGCCCAAGGCCGTCGGCCTCGAAGTCCGCACTAACGGAAAGGTACGCCTGGGAACGCAAACCATGGAAGACATCAACATTCGCGGCGTGACCGCAAACATCGCCGATATGGATGTGGAGGAACCCGAGAGTGGGCGGTACATCACCGATCCGGACAACGAGAGCCGAACCCAAGTCACCTTCATCGGACAGGAAGTCGCCCATCGCATGTTTCCCACTGTCGACCCCATCGGCAAGATTATCTACGTGGACGGCCGCGACTTCCAGGTGGTTGGCGTAGCCAAGGCGATTGGAACCGTGTTCGGACAATCCCAGGACGACTTTGTCTACATCCCGATCCGAACCTGGCTGAAAGCGTACGGAGAACGAAACCAGGACCTTGCCATCAACATTCAGGGGCGCGGCCCGGACTGGATGCGCGAAACCGAGGATGAAGCCCGCACCATCATGCGCGGCCGCCGCCACCTCGACCCCAAGGCCGATGACAATTTCGGCATCCTTGCGTCTGACACTATTATGGGCCTTTGGAAGAACCTCACCGGCGCCATCGCCAAGACTATGGTGGGCATAGTTTCGGTCTTTTTGCTGATTGGCGGTGTGGTCATTATGAATGTGATGCTCGCCAGCGTGACCGAGCGCACCCGGGAGATCGGCGTGCGCAAATCGCTGGGCGCACGAAGACGCGACATCCTCATGCAGTTCCTGGTGGAATCCGCGGTGATGGCAGCTGTAGGCGGCGCCGCCGGAATTGCCATCGCCTACGTTCTCTCGGCTTTGGTGAGGGTGCTCACGCCGGTACCGTCGCAGGTTCCCTTCGGCGCCGTGATTTTGTCACTGGCAGTGTCCGCAGCCGTAGGCTTGTTTTTCGGCCTATACCCAGCGAACCGCGCCGCCAAGCTGGATCCCATCGAAGCCCTGCGCTTCGAGACCTAGAACGTAGCGCCGCCGTCTCGGCGGCTGTCGTGGGCGCGTCCCGCCTCCACCGGCGAGGGCAAGATGCCGGCGCTACAAGGATGCAACCATGCAACTCGAAATCGGCGAAAACACCCGCATGGCCTTCGATTCGCTCCGTCAGCACAAGGCGCGATCCCTGCTGACCGTCCTCGGCGTGGTCATCGGAATCATGGCCATCGTCGCCGTCGCTTCCATCATGGTCGGCCTGGATCGTGATATCCGCGGCTTCCTCGATCAATACGGCACCAATACGCTATTCGTGTTCCGCTGGGACTTCGGTTTCCGTGGCCGGCTCACCCCGGAAGAACGCAATCGCAAGACGCTGACCTACGAAGACGCCATGGCCATCCAAAACGAGTGCCCCGACGTGAAAGATGTGACCGTCGAAGTATCTCCTCGGGCCGAACCGGGTCAACCCTTCACCCAGGTGCCAGCCCGCTACAAGGGCAACGAGGTTTTCGGAATCCAATTCACCGGCACGATTCCGTCCTACGAGTGGGTCTACAACGCTCAACCCGAGAAAGGCCGATTCTTCACCGAGGCCGAAGATCTCCATCACATGGATGTAGCGGTAATCGGCCACGACCTGGCCGAAGGCCTGTTTCACGAAGAAGACCCGATCGACAAAACCATTCGCGTGGGCGGCGACTCCTACCGGGTGGTCGGCGTGCTGGAAAAGCGCAAAGGCCAGTTCTTCAAAGACGAGTCGGCCGACAAGGTTGTGGTCGTGCCCTATCACACCTACCGCAAATACAATCCACAGGACGACGAGCACTTCATTGGAGCCCAGGCCTATCCCGGCAGGAAAGCGGAAGCGGAGGATGAGATCATTGGCCTGCTGCGCCGCCGCCGTGGGGTTGGTCTCGATAAGGCCAACAACTTCGCAATTTCCAGCTCCGAAGAGATTGCCCGCCAATTCCGTCAGATTACCGGAGCGATTGCGATTGCAGTGGTCGTAATCAGTTCCATCGGTCTGCTCATCGGCGGCGTCGGGGTAATGAACATCATGCTCATGTCGGTGACCGAACGGACCCGCGAAATCGGAGTGCGCAAGGCCATGGGCGCGCGCCGCCGCGACATCATCCGCCAATTCTTGACCGAAGCCATAACCCTGACCGGCACCGGCGGAGTCGTCGGCGTCTCTCTCGGAGCAATAATCAGCTTCCTGATCAACAAGCTGTTACCGAGCCTGCCCTCCGCGGTCCCGCTCTGGTCCGTGATTATGGCCGTAGCCGGCTCCATGAGCGTCGGCCTATTCTTCGGCATCTACCCTGCGCTCAAAGCCTCACGCCTTGACCCGGTAGACGCCTTGCGCTACGAGTAAATGGGCGTGTAGGGCGGACACTCTTGTCCGCCCCCCTTGATCTTGTGTCTTTCTGAAGTACTGCCGCTGGAAATCAATGCTAAAGCGGACAGCGCGCCCGCTCCAAAATCAAGGCGCGCCGTACAGCTGCCGATAAACATTCGCATTCCGTAGAATGGCCTGCACGTACTCGCGCGTCTCCGTGAACGGAATAGACTCCACAAATTCCGCCGCGTCACGAAACTTGCCTTGTCCCTGCCAGTCCTGCACCCGGTCTGCGCCGGCGTTGTAGGCCGCCAGCGCATACTCGAACCCGCCGAACTTATCTACCATGCCGCGAAAGTACCGCGTCCCAAGCTGAACATTCACACTCGGCGTGAACAATTGCGTAGCAGAAAAACGCTTCAGCCGCTGCTGCCTGGCCACCGATTTGCCAACCTTAGGCAGAAGCTGCATCAAACCTACAGCGTTAGCGGGTGACACCGCGCTGGGATTGAATTCCGATTCCTGCCGGATCAGCGCCGCCACCAAGTAGGGATCCAGCCCATTTTCCGAGGAGAATTTTTTCAGATCGCTCCAATACGCCTTGGGGAAAAGCGCCTCCCAATACGGCCGCGGCAGACTCGGCAAATCGACGGCGAAATAATTCGGGACCGCTCGTTTCAGAGTTTCAATCGCCACGTCATAGCGGCCGGCGTCGGCATACATACGCGCCGTCTCTGGCGCCAGCCAGTTCCCTTTACTTTCGTCCGCCGCCGCCCGCAGTTCGCGCACCGCAAAATCGAGCAGCCCGCCATTCTCCAGAAGCTGCGCCTTTTGCACCCGTAGGTTGTCGGTGGGAAGCGCGTCCTCGGTAATCTTCGCATTCGCATCGATCGCGGGCACGCGATCGAGCAGCACATAGTGCACCGGATCGCTGTCATTCTTGAGCTTCTTCAGTTGCTGCCGCGCCAACTCCCCATAGTAGTAATTGCGAAACCGCTCTGAAATTTTCTGGTAGTAAGCCCGCGCCTTGGCCGGTTCCCCATCTTCTTCCGCCAACCGCCCCCGCCAGTAAAGCGCCGCCGGAACTTCCCCCGACGTCGGATACAGCCCAATCTGATCCTCGAAACCCTGCACCGCATCCGCGCGCCGGCCCTGCCGCAAACTCAACCAAGTCGCCTTCCAATGTGCATAAGACGCTCGCCCGCCATTCGGAAACCGCTGCTGCAGTTCGCGATAAGAATCAATCGCCCGATCATAGTCGTGCCGCAACAAGTAAATGTTTCCGGCGGACAGCAGCGCCTGCTCCAGCCATGAACTGGTCGGAGCGGTTTGCCGCAACTGCTCAAGCGTTCGCAGAAATCCATCATCATCATTCGCCCCACGCTCGATCTCTCCCAGGTTGAACAATCGCTGTGCCTTAATCTCGGGGGTAGTGTCAGGCACAGATTCCAACGCTTTTCTGGCCTCCTTATCGCGCCTCGCATGGCGCAACGCCTCTGCCATCGCCATCTGCAGCGTGGGACGATCCTCAGCCTTGGCTTCATTCAACAACTCACGATACTCATTCGCTGCCTCGTTATACTGCTTCCCCTTAGCCAAAAGATCAGTCCGCGTCCTGCGTTCCTCAAAGCTGGGCGGCTGAGTCTCCGGAGTCGCCGCCAACTTCCTCAGATCACCCTCCACCTGGGTCGCTTCCCAACTAACCGGCATGGTGAAATACAAATTGCGAAAGATACCCAAAGCCTTCGCCGGCTGCCCCGCGGCCTCATACGCCCGACCCAGCGCAAGCTCGAGGTCCGCTCGAATCGGGTGGCGTTCATTCTCCAGCAACTCCACCGCGTCCTGCGCCCGGCCATCCGCTACCAGAGCGTTGGCATAGTTCACATGCGCATCCCGGAGCAGCAGCGAATCCGGCGAAGCCTTATCGAACCCGCCGAGCGTAGCCACCGCCTCCGCCAGTCGACCACTCTGATAGTAGGCCGTACCCAGATAAAAATTGACGTAGTCTCCGAGGTCTCCAGCCCGCGGCTTAGCCCGATTCAAGGCATCAATCGCCCGCACATAATCTTTATCCTGAATATGCGCATAGCCAGCTACCAGCCAGGCCAACGCCCCCGCGTCCTCTTTCGCATGACGCCGCGCGTATCCCTCCACCCCGGCATACGCCGCAGGAGTGCGATCCTGAAGCAGTTGCCGCGCCATAGGCTTCAAGCTAGCGGAAGCGACAAACGCCTCCCGCATCCGTCGCACCCGCGGAGAGCTCCGCTTGCGCTTACTGCGCACCGCAGGAGATGAGCTACTTTTCTTTCTAGTTGGATTGGCTTTCTGGCTAGAGGATGAAGACGCGGATTGCGCAACCGCAACCGGAAACAGCGCGGAAGCGTTGCCACACAAAATGGCCAGACTAAAAACCAGAACCTTCAGAACGGGAATCCACTGACGATGGCCAAGCACCGTCTCCGATTATCTTCTTTTTTCCCAAAATCAGCCAAACCCGTTAGCACCTGTACCGCCGATGTCAACGCCACAAAGATCCCGTAGTGAAATGGCTTGGCCGGGAGTGGCGGGTTCGGAAGGGCGCGACTTCAGTCGTGCCAACCCCTGATACGAAATCTCGCTCCATGCACGGGTGGCTAAAGGCGCACACCCACCAGAGGATTTGATTTAATCCACACCTCTAGTTCCTATTGACATTCTATAGGACAAAGGCTAACCTCATGTTCTACAGAACGTCTATAGGAGTATGGACATGGCTCAAGAACAAACCCCGTTGCTTCAGGGGACTTTGGACCTGCTGATCTTGAAGTCGCTGGCCCTTCAGGAACTGCACGGCCTCGGGATCGCCGGACGGGTCGGCCAGATCACTGGCGGAACCTTTCAGGTGAAGCCGGGATCGCTCTTCCCTGCTTTGCACCGCATGGAGGAAGAAGGTTGGCTGTCTTCGACCTGGGGGGAATCCGAAAACAATCGCCGGGCCAAGTACTACCGCCTCACCAGGGCGGGCCGCCGGCAACTCGAAACTGAAACTGAGCGTTGGGGAAGGATTTCGCTCGCCATCGCCCAGGCACTGGAGACTCCGTAGAAAAGGAACACACCATGAAATGGTTTTGGCGGCTTACCAGCCTGTTTCGGAACCTGTCGCACAAGCGGGAGAACGAACAGGAACTCGACCGGGAGGTTTCGTCTTATATCGATTTGCTGACGGAGGAAAAGATCCGAAGCGGGATGCCTCCGGAAGCCGCGCGTCGCGCCGCCAGGGTGGAACTCGGAGGAGCGGAGCAGGTCAAGGAACAGGTTCGGGATGCGCGTGCTGGGGCCCTGATCGAAACCGTGCTGCAGGACTTGCGCTACGGACTGCGGATATTGCGTAACAATCCCGGCTTTTCAGCCTTGGTGGTGCTGACCCTGGCGCTGGGTATCGGCGCGAACACTGCGATTTTCAGCGTGGTGTACGGGGTGTTGTTACGGCCGCTTCCTTATTCGCACGGTGGGCAGTTGGTGGTCCTGCATCAGCAGGCGCCCCATGCTCATTTGGCGAACGTGCCCTTTTCCTACAAGGAACTGGTGGACTATCGCGAGCAGAATCACACCCTTGACGCCGTCGTCGAGTACCACAGCATGGCCTTTCTGCTGCTGGGTGACGACAGCGCGGAACGAGTGCAGACGGGAGTAGTCTCGGCGAATTTCTTCGATGTTCTAGGCGTGAAACCACTGCTGGGCAGAACCTTCTTGCCGAGTGACGAATCCCCGAAAGCCGACGCGGTTCTGATCTTGAGTTACGAGTACTGGCGGAGCCATCAAGGTGGCGACCCTGACATTGTGGGAAAAGTGTTTCACATGAACAACCGGCCGCACACCGTCATTGCCGTGCTGCCACCGGTGCCGCAATATCCTGGGACAAACGATGTTTACATGCCCACGTCGCAGTGTCCCACGCGCTCCTCGGCGGCGTTTATGGCTGACCGGAAGGCCCGGATGATGACCGTGTTTGGCCGCCTGAAGCCGGGAGTCTCGCTGCAAACCGCGCAAGCCGACTTGGCTACCATCGCAGCGCAGATCGAGAGCGCGTACCCGGAGATCTATCCGAAAACTTACGGCTATTCGATCGCTGCAGCCCCACTGCAAGAGGATTTGACGCGTCGGGCCCGAAGCACGCTGCTGGTATTGCTGGGCGCAGCCGGATTTGTGCTGCTGATTGCTTGCGCGAACGTGGCCAACCTGATGCTCGCGCGTCTCTTGAAGCGCGAACGTGAACTTGCAGTGCGCGGCGCTCTGGGAGCCACCAGGTCGCGACTGGTCCGGCAACTGCTCACCGAAACGGTTCTGCTCTCTGTGGCTGGCGGGATATTGGGACTGCAACTTGCCTACCCAACCCTGGCCCTGCTGGTTAGATTTGCTGCGCGATTTACTACGCGTGCTTCGGAAGTGAAGATCGACGGAGTGGTTCTTCTTTTCACTCTGGTGGTTTCTGTTGTCTCAGGTTTGCTTTTCGGCATTGCTCCGGCGCTTGCCTCCGGGGATCACGTCTCCGCCGCCCTCAAGCAGGGGAGCGGCCAGGCTACTAGCAGCCGGGGACGGCAACGGCTCCGGGCGGGCCTGGTGGTGATGCAGATCGCGGTCTCCTTTGTCCTTGTGATTGGTTCGGGACTCATGATTCGCAGCTTTCTCAAGCTGGTGAGCGTCGACCCGGGGTTCAGCCCGGATCGCGTCCTGACCATGCGTCTCAGCCCCAACTTCTCCCGCTACACTGAAGCCACGCAATCGTCGGCGCTGGGTGGCAACATCCTGCGAAGTGTGCGATCGCTCGGCGGCGTCGAGTCCGCCGCTCTCAGTGATAGCTTTCCGTTCAGCCCAGTAGGCATCACTGGCGGTCCAGGAAGCGTCGGCTTTCAGATCGAGGGTAGAACAGCTTCCAAGGGCGAATTGGAGCCGCTGGTGGACACCAATTTAGTGGGTCCAGGATTTTTTGAAACCATTCGGCAGCCACTATTGCGTGGAAGAACTTTCACCGATCACGACAATGCCAGCGCCGTCCCCGTCGCCGTCATCAATCAAACCATGGCCCGTCACCGCTGGCCCACCGAGGACCCGGTGGGCAAACGCATTACATTCGACGACGGGAAGACCTGGGTCACGATCGCTGGTGTGGTCGGTGACGCCAGGGAATACGGCCTCGATCACCAGGTCGGCGACGAACTTTACATGCCCCTCGACCAATCGGGAATGGCGATGGTGGGAAACCTGGTGCTGCGCACCACGGGCGACCCGACGAGCATGACGGCGTTACTTCGCAAGGCTCTTCACGACATTGACCCGCAGCTTGCCGTGGATCAGGTGCAAACCATCGAGCGCCTGCAACAAGAATCGGTTGCTTCTCCGCGCATCACTGCGATTCTGCTGGGTATATTTGCGGGGCTGGCCCTCGTGATCAGCGCCAGCGGCATCGCTGGCATCATGGCGCTGACGGTCAGCCAGAGGACACGCGAACTCGGAATCCGCATGGCTCTGGGGCAATCGAAGACTTCGGTGGTCAGCATGGTGGTTCGGCAAGGACTCGCGGTTGCGCTCACCGGCACAGCTCTGGGTTTGATTGGCTCCATCGCGCTGGGGCGCCTGCTGTCGTCCTTGCTGTATAACACTGACCCGACCGACCTGTTTACATTTGTTGCCGTCTCCTTGCTCTTCATCGCAGTTGCGGGATTGGCGTGTTTTTTACCGGCGCACCGGGTGACGCTGATCGATCCCTTCACCGCGCTTCGGCAAGAATGAAAACCGGATTTTGCATGTTGATGAATACAAGGAGGAGTTAACCATGCGCACTTGGATTCTGCTTTGCCTGGCTTTCCTATTCCCTGCCCAGTACGATTCAAAGTCCGCCCCGGCGCAGGCTAACCAAGACACGTCGGCTGCTCAAACGCCTCAGTATACCGCCGATGGCCGTCTCAAGTATGCCGCCACCTACCGCGAGTGGATCTATTTGACCTCTGGGGTTGACATGAGTTATTCCCCTGGCCGTGTGACCGGCCACTCCACGTTCGACAACGTTTTTGTGAATCCGGATGCCTACAAGTCCTTCCTTCAAACCGGAACCTGGCCGGACAAGACCATAATCGTCCTGGAGGTCCGCGCGGCCGGTAGCAACGCCTCGATTAACAAGAGCGGCCACTTCCAGACCACGGAAGAATTGGGTCACGAAGTTCACGTCAAAGATGAGGCGCGCTTCGCCGGCAAGTGGGCGTTCTTCCCCTTCGAGGACACACGTCCAGCCAAGCAAGTTCCCAAGGAAGCGTCTTGCTACTCCTGCCATGAGCAACATGCCGCAGTGGACACAACTTTCGTGCAGTTCTATCCCACGTTAATCGAACTGGCGAAGAACAAGGGGACCCTGAGCGCGAACTACCTGAAAGACGAAGCCGCCAACGCGAAGAAGTAATGCGGTCCGAGCTGACGGAGGCTCACCAAACCCGGCAGGCATTCTCCCGGACCATGGCTTGCCCTTTGTGGCAGCCGAATGCCTTGCCAAATTCCGCCATGTTCGACACCACGTTGTTGACCCGGTACTTATCCAGCGGATGCGGGTTGGTGAGCAAAAGGGTCCGCATCAGCTCTGGACGCAGGTTGCTGCACCAAACGTTGGCGTAAGACAGGAAGAACCGTTGCAGAGCGGTCACACCGTCTTCTCCCTTGGTATCCAAGCTCTGGCCTTTTCCCTTAAGGTCCGCATCAAGCGCAGACAACGCGAGGTGGATTCCACCGTTGTCGGCCGTGTTCTCGCCTTGAGTCAGGCGGCCGTTTTGCTGCACGCCCGCTTCCGGGACGAATTCGGTGTATTCGTCGGCAATGCAATCGCCTCGTTTGTCGTAGGCCTTGGCATCGTCGTCCGTCCACCAGTCTCGCAGATTCCCGTTCTCGTCGAATTTGCGCCCCTGATCGTCATAGCCGTGGATGGTCTCGTGCCCAATCACCGCGCCGGCGGCAGCATAGTTGACCGAGTCATCCTTCGTGGGATCAAAGAACGGGGGTTGCAAAATGCCGGCCGGAAAGTTGATGGTGTTGGTCTGCGGATCCTCATACGCATTCACCGTGGGCGGTGTCATGCCCCATTCCGTCCGGTCCAGCCGCTTCCCAATCTTCTGGAGCTGGCGGTTTAGTTCGAAGGCCGCAGCGCGCTCCACGTTGGCGAGATGATTGTCCGTACGAATCTCCAGCGCCGAGTAGTCCCGCCAATGGTCGGGATACCCGATCTTGTCTATCTGGGCGGCCAGCTTCAAGTGGGCCTGCTTCTTCGTCTGTGGGCTCATCCAGTCCAGGGCATCGAGTTCCTGGCCCAGCGCCACTTTGAGCGCGTTCACCATCTGCTGGACACGCTCTTTGCTCTCAAGTGGAAACGCGCGCGCCACGTAGGCCTGCCCCAGCGCTTCGCCGATGTCGCGATCTTCCGCCTGAATACACCTGCGCCACAGCGGCTGTATCTGCTTCGCGCCGAATAAGGTTTGTGCAAAGAAGGTGAAATCCTGGTTCTCGAAATCCTCACTCAGAGAC
>Ga0210410_10001229_pt1 | contig 24466 bp, 16 predicted proteins | sample IncBWC4MmetaG_FD_161058 | JGI IMG/M metagenome (GOLD analysis project Ga0210410, IMG submission 161058) | Forest soil microbial communities from Barre Woods Harvard Forest LTER site, Petersham, Massachusetts, United States - Inc-BW-C-4-M | ecosystem: Environmental > Terrestrial > Soil >... | reverse complement strand
CCAGCCACCTCAGCCCAATCGGACTGCTCCTCCTCCAGCAGTTCATCCGAACGAGGTTCCAAATCCACCTCGGCCGGTTGTGGCAGCTTCGCCGAACAGCGAGTTGGACCGGAAGCACCAGCAAGAACAGGATCAGCTTCACGCAAACCAGCAACAGGATCGTCAGAAAGTTCAACAACAGCAAGAGCAGGAACACGCCAGGCTCGCCCAGCAAAAGGCAGATGCCGCCAAAAAACAGCAAGTCGAGCAACAGCATCAAGTGCAGACACAACAATTGCAGGAAAAGCACGCGCAAGAGCAGAAACAGCTGCAAGACAAACAGCAGCAGGAACGCCAGAATCCCCCCAAGCCTCAAAAGAAGGATGAGCGTCCTCCAGCGGATAAGCCTTAATCGATCGCGAAAGCTCTTCCCCAGGGGCGCTGCGCTACAACTAGTAAGCAGCGCCTCGCGGGGACCGGCAATTTTTCCAGGTTCGGGTCACCATCTTAAACACCGGGCTGTTCACGGAAGTCCGGGTTTTTCAAGCACGCTTTATCGCCTCTCGGCGCCGCGTAAGTACTCCCCTTGAACAAACGTCCTATTTACAACCGTCGGCTTCCCCCCTAGTATGCGTTCTAACAGTTCCAGAAAATGCGCCAGCCTTTTGCGCGCGAGTGCTGAGTTTCGCGAGACCTATCAACGTGATCTTTGACGAACTGCGGGCCATACAACTGCGTTTCGGGTACCTGCCAAAGGCTGAACTTGAGGCCCTTTCCGAACGCACGCAGACTCCGCTCTACCAACTCCACAGCGTCGCCAGCTTTTATCCACATTTCCATCTAGCGCCCCCCGCCAAGGCCGAAGTGCGCCTCTGCGACGACATGAGCTGCCACCTGAATGGCTCCTGCGATCTTCGCGCGGAGCTTCTCCGCCGGTTTTCCGGCATGCGGCCGGAGGATGTGCAGGTGAAAGACGTAAGCTGCCTCGGGCGCTGCGACCAGGCGCTGGCTGTTGCGGTGAACGACGAAATTCACGACCGTGTGAATGCGGACAAGGTTGAAGACCTGGTGCGCCGCGCGATCCGAGGCGATCATCCGCACACTGAGCATCCCCACGAAAATCGCGTGGTCTGCGCCTCCGACCCCTATGGTGACGGCGAGAAATATGGCGCACTGCGCCGCTTCATCGCCAGCCGGGATTGGGACGGCCTTCTCGCCACATTGAAAGAAGCCGAACTGAAAGGCATGGGCGGCGCGGGATTTCCCACCTCGATGAAGTGGGACCTGGTTCGCAAGCAGGCCGATCCCGTGCGCTACGTCGTCTGCAACGCCGATGAAAGCGAGCCAGGCACCATCAAGGACCGCTTCATCCTTAGCCACCTGCCGCATCTGGTGATCGAAGGCATGGCCCTCGCTGGACTCGTCACCGGTTCCAGGCGAGGCATTCTCTATATTCGCCACGAATACCCGCTGCAGGAAGAAATATTCGGTGAAGAACTGCGCCGCTGCACAAAAGCCGGATTAATCGGCAAAAAAATCCTCGGCAGTGATCTCGATTTCGATCTGGAAATTTTCGTCAGCCCCGGCGGCTACATCTGCGGCGAAGAAAGCGCCCTGATCGAGGCCATCGAAGGGCACCGCGCGGAGCCTCGCAACAAGCCGCCCTTCCCCGGACAAATGGGGCTTTGGCAAAAACCCACAGTGATTAATAATGTCGAAACCTTCGCCAACGTGCCGCAGATATTGGCGCGTGGCGTCGAGTGGTTCAAGAACGCGGGGGTGAGTGGCTCCCGCGGATTGAAGTTCGTCGGCGTCAGCGGCCATGTGGAACGCCCCGGAGTCTTTGAAGTTCCCATGGGCACGTCCATGAGCGAAGTGATCTTCGGCCATGCCGGCGGTATCCGCGGCGGAAAACAATTGAAAGCCTTCGCGCCTTCCGGCCCATCCTCGGGTTATCTGCCCGCTTCCATGGTTGAAATTAAGTTGGACTTCAAGGCACTGGCCGACGCCGGCTCCATGCTCGGCTCTGGCGCCATTGTGGTTTGCGATGAAACCACCTGCATGCTGGATATGGCCCTGAACGCCGTGAAATTCTATCGCAATGAATCCTGCGGCAAGTGCGTCCCCTGCCGCATGGGCTCGCAAAAAATGGTTGAGATCCTTACCCGCTGGACGCAGGGCGGCGTCAGCGAAACGCAATTCGCCTCGGATCGGAAACTTGTCGACGAACTCTCCACCGCGATGAGCCAGACTTCCATCTGCGGCCTTGGCCAAATCGTTCCCGCGCCTGTGCAATCGGTGCTGAAACATTTCCGGGCGGAAGTGGAAGCGCACGTTATACAGGGACAATGCCCCAGCGGCATCTGCTTCTCCGCCGCCAATCGCCTGGCGGAATTGCCGCGCGTGGGGATTCGGCCATGAGCGCAGTGGGCATGATCGAACTTACGATCGACGGCAAAACAGTCCACGTCCCGCCGGGCACAACCGTGTTCGATGCCGCGCGTATGAACGGCATCACCATCCCCACCTTGTGCCACCTGCAGAGCCAGACGCCCGTCGGTGTCTGCCGCCTCTGCGTCGTGGATACTGGGGCGCGCGTTCTCGGCGCCGCCTGCGTCCGGCCTGTCGAGCCGAACATGAAGGTGCAGACAAATTCGGAAAAAGTTCTCGCCGCCCGCAAGACTCTGCTCGAACTATTGATGTCCGATCACCCTTCGCCTTGCGCGCGGCAAGAAAATTCCGGCGATTGTGAACTGGAAACGCTGGCGAAGGAGGCAGGTGTCGGTACCCCCAGATTCCCCCGGCGCACCATCTCCCGCGGCCACGACGATTCTTCTCTCGCCATCGCCGTCGATCACGATGCTTGCATCCTCTGCGACCGCTGCATCCGCGGTTGCGACGAAATCAAAAACAATTTCGTTCTGGGCCGAATGGGAAAAGGCTATTCCGCGGGCATCGCCTTCGACCTGAACTCTCCGATGGGCGATTCCACCTGCATTTCCTGCGGCGAGTGCATGGTTTCGTGTCCCACGGGCGCGTTGACCAACAAAGGTGTGGCGGGCACGGCGCTCACTGCCGGGGCCGACGTGGCACTCACTCCGGAGGAACTTCACAAACTTCCGGTTTTCGCCGGAGTCTCCGGAACATTCCTTGACCTGAATCGCGGCGCCATCGTAAAGCGTCGCTTCCGCCGGGGGGACGTCATCTGCCGCGAAGGCGATTTTGGCTCCACGGCCTTTTATATCCTCGAAGGTAAGGCTCAAGTTTCGATTTCCACCCCCATCGCCCACGTGAAAACCGAAGGCGGCGCCCTCGGCTTCTTCAAAAAACTGAAAAGTTCGCTGGTCGGGCGTGAAGAAGACAAGCGCTCCGAAGAAACGCGCGACCGCACCATTCCCATTGATGCATCCGTCGATCTGGCTTACGGCAATCCCGTCGCCGAACTCGGCCCCGGCGATCTTTTTGGCGAAATGACCTGCATGAATTTCTACCCGCGCTCCGCCACCGTGCGCGCGGAAACCGATGTCGTCGCCTACGAAATGTTGCGCAACGTCCTGGATATCATGCAGAAGAACAAATCCTTCCGCGCGCAGGTGGATCAGAACTATCGCCGCCGTGCCCTCGAAAACCATCTGCGCGGCGTGCCGATGTTTTCCGAGCTTTCGCCGGACTTCATCGCTCACCTGAAAGAAAGCGTGGAGCTCGTGCGCTACGCCCCCGGCCAGGTGATTGCCCGCCAGGGCGATCCCGCCGACAGCTTTTATCTTGTGCGAATCGGCTTCGTGAAAATCACCGAGGAATATCCCGGCGGCGAGCTCGTCCTCGCCTATCTCTCGCGCGGCGATTATTTCGGCGAAATCGGCCTTCTCGGCGGCGGCCTCCGCACGGCAAGCTGCGTGGCCCTCGATCACGTAGAAGTCGTCAAAATCTCCGGCGACGATTTCCGCCAGATGGTTAGCCGCTTCCCTGCCATCCGTGCGGGCCTCGAAAAAGTTGCCGCTGAGCGCCACGCCGCCAACGAACAGCGCCTCCAGATGGTGGAGCGCGTTCCGCTCGACCAATTCCTTTCTCAAGGCTTGATGGAGGCGCAAAGCCTGCTGATCCTCGACCTGGAAAACTGCACGCGCTGCGATGCCTGCGTGAACGCCTGCGCCGACGCGCACGACGGCGTGACCCGCCTGGTGCGCGACGGCCTGCGCTTTGAAAATTATCTCGTCGCCACATCCTGCCGCCAGTGTCGCGACCCACTCTGCATGGTCGGCTGTCCGGTCGGCTCCATCCGCCGCCGCAATTCTCTCGAAGTGATCATTGAAGACTGGTGCATCGGCTGCGGCCTCTGTGCGCGCAATTGCCCCTACGGCAACATCAACCTGCACCCGTTCGAAGTGCTCGCGGACGATCCCGAGAACGCCGGCCGCAAAAAAGCCGTCGTCAAGCAGAAAGCGACCTCCTGCGATCTCTGCACGCACCTGAAAGAGCCGAGTTGCGTCTACGCCTGCCCGCACGATGCCGCGCACCGCGTGGATCCGCGACAATTTTTTGGCCAGATTCTAGGCCAAGGCAACGCCCGATGAGCGGACGCCCATGAGAATGGATCACACACAGCGAGGCTGGGCGCTCGCGTCGCTCGCCCTTCTGGCAATCAGCGCGGTCGCCTACGTCATCTACGTCTTGCAATCACCGGCTGGGCCAAGCGGCGGCAGCTTCATGGGGCTGGTGTTCGGAGTCGCGGGCTTCGCGTTCATGATTTTCGCGGCGCTGCTGGGCGCGCGAAAACGCGTTCCGACCTGGCGAGTTGGCAGGGCGCAGGCCTGGATGCGCGGCCACCTGTGGCTTGGCCTCTTGAGCCTTCCGATGATTTTATTCCACGGCGGATTTCATTTTGGCGGCACGCTGACGCGCGTGCTGATGTGGCTGACGATCATCACCGTGGGCAGCGGAGTGTACGGCGCGATCGTGCAGAACTATTTGCCGCGCATGATGACTCAGGACGTTCCCCTCGAGACGATCTACGACGAGATCGGCAATGTCCGCAAAGCACTGCGTATGGAAGCCGGCAAGCTGGTCGAAAGCGTTTGCGGCCGCCTCGGCTTGATGAAGGGAATTGACGAGGGCCAGCGCGCCGGCGGCTTTACCTCCCTTCGCCCGATCTCAGCCGCCGCCGCTCCGTTGCGGACCTCGGCGGCAGTGAGCGCGGGAGCAAGCGCCGCCGTTGCCATGGCGCCCGAAATTGTTCTGCTGTCGGAAGAAGAGAGCAAGCCGCTACGCCTCTTTTACTTTTCCGAAGTTCGCGCGTTTCTCGAAGCGCCCGCCTGGCAACGCCAGCGCCTCGGCGATCCGGAACGCGCGAAGAGCGCTTTCGCGGCGTTGCGCCGCCTGATGCCGCCAGCAGCGCATCCCGCGCTGGACGACCTTCTCAGCATATGCGACGAATCGCGGCAACTGATGCGCCAGGAACTCCTACACCGCTGGCTCCACGGCTGGCTGCTGGTGCACATTCCGCTTTCGCTAGCCCTGATTTTGTTGGGCGCGATTCACGCGGTGATGGCATTGCGATATTAGAGGTAGCGCCGGCATCCTGCCGGCCTGCACTCTTCGAAGTCAGAAGCTTCGCCGGCTGGAAGCCGGCGCTACAAAACGATTCGCGCGGTCGAACTATTTCGGAGTAACGATTGGCCAGAACACGCACAACCAAAACCGTCGCTCAGCGCATTGACCTGAACTATTTCAAGCGCCCCACTCCGTTCAAGCGCGCCCGGCTTGCACTGGTCATCCTCGCGCCGTTGCTCGCCATCGGCTGGATCGCCTGGCACGGCTTCTCCCGCGATTCCCGCGTCTACTCCAGCGGCCGCATGAGCGAATCCCACGCGGTGCTCGAAAAACAGTGCGCCGCGTGCCACGTGCAAAAGGCCGGTGAATTTTCCGCGAAGGCAACAGACACCGCGTGCCTCTCCTGCCACGACGGCCCCATGCACCACGAAAATCAGGTCCGCACCGATGTACCAGACTGCGCGACTTGTCACCTTGAACATCGCGGTCGCGTAAACATCGCCGCCTCCAGCAACATCAGTTGCTCCGGGTGCCACTCGCACTTGAAAGTTGCCGCAGGGGGCACGCCTTACTCCACGAACATCCGCACGCTCGAAGACGGGCATCCGGAAATCGGTGCTCTCCGCAACAACGCGAAAGATCCCGGCACGATTCTCCTGAACCATTCCATCCACATGAAACCCATTCGCCGCGGTCCTAACGGCCCCCTGGTTCAGATGGAATGCGCCGATTGCCATCGTCCAGCGGCCGTCAAAGCCTCGTGGTCCTACGCGGATGCAAATTACGTGGACGCGAAAGTCAGCTACGACAGCAACGATGTTTTGCTTCCCGTGAAGACTGGAGGCCCGCAACCCCGCCGCGCGATGAGCCGCGCATACATGGCACCGGTGAAATTCTCCACCGCCTGTGCCGGATGCCATTTGCTGACCTTCGACAGACGCTTCGACCTTGGTGCACCGCACGACAAGCCGGAGGTCGTCCACGCATTTGTAGTGAAGAAATTCCAGGAATATATCGCCGCGCATCCTGCGGAAGTTCGGGTGGTACGGGATCCGCAACGCGAATTGACGGGAAAGCCGTTGCCGCCGGAATTGCGCGTCCTGACTCCGGCGCAGTGGGTCGCCGAGCGCACCGCCGACGCCGAAGAACTCCTCTGGCGCAAGACTTGCAAGCAATGCCACGCGCTGAAAGCGGCAAACGGCGCGACTCTACCCCGCGTAGCGGAAGCCAACCTCACCGAGCGCTGGATGCCGCACGCGCGGTTCGATCACGACGCCCATCGCGGGTTTTCCTGCGTCGGCTGCCATACCGGCGCGCTCACCAGCAAGGAGACCAGCGACGTCCTCGTTCCGCCGCTTGCGAATTGCAAAACCTGCCATGCGCCGGGCCCCGACCACGCGGAATCCCGCTGCTTCGAATGCCACACCTATCACGATTGGTCGAAACGGAAGGAAGTGAAGCCGACGTATCTCTTCCCCGGCCTCAAAACCGGAGGAATGTAGCGCTGGCTTCCTTGCCAGCGCTCTTCATCGCCTGCAGCCAAGCTACGCGTTAACCAGCTTCATCATCGTCTCTGGATACCGCGGCCCGGACGCCGCGCCCTTCGGCGCCACCTCATTAATCCGCCGCAAATCCTCCGCAGTCAGCTTTACGCCAAACGCGCCGGCATTCTCCTCCAGATACTTCCGCCGCTTCGTCCCCGGAATGGGAATGATGTCCTTGCCCTGCGCCAGCAGCCACGCCAGCGCCAATTGCCCCGGCGTACAGTTCTTTTCTCGCGCGATCGTCTCCACGCGCGCCACCAGGTCAATGTTCTTCTGAAAATTCTCGCCCTGAAACCGCGGCGAATTGCGCCGGTAATCGTTCGCGTCCAGGTCCTCAAACTTCCTGATCTGCCCGGTCAAAAATCCACGCCCCAGCGGACTGTACGCAACGAACGCAATCCCCAACTCTCGCGTGGTCGGCAAAATCTCATCCTCCGGATCGCGCGTCCAAAGCGAATATTCCGTCTGCAGCGCAGCAGTCGGATGCACGGCGTTCGCGCGTCGAATGGTCGCCGCTGACGCCTCCGAAAGCCCCAGGTAGCGCACTTTCCCCATTCGCACCAGTTCCGCCATGGCCCCAACTGTCTCCTCGATAGGAGTATTCGGATCCACACGATGCTGGTAGTAAAGATCAATCGCGTCCACGCCCAACCGTTTCAGGCTCGCGTCGCAAGCCGCGCGAACATACTCCGGCTTCCCGCTGACGCCGCGCGCCGCGGGATTGGAGCGGTCGCGCACGATCGCAAATTTGGTAGCCAGAAAAACTTTGTCGCGGCGATCGCGGATGGCCTTTCCGACCAGCACCTCGTTGTCACCGAAACCGTACACGTCAGCGGTGTCCAGAAAGCTCATCCCCAGCTCAATCGAGCGGTGGATAGTCGCAATCGACTCGGCGTCGTCCCGCGAACCATAAAATTCCGACATCCCCATGCAGCCAAGTCCGAGCGCCGACACCATCGGACCAGCTTTTCCAAGCGCGCGAAATTCCATTCGTCACCTCAAATTTCAGATTCACTTTTTTGATGTAGGGCCGGCACCAACAGTTACAAAAATGACCGTTACATGATAGAAGGAAGAGTGAATGAAGAGTGAAGAAAGTCGCAGAGCGGAGCGCGGAGAATGAAGGCACATCTGGCGGTCATCATCGTAACGGCGCTGGCCGCTGTCACCTGCGGCGCAACCTTTCTCTTCGCGCTGTTCCGGCAGTTTGGCTTGGTCGAAGTTGCGGCGAGTATGGGCGCCGGGGCCGAGGTTTTTTTCCTGAGCTCCTCGATCGGCGATCTCCTCGAAGACGCCCCGAGACCGAACCGCCGGCGATTTACCGCTGCGTTAGGGCTCGCAGCGGCCGTTGTCGCCTACTTCCTGGTTATGGTGTTCACAACGATCGACCGGGGATAAATAGCCAATCAAAATTCTTTAGTTCGAAGGGGTGGTTTAAGGCTGCGAATGAGATGCCGCGGCAGTCTTATCCAGGTATTTCACAAGCAGAACTTCGTTGCCCTTCTCGTTGTAAATCAAGTCATCCACCAACTTCGTGGCCATCAGGATTCCGAACCCTCCCGGACGTTTGCCCTGTGCTTCGCGCGTTTCCATATGCTTGAAGGGATCTTCCTCGGGATTGGCGATCGCACTGTGCTCCAGCTCCTCCAGGGAAAACCCCTGGCCCGGATCCTTCACCCGGCACAAGATGATTCGGCGTGTCCGGACGTAACTCACTTCCACATGTTGCGAAGGATCGAACTTCCCGCCATGCTCCATTGCATTCATCAGAATTTCGCGGAACGCCGTCGCCACCTCTTCCGTTTCCTCGTCGGGCAGTTCGGAAGCCTCGCGATAAAACTGAAGCAACCGGTTGGCGGTGGCAATATCGCAGCGAACACAGAGCCGAACCCAATTCGGAGTGCCCGAGAGCACTTCGATGCCGGCGTCCCAGCACGGCTCGGACATTGCCAGGCGGATCATTTCGGCGAGCCGTTCCGTCGAGAACGGACGTGAGAAATAGCTGAACGCGCGCTCGCGCATGGCCGCCAGCACGTCACCGGGAACAAATTCCTCGGTCAGGATAATCAACCGAGTGTGCGGCCGGGCCATGCGCAGCCGCCGCAGCAACTCGATATCCTCTTTTCCCGGCGTGCGTTCGCCCGTGATGATCAAGTCAAACGGCGCGCCTTTGGCCATCTCCAGCGCCTCCTCATTATTCGCGGCAAATTGAATCTTCCATTTCTCTTTCTGGAATAGGCTGGTGAGCAAATGGTCGATTTCCGAGCCGGAGTGCACAATCAGCGCCTTGTGAGTCTTCCCGGTCGTGGATGGAGGATCAATGGCGTCGGGCATGAGAACCCTCAGGAACTGCAATTCTGTGCCTGGGCGGAACTGGGGGCAGGGCTAGGATGCAGGAAGAAATCGGGGCGCGCAAGTGTTGCCGCACGCCCCGGGAGGGTTCGTCAGGACAACTCGCTGGTCATCAGAAACAGCGGCTTCATTTCAAAGCTCTTGAACACCGGGCGCAACCGCTCGGTGCTGTAGTGCTCCTTGAGGCTGATGATTTTCTTCGTCGCAGTCACCGTCTCGATCGGCATGTTGTCGTAGCGCCCGTTTTTCAGAACCACCAGCCGCCCGTGAATCCCGTTGAGCAACAGATCCAGCGCCAGGTTGCCATAGGCCATCGGCACGATGGAGTCAATCGCGTCCGGATCGCCGCAGCGCACCAGGTAACCCAGCTTCTGGCTGATGCACTCGATTTTCTTCCCTTTATTGTATTTCGCCGAAAGCTCCGTCAGTTCTTCAGCCACCACTTCCCCGATGCCGCCCAACTTCTTGTGCCCAAACGCATCGGCGGCGTCCTTCTGGAAAACCATCTCGCCGCCTTCGAACATCGCACCTTCCGAAACCAGCACAATCGCGTAGCGGCTGGGATTTCGATTGCGGTCGTTCACCAGAAGCTCCGTCAACTGGTCGATCTTGAATTTGTGCTCGGGAATCACGCACCGATGCGCCGCGCCGGCCATCGTCGGCAGCATGGCCGTGAAGCCCGCGTATCGCCCGAAAACCTCCAGCACCATGAATCGTTCGTGGGAACCCGCTGAAGTCCGCAGCGCGTTGGTCATCTGAATTGTGCGCGTGATGCACGTGCTGAATCCGATGCAGTAATCCGTCCCCGGCACGTCGTTGTCCATCGTCTTCGGAATGGCCACCACGCGCACGCCTTCCTGGTATAGGCGCACGCCATAGCTCAGCGTGTCGTCGCCGCCGATCGGAATCATGTATTCGATGCCCAGCCAGGCCAGGTTCTTCAGCACTTCCGGCGTCAGATCGTTCTTCTCGGCGTTGTACTCGCCCTTCAGGTGATCGGGCACGCTGCTTTTGCTGACCCGCGCGGGATTCGTTCGCGAGGAATGCAAAAAGGTTCCGCCGGTGCGGCCGGCACGGTTCACCACATCTTCGGTCAGCCGTTGAAAATTATTCGAATTGTCGTGCTTTTCGTCGCGGACCATGTCCACAAGCCCCGCCCAGCCGCGGCGGATGCCAATGACTTCGTAGCCTTCACGCAGCGCGCGAAACGTGACCGCGCGGATCGCCGGATTCAATCCCGGCACGTCGCCCCCTCCCGTCAGGATTCCGATCACGCCCTTCTTTACGTTGATATTCGCCATGATTCCCTGCTCGCCTCACTGTGGATTAGCAAAACAAATGATTATCGACGCTGCCGTGACTTTTAGGAAGGGGCGCGACCTATTAAATTTGCCGAAGAAACCAATCGAAAGTTTGCATTCGATCAAATTGGCGAACTCGGGCTCGCCTGCGGCATGGCTTACACTTCGATCCGGGTGCCCAGCACTCCCAGGAATTTCGCCAGCCACGCCGGATGTGCCGGCCACGCCGGTCCGGTGACCAGGTTGCCGTCCGCAACGGCTTCGGTCATGGCCACGTCCACGAACGTTCCGCCCGCCAGCGTGACCTCCGGCGACACTGCCGGATAGCAACTGCACTTCTTCCCTTCCAACACCCGGGCCGCGGCCAGCACCTGTGCGCCGTGGCAAAGCGCCGCGATTGGCTTCTTCGCCTTCGCAAAGTGCCGCACGATCTCAAGCACGCGCGCATTCAATCGAATGTATTCCGGCGCGCGCCCGCCGGGAATCATCAATGCATCGTAATCCTCCGCCTTGACCGTGTCGAACGTCCCATTCAGCGTAAAATTGTGCCCCCGCTTTTCCGAATACGTCTGGTCACCCTCAAAATCGTGAATCGCGGTGCGAACCACCTCGCCCGCCTTCTTGCCCGGGCAAACCGCGTGCACCGTGTGCCCCACCATCATCATCGCCTGGAAGGGCACCATCACTTCATAATCCTCTACGTAGTCTCCCACCAGCATCAAAATATTCTTCCGCGCCATCTCATCCTCCTCAAAAATCCAGCATAACAAAAACACACAGGAATAACCGCGGCCCCCACCACGGTCATAATCCCCGCGAAACCCGCGCCCCACAAAAACAAATCCCTCACCCGCAAACTCCGCGAATGAGGGATGACGTCCAACCCTAGCGTTTCCCGCAGACCCGTGGAAGGTCCGACGATTAGCTTCCTGTTATCTGATCGCTGCTATCTGTTATCTCTTTTCTCTTCCCAATTTTCATTTTCTATTTTCCATTGCCCGCCTTCTCACTGCACCGCCGTCGTACTCGGCACCGAATTCTCCTCAATCGTCAGCATATCCGTGCGCATTTTGTCCCATTCGCGCAGCATCAATCCACGCGCCCCAAAGAACCGCCGGATCTCCGGCGAATCCCAGTGCAGCACCTCTTCCAGCACCGGCACCAGCACGCTCATCGCGTTGTCGCTCAACACCGTGCGCCGCGCGATGCGCGAAATGAATTTCGCCTCCGATACCGCGATGGTCAGCCCGTCGTACTGGTTCACGTGCATCATCACCGGCAAGTCCGAACTGCCGTCGCCCATGTAAATAATATGGTCGTGGCTGATGCCGAGGCTGGCCCGCAACTCTTCCAGCACCGTAATCTTTCCCCAACCCGCCGAAGCCCTCACGATCGAATCCACTTCCCCCGTCGCTTCGTTGTACCGGAATCTCGTTCCAAAAATGTGCTCCGGCGGGACAATCCCCTCCAGCGCGGACTGGGTAATCTCCTGCGGCGCCGCCGAAATCACGTAGAAGGATATTTTGTATCCGTCGGCGATGTTCTCCAGCGAACGCGCAAACAGGTCCACGTCATGCTTCAACCGTATTTTTTTGCCGGTCTGGATCAGGTGCTCCTTGCGCACCCTCCGGAAATCCGGGTCGTGCAGAATCAAATACGAAAGCTCGGCGCCCTGCTGCACCAGATTCATCTCGGACAGGCCCTTCACCTTGTCGTGAAAGCCGTGAAAGCCGATCAACTCGCTCAACGCCACGCCGGAGTCGTTGAAACTCAGGGTCTGGTCGAAATCGCTCGCCAGTAGATATTGCTTAACCATCGGGTTCGTCCTCCTTCTTTCTATACCTTTGCGCCTTCTCCTGGAAGGCCGATCCTGCCCGCCCAAAGCGGGTGTTCAACCGGACTGGAAGCCGGGAAAGTCCCCACCCATACACGTTAACCGTAACCGGCCAGTGCTGCCCCACGAATTATTTTGATGGGTGCTATGCGTGGAAGACGTGAATGATTTGTGACAATACTATAAGATGCAGCCAGATGGTAAACGGTTGAAGGAAAAAGAGTTAGCTTTGAAACTGCTTTGAAATGAAGAGTTTGCGGGAGCTCCATTCAAGCTATTCCTACGCGAAGAAAAAGCGATAGGTCAAACTTGAATTTCAAGTTTTAGTACCAGCCCGCTAGCCAGCCCCCAGTCTGCTTCATCCACCCGTCACTCGTAGTCATTCGTGAAGCGGCGTTCGGGCTCTCCGCAGCCTCGTCCGAAACCGCATAAACCTGACCATTTCGGAGGAACAGCCTCTCCGTCTCCTCCCGGTTCAGCGGACGCGCCCCACGTCTTCCAAACACCGCCAACTGATTGCCGGACTCATCCACAGCCCGATCGCGATCAATACCCTTCGAAATTGCCAGGGCAGGGCCCCTGGTGCGCGCCGTGGCAATCAGTTTTGGCGTAGGCCGCGGGTTGAACCCCGAGAAATGCGCGGGGTCATCCCATGGCGAAAGGATCTGCAGCACCCGCATCCCGTTTTTTCCGTCCGCCACAAACGCAAACGCGCTGGCCGCCACCATGCCAATCTTCACGTCATTCACATCATTCAGTTGCCCATTTGCCGTGAACATCTGATCCAGTTTCGGCGCATCCGGCTTTTCCACATCAACGATTGCCATTCCCTGCTTGCCCGCCGAAACGTAAGCATACGTGCGCGCCACATATACGTTGCGCGCATCTTCGAACGGCACCAGCGCATTCGGAACAATTTTCGGCTGCGCCAGATTCGTCACGTCCAGCACTTTCAACCCGTCGCGATCCACCACGAACGCGTAGCGGAACTGAATGGCCACCGCGCGCGGGTCCTTCAACGCGGGCGCCGCAATCGTTGCGGTAACCTTCGGGGCCAGTGGATTGTCCAGGTCCACCACCACCAACGCGTTATCCGTCAGGATGTAAGCGAACGTCCCCGCAATCGTAATCCGCCGCGCTCCGGTCAGAACGCCTCCGGGGTTAAACGCCAGCCCGCGCTTCAGAAAATTATTCGCGGGATTTCCGTCCAGCAGCGTGCCCACGCCGGGACTCTTGGCCTTCAAATCCGGCGTGCCGATAATCACCAACCCCTCTTCCCTGTCCGCGACGTAGAGAAAACCGTACATCAGGTGAATCGCCTGCTCTTCGTTTTCCTTCACCCGTGCGCGCAGCGGATCGACGCCAAGCGTTGTCGGCGTCGCCACCGCCACGGCATCTTTCGTCGGCACATAAAACCGCTGCCCAATCGGCGAAACCGGCGCCGTCGTCATGCGCTGCGAAAATCCCTTGTTATCAATGTTCGCGATGTCGTAAACGCGCATCCCGTCCTTGCCGCCCGCCGTGTACGCATATTCCCCGCGCGCTTGAATATCGAAAATGGTGCCCTCGTGCCCGGCCACCGGCTCAAGTTGCCGTTTGCCCGCTACAAATTTCTTGTAATTATCCGGATACGCCACCCGCTGCAGGTCGCTCCCGAAAATCGCTTCCGGTTCGTCGTGTTCCGCCACGGCGATCGATTCGAATCCATGCTTGCCAGTCGCCACGAAAATGTACCGGCCCATGAAATTCATGAAATTCGTGCCCTGCAACAGCACCTGCGCCATCCAGGCGTTGTTGTCGTTCGCCGCGGAAACATGGCAATCGCTGCACTGCTTGGTCTCTTTCGCGCGCACCGTGTGCGGCACAAACGTGCTGAACGCCTGCCCGGAAAATCCCTCCGCCGAAATCGTCTGCTGCTCGTAGTACAGCCACTCGCGGTTCGCGTTCTGCGAACTCACCAGCACCGCGCACGAAGACCGCGCCGGAGCGACGCGGTGCCCCGTCACCGTCCCATCCACGCCCAGAAAATATGCGTCGTCGCGCAACACCTGAAAGTTGTAGCTGGTGTAATTTCGCGTCATCAACCCTTCGTTGTGCAGCATCGGCCGCCGCACGTTCGCGGTCATCTGCAAGTGGCAGCCGAAGCATGTCGGTGTCCACGACGTGTGGCACGCATAGCAAGTCATCGAGGAATTCGCATGCGCCAGTTGCGAATCGTCCCCCGGCAGTTGCGAAAACGCCGTTCCATCTTTGTTCATCAACTTCGCCCGCAGCGATTTCAGGCTGAAGTGCGAATTCCCCGGCGTGATTGTGTCCTTCGTCTGGACGATCTCCCATTCCAGATTCGCATCCGTCATCGAGCGCTGGAACAGTTTGTCTCTACGCCATTCAAATCGCCGCAATCCAGCAGGCGTGCGCAGCGCGTCCATCCGCCTCCCCCGCGGCTCGCCCGCAGCCGGCGCATCCGGCGCCGCGGGACCCGACGTGATCAGAGTTGCCTTCTGCCGGATCGTGCCGTGGCAATCCACGCAATCGATCTCCACCGCGGCCCGCGGCTCACCATAGATTTTCCCGTTGCCGTGATTGTCCTGAGCGAAATGGCAATCCGCGCACTGCATCCCCTTTTCCAGGTGAATGTCCGCCAGGTGCACGGCCTTCTGAAACCGTTGCGGATCGTCGAAGGCAATCGGCTGCCCGTCTTTGTCCAGCCAGTTGCCTTTTCGATCGTGGTTATAAACTCCGCGAAATACCCAGCCATGCCCGTGGAAATCCGCAAACTGTGTCGTCTTCAGCCTGGCATTGAACTCCGGGGTTCCGGCCTGCCCCAGAAATTTGTCCTCGCCCCACAGCCCTCGCGCGGCGGCCGCCTCCGGATTTTTCAGCGCGGTTCGATAGCGCTCCTCCTCGCTGGGATTCCGCTGCTCCGGCGGATACATTTTGTCGCCGTCGATTTCGTTGTCCCACCACGTCAGCCCAAAATACGTGGTCACCATGTTCGTCCCCGGATGGACATGGCAAATCATGCATTGGCTGGAAGGAATCGCGCGCGTGAACGTGTGCTTGATCGGATGCCCCGGCTCATCCTTGCGAATCGTCGGATCCACCGAAGCGCTGAAGCCGCTATGCCCATACTGCGCATACGCACCTGAATGCGCCGGGTCGCGATCGTTTGCGTAAATTACATGGCAAGCCGAGCACCCGCTCGAGCGGTAGTCGCCGGCATGGTCGTTCGTTCCCGGCAAGGAAAGTACCGGATCCAGCAGTCGCGTCTTCTGCAATCCCAGAAAAACCGGATCGGTGCGAAGCTCCGTACCAAATCCGCGGTCGCTCAGCTTGTCATCCGGCTTTCCAGGACTCTCTTCCCCGCTAGGATTCCCAATCTCCGCCTTCTTCTCCCCGCCTCTTTCGAACACGCGCAACACATTTCCCGGCTGCGATATTTCCCAGCGATACAGCGGCATCAATTCCGGCATGACTCCCTTCGCGCGTGTCTCTTCGGCCGTCGGAACCGGAATCGTCTTGATCGCCTGCGGTTTTCCGTAGCGGTCATAGCTTTCGCCAAATCGCGTGTTCTTGAACGGGATTCCGCCGTTGTTGTAAAGCGCCGCGCCCCAAAGAAATCCCGAGTGCGTCATCATGCTCGTCGAAACCGCGCGCGTCTCGTTCGGATGGCATCCCGAGCTCCCGCAAGTTTCTGGGGCCACGCGCAGGTCTCCGGGATTGATGAACTTCACAAACTCTGGCGATTCCTTCAGCCATCTGGTGTAGGCGTTTTCAGGTAGCGTCGTCCGATTCTTGAAAAACGAATCGCGGGGCTGCACATGGGCCTTTTCTTTTGCACCCAGATATTCTGGTGAAGTCGGCGAAACGCCAGTGGCCACCACGACGGAATTATTGCCCCCGTGGCAATCCGTGCAGCCAAGATGCACCCCTTTCGAAGGATGCATCGTCGGCTCGTCCGTCGCCGTGTGGCAGGAAATACATCCCGTGGACTTCGCCATCGCTTCTTCCCGCAATTGCCCGCGGAAAGCTGCTTGCCCATCCTGCGCGGAAGCGGCCGCCTGTGGCCGAATCGAGCCGAAAAACAGCAGGAAAAACGAAGTCGCAAAAAAGAAACCGACCAGCAACCGCGATTTGCCGCGTTCGCTCCAAAGAGCGCCAATCGAAGTAGTTTTGAAAAGCACAACCATCCTCGGCAACCTCAAAACGTCAACTTCGCGGATCCAAACACCGAAAACAATGTCCGCCCCATGTAGATATCCCGGAATCCCTGCCCCGGCTGCAGCATCGAAGCCCCGCCGGTCAAAATAATGTTTTCCGTTAACGGCGGCCGGTACGTCACACCCGCTCCAAAGTCTTCGCCGATATTGTGGCGAATTGGCGACTGGAACAGCACAAACTCCAGCGGCTCCGTGCGCATGAAACGCAGATAGTTGAAATTTACGAAACCTTTCAGTTTCGGCGTGATGTCAATGTCCGTCCCGGCATTCACCAGAAAAATTCCCGGATTCACGAAATTCGCCTGGCCCTCATTTTTATTCGAACGCATATTGGGCAACAGGCTGCCGTCAGTCGTCAGCGCCACCCCCGAACCCGTCAGCCGGATCGCCTCACGGTTCCAGAAGCTGAACAATCCGCCCGCGAAGCTCGGCAGATCCACAATCGCATCGAATCCATTGGCGCGTCCGTTACGCGGATTGCTGTCTCCCGACGCATAAAAACTTGAAATCCGGTAGCGAATCCAGTCCCGGTCCAGCGAAAACTCCACCGCCGCCATCTGCGCGTTCACCGTGACGGGCCGGCCCGCAATCGGGTTGAAACTGTCTTTTCCCGCCGCTTCGTAAAACGCATGCGTCAGATTGATGCGCTTGATGTGCCCGCTTCCCAGCCATCCGAAATATCCGACCTGATTACTGTGCGGAATCGAACCCACACCCTGATTGATCACGTTTCCCACGGGCGCCGGCCGCACCAGGAATCCGTTGTCGTCGTAATGCAGCTCGCCATCATCCTTGTTATAAGCGCCCAGAAATTCCGCCGTGTACCCTGGAAAGAAAAAGTCCTGTATATAAACGTTCCCCAGCACCACCTGCTGGTCGCGCCGGCTGAAGGTATTCAATCCGCTGTTGGTATTCTTCTCCAGGAAATTGAAATACGCCGCGTTGTATTCGAGGCGATCGCTCTTTAAATCCCCAAATACGCGCAGCCCCGGCTGCTCTTCCACAAACAAAAACCCGCGAAAGTCCGCGTTGAACTCCTGAATCCCCGCACGCACCGATACAAAATCATAGTTGGGGCTCAGGTCGTGCAGTTTGTACTCCACGAACGCTTCCTGGAATCCCACGTGCGAATCCAGTCGCGTTGTCCCCGCGCGCACATCCGGCCCCACAATCCCCAACTCCTTCACGTCCAGATAATTCAGCCTCACTTCCGGCGTCACTCGGATGCGCCAGTCCACCGGTTTGAACGAAGCGTCCCCATGAAACAGATCAAAGGTGAAGCGAAATGTCTGGTCCAGAAAAAATTGTTCGCCGCGCCCGAAAAACTGGCTGCTTCCAGCCTGCGCGGCGCTCACATCGCTCGGCGAAGGCACTTTCCGCCCATCAATGAACGTCGTCTCCGACCCCGTGAAGTTGAAAAATACCTGCTGCCCCAGCACCGCCGGCCAGATCGGCTCGTCTCCCTTGAAGCGATTGCGGTTGAACGGGTCGTACCAGTGCGGCTTGGTATAAATGTATTCCCCCGCCGATTTGTATCGCCGGTAATCCGGCTGCTCCAGCGCCCAGCGATTCGGCACCACATTAAAAACGTCGGAAATCGGCGGCAAAACATCGGGCGAAAGTTCCAGGATGTAATTGGGATCGGAATCCAACCGGTGACGAAATTCCCGATAGGGTCCCGTCATCGCCTCGGCCTCAGCGGGGAGCGGCGGCCCAAGCTCCGGCTGGCGCGGCAATCGCGAACTCGCTTCCGCGACGCCCGCGGGCAGTAAATGAATTTCCAGAGTAACCACTTCATTGGCATTCAGCGAAAGCGCGGCAATCGTCAGTGTCTCGAAGCCCTCCGCCTCAGCCCTGAATTCGTAGCCACCCGGCGGCAACAGAAGCAATCGAAAAACGCCTTCCCCCGTCGCCAGCGCGGTATTGACCTGCCCTGTCTGCAGGTTTCGAATCTGAATTCGCGCACCGCCCACCGGCCGCACCACGGAATCCGAGACTTGTTCTCGCACGGTGCCGTCCAACGCCGCCGTTGTCAGCGACTGTTGCCGCGGGATTCGTCGCGGCGGTCCCGCTTCGTGCACTTCCTGCTGCAAAGCAGCGGGCGCTGTAGCGGCAGGCTGCTGCGCAAACGCGTCGCTTCCCGCCAACAGCGAAGCCAACAAGTACGCGGCAATTTGTACCAATCTGAACAACCCCTGTATGGGCGATGGGTCAACAGTCATGTTTTCAGCAGGACCAGGCCACTCGACGGAGCACAGTCTTCGCTAACTAATCAAAATTGCGTTCGTCCGGCAACCTATTTCCCCAGGCGTGGTGAATATTCAGCAACACCCGCTTCTCCAATCGGGAGTCACCAGTTCGAAGCAATATGGGTACAATCCCGGCGATTTCTCTTTTACCGCGTGTACGATAAAACCCGGCGTTCTCCCAATGGAACAAATTGTTCGCGAACCGGTGGAATCGAGTCGCGCCTGCAACCAACGGCGCAAAGTAATGGCGCTCGGCATTTTTCTCGCGCTGTCGTTTGCCGCGACACTTGCCGTCCTGCTTCTCGGCTGCGGTGGATCTCCCGCTACCGTGAAGCAGGATCCGCCTCCACCCGTGATTACTCCGCTAAGCGCCACCGACGTGGCCAATATCATTCAGGCCGCCGCAACTTCCGTTAATGTGGACACGATGGCCATCGCCGTCGTCGATCGCCGCGGCACGGTTCTCGCGGTTTACGACAAAGTAGGTGTCACCCCGGGCGCCACAGCCATTGGAAATTTCGGCCAGTTCGTAGACGTAAATGATCTCGCGGTCGCTCTTGCCCGCACCGGTGCCTACTTCAGCAACGATCAGGCGCCGCTCTCCTCCCGCACAGTCCGCTTCATCAGCGGCATTCACTTTCCCCCGGGCGTCAGCAACGCGCCCACCGCCGACCTCTACGGCATCGAAAACACCAATCGCGGCTGCACCCTCTCCACAAATTTTCTTCCCGGAATGGCCGTGAACCCCTCAACCTCTCTCACCGGAGGCACCGGGCTCGGCGTCATCACCGGCAAATCGCAACTCGACGACAGCGACCCGAACGCCGTGAATCCCGGCGGCGTGCCGATTTTTCACAACGGTGTTGTAGTCGGCGGAGTTGGCGTCGCGGGCGTATCCCCCGATGTAGCCGAATTCGCCGCATTCACGGCGTCCGAGTCCAACGGCTTCGGCATTCCGAATCCGCTCCCGGCCCCTGGCGCCGTGTTCATTGGCGGGATCGCTCTACCCTTCGTAAACCAAACCACGCGCCCCGCCGGCCTCACCGCGGGAACATTCAACGGCGGCTATGTCGCTGGCTTCAGTCCAATCGCCAGCACCGGCCAACCTTCCGAGGGTGATTTGATTGCCCCAACCAACGGCCCGCTAGGAGGCCTTACCGTCGCCGAAGTTCAGCAAATCCTAAGCAACGCCGAAGCCACCGCCAACACCACACGCGCCGCTATCCGTTTGCCTCTCGGCTCGAGTGCGCGAATGGTCATCGCCGTCGCCGACCTCGACGGTACTCTGATCGGGCTTCGCCGCATGGTCGATTCCACGGTCTTCAGCATTGACGTCGCCGCCTCCAAAGCACGCAACATGGTCTATTTCAACGGACCCAATCGCACCACTGCCGATCTTCCCGGCCTCCCCATGGGCACCGCCCTCACCAGCCGCACCATCAGCTTCGGCTCGCAACCGCTCTTCCCGCCCGGCATCGACGGTTCCGGTCCCGGCCCGTTCTATAATTTGTATTTACAGGATGTGCAGAACCCCTGCACCCAAGGCAATCAAACCGGCGCACCCAACAGCAACAAGAGCGGCGTGGTTTTCTTTCCGGGCGCGGTCGGACTCTTCAAGAACGGCGCGCTCGTCGGTGGCCTCGGCATCAGCGGCGACGGCGTGGATCAGGACGACTACGTCACTTCCGGCGGCTCAGCCGGTTTCGAGGCACCCACCGCCATCCGCGCCGACCAAGTCTTCATCAACGCGGTCCGTCTCCCCTATTTCAAATTCCCCCGCAACCCCACGTTCTAATCGCAGCAACACCCTGCCGTTGTCATCCTGAGTGCATCCGACAAGGATGCGCGAAGGACCTCAACCTCCACCCTGGCATGAGCTGTTGAAGAAGCACGAACGGCGAAAGAATTCATCGCCCCGCGGAAGGATCGCTCGTCTTCGCCACATTCTCATCCAAAAACCATTTGTGCGTAGCATCACCCGGCGCATAGCAATTCCCGTCCTTGGCGTAGCCGAGGCAATGCCGCGCAACTTTCTTATCACGCGGTGACCGCACATACTGCCATACACTCGCATAAGGAACGCCACTCGCTGAAGGCGGAGGGGGATTCTGTGGAACGCCGCATCCGGGCGAAGGCGGGCAAGCATCGTTATAAACCCAGTACACAACGTCAGCCGTTCCGATATGTGCGCGAATGTCGTCCGCGGAAATAATCGTTGAGCCTTCCCCTTCGTCGACCACGATCCCCGAACAGTAAATCCCCGGCCGAAATTTCTCCTTCGCCAAAGACTCCGCCCAGGATCGCAAGTAGGCATGGTAGCCGTCGAAAAATCTGCCGCCCTCCTCCACATCCAAGAAAATCACCGAGCCTTCGCGAAAACCTTCGCGCCGCGCAGTCGCAGCAGCAGCCTTCGCATCAACGAGCCCGGCTTCGATGGAATCTTTTTTGTAAGGAAGTTGCCCGGAAGTCCGTCCCTGATACAGCAGTAAAAAGCCAAAACCTTGCGCTTCCATCAAGGCGCGCTTGCCGGTCCACGAGTTAGTCTTTTCGCCGGGAGGCGCGCTCAACCAGTAACTCGCGAAGGAGTAGGATTTGCGAAGAACAGGCAGAGCGGCGTCGCCGGGATACTGGTTGCGGTCGAAACCCAGATAACTGTGAACCTCGGCGGAAGGCAAAGCAGGGGAATCGAGCTTTGCGAAACAAACCGCGATTCCCGAAGAGACAAGCAACAGAAAGAAGAGAAAAATCGCCGGTGCGCGCATGAATCGAATTTACATCAGCGTCGCCCGGTTCCCCAGAAAAATCAGGCGTCCATGTAATGCGCTTCGCCGTTCCCGAACGACCAGTTCTCCCACGCCACTTCCACCAGATTGATCACCACATCCTGCGGCTTCACACCCGGCGATTCCGCCAGCAACTCCGTCACGCGTTTATAAAACTTTCGCTTCTGCTGCGGCTTGCGGCCCGAACTCAGCGTAATCTGTACGAACACCACTTTGTCCGACCGCTGAATTCCCAGATACTGCGGGTCGTAGTTGAGCCCCACCGCCGGATGTTCCGTGATCACCTGAAACCGGTCATCCACCGGAACTCCCAACGCCTCCACCATGGCCCGGTGCACGCCGTCTCCCAGCGCCTTCCGATACTCTTCCGAAGTTCCCGCCCGCAGCTCAATTCGTACCATTGGCATATTCTTTCTCCCCATCCATAAATGCAGATCACAACTCAGACGATACGGCCCGCAAATGTAGTGGCCGGGCTTTAGCCCGGCCACTACGATCCCAGCCGTGGCAAATTTGCTCCCCCGCCGCAGCCGCTATCCCTCGCGCAATTTGTGCCCCGAAAGATTCCCCAACCCGTCATACGCCGCGTATTTGTACATCTCCGAAAGCGTCGGATAGTTGAAGACCATCTCGATGAACTCATCCATCGTCAAGCCCTTATCCAGCACCATCATGCCCACGTGAATCAATTCCGTCGCCGATTCCCCGATGATGCTCACGCCGAGCAGTTTCCTGTCCGCCTTCGCAAAAATCAGCTTCAGCATCCCCGCCGTGTCCCCCGTAATGTGCCCGCGCGCATTGTTTTCATACCGCGCCCGCCCCACGCAGTAATCTATTTTCTTTTCCTTGCAGCTCTCTTCCGTCTCGCCTGCCGCGGAAATTTCTGGAATTGTGTAAACCCCCATTGGCAGCAGCGAAGCCACCCGCTGCTTGTATTTCAATCCGAACGCATGGCACACCGCCACGCGCCCCTGCTCCATCGAAGTGGACGCCAGCGCCGGAAATCCAATCACGTCCCCGGCTGCGTAAATATGCGGCACAGCTGTCCGGTAGTTCGCGTCCACCGCGATATATCCCTTGTCATTCAGCGCAAGGCCCGCTTTCTCGAGTGCCAGGCCGTTCACCGCCGCCCGCCGCCCCGCCGCAAAAAGCGCCGCGTCCGTTTCCAGCACCTTCCCGCTCTTCATCGTCAGCCGCGCTCCGGTCGCCGTATTTTCCGCTTTCACCGGCCGCTCGTTGAACCACAGGTGCATCCCCAGCGCGGCAAACCGGTCGCGCAACCGTTCCGAAATTTCCGCGTCCAAAAACGGCAGCAACTTGTCGCGCCCATCCACCAGCGACACTTCCACTCCCAGTGCCATGAAGATCGACGCATACTCGCACCCGATCACCCCGCCGCCAATCACCGCAAGGCTCTTCGGGATCCGGTCCATCTGCAGAAATGTGTCCGAATCAAAGGTGTGAATATCGTCGAACGCAATCTCCGCCGGCCGGTGCGGCTTCGATCCCGTCGAAATCAGAATCACCTCTCCGCGCAGCCGCCGCGTTCCCCTGGAGCTGCTCACTACCACCGTGTGCTCGTCTTCAAACGCCGCTTGCCCCTGCGCCAGCTCAATTCCGTGCAGCTCCAGATTCTTCAGGATCCGCGAGCGCTCCATTTCCACTACGGCACGCTCATGGTGCATGAAATCCTGCACCGTCAGGTTTTCTTTGAGCGAATAATCGATTCCGTATAATCCACGCTGTTTCAACCCCGAAAAATAGAGCGCTGATTCCCGCAGCGTCTTGCTCGGCACGGTGCCGGTATTGATGCAGCTGCCCCCCACAGCCGACGCTCGCTCGACCACCGCAACCCGTTTCCCAAAATACGCCGCCTGCGCCCCGGCCTTTTCGCCCGCCGGTCCACACCCCAGCACCACCAGATCAAAGGAATCAGCAACCGTCACAGCATCCTCCGGAAACGCGCACCGATTGTAAAAGAAACCAAACCGACTAACTATAACGCGTAGCGTCCACCTTCAGGTGGCCACTCTTGCATTTGTAGTGACCGCCTTCTGAGGCGGGCGCCTTTGCCTGTCCCGAATGGTTCTACAGGGCGGGCGACTTTGAGCCCCTGTGACATCCTCACTTGCGAACCATTCGAGTCTTTGATGTGATACTCCCATGCATCTGCCACCCATCGTGCGATGGGCCACCGGAATACGCTGGCAATGGAAAGTATTCATCCCGATTATCGCGGTGCTGCTCCTCAGCATCATCGCGATTGCCTCGGTGATGGAAACCCTCGCGATTCACGAAGCGCAAATTGTTCTGATCGCCGCGGTCTGTTTCGCGATTCTCCTCTGCTTCGTTCTGCTCTCCGTCCTGCTCGTTCTTGTCGAGCGGCCTCTCGAAGACCTCATGGATACCATCGCCCGCGTAAGACGCGGCAATCTCTCCGCCCGGGTAGTATTCGCCAAACGTCGCGACGACATCGGCCAGCTCGGCCGCCAGTTCAACGAAATGGTCGAGCAGCTCGAACGCAACCACCGCGAAATCGAGGAACTCCACCGCCGCGAAATGGGCCGCGCCGAACACCTGGCCACCCTTGGCGAACTAGCCGCCGGCCTGGCCCACGAAATTCGCAACCCGCTCGCGGGTATCGCCGGCGTCGT
>Ga0210410_10001225_pt1 | contig 24507 bp, 17 predicted proteins | sample IncBWC4MmetaG_FD_161058 | JGI IMG/M metagenome (GOLD analysis project Ga0210410, IMG submission 161058) | Forest soil microbial communities from Barre Woods Harvard Forest LTER site, Petersham, Massachusetts, United States - Inc-BW-C-4-M | ecosystem: Environmental > Terrestrial > Soil >... | reverse complement strand
CGTGTGTCGCGGTCCGATTCGGGCCACCGAATCACATTGAAAAAGTTGGCCGAGCACCTCGGTCTGTCGCGAACGACGATCTCGATGATTCTCAATGATGTCCCCGAGGCGACACGCTTCCCCGAGGAAACTCGGCAGCGTGTCGTAGAATCCGCGAAAAAGCTTGGATATCGCCCCAACTATTTCGCTCGTTCGCTTGGGAGCAGGCGCACATACCTGATCGGAGTCGTTGCGCCCGATTTCGGCAACGGTTTCGAGGCCGCGGTACTCAGCGGCTTCGAACGCCGTCTGTTGAACACGGGGTATACATCCTTAGTCGCAACCCACCTCTGGTCTCCGGAACTTCTCCGCCGGCATCTTGAAACCCTTTGCGACCGAGGCGTCGAGGGTCTGCTGCTGATCAACTCAACCCCGAGCGAATCGCCGGGAATCCCAGCCGTGATGATCTGCACTGACCGCTGCCCCATATGGAGCACGCGGATTTCCATCGACAACGCCTTCGGTATTCGCAAAGCCATCAATCACCTCGCGAGCCTTGGTCATAGAGATATCGCGTTCATCAAAGGCCCTGAGGGAAGCGGCGACACGCAAGAACGCTGGAACGCAGTCCTTTCAACATGCAAAGCCCTTGACGTTCGAGTCGACCCTCGTCTTATGATTCAGTTGGAGCGACTCGAACTTAGCACACACCAGACCGAAGCGGGTCGCATCGCTGCGGAGGACTTACTCCGTCGCGACAGGCCCTTCACCGCGCTCGTCGCCTTCAATGACATCTCGGCCCTCGGTGCTATGACTGCGTTGCGAGAAGCCGGCCACAAAGTGCCTGAAGACGTTTCGGTCATGGGTTTCGACGACATCGAGTTCGCAAGCATCGCATACCCGGCCCTGACAACCATTCGCCAGCCACTGCAAGAGATGGGCGCGACGGCGGCGGAACTCCTTATCCGCAAGCTCGCGAACGATGAGAGTGTACAAAACATTCGTCTTCGTCCTGAACTGATCGTGCGATCGTCCACCTGCCCACCTTCGTTAGCTTCCACAAAAGCCAATAGACACACTTCCAAAAGCCGTCGTTAGGCGAGGGCTCTCGAACTTATGAGGTTCAGTGCAGAGATCAAGAGGAAATTCGTAAGCTTCGAGTCTCCTGGCCGGACTTCATGCCGGAATCCATTCCGTGTTGATCACTGGGGCACCGAAACCGCCTTGAGCCCAAGTGCCTTCAGATATCCCGCATTCGCGTGGCAATGTTGCAACTGAATATTTTCGAGCAGACCGGCGAAGGCTTTGTCGATCGTCGCCTGATCTGGCCTCACCTTAAGCCGTTCCTCCACACTGCCCAGTCCTCGAGGAAGCTTCGCGAACGCCACGATCTTGTCCCATCCTTCTGGAGGCGTAATCGTCACCACCGCGGAATCTTTTTCCATCTTCTTGTACGGCCAGAAAGCCCACCCAATGTTGTTCTTCTCGAGCAACGCAACAAACTGCGCAATCCACTCGTCCTTGTTTTCGCCCGACTCACCCAACCAGATGGGAACGTCGTACCTCTCGCGGAAGTCGACATAATCCTGTACGGCCTTCTGCTCCACTGGCATCCAGTACTTGTGCAGGCTATAGGCCGTGTTCTTGTCAAACGGCTGTCCGAAGACCGAAAAGTTCGTATCCCACTGCGCTCCTCCCAAAAAGAGGATGTGATGCGAATCAACCTGCCGCACCGCGGCCGTCAACTTCTTGTACAGCGGCTCAAGCTTCACATTTAGTGGCCGCAACGCAGGATAGTTTGGAATCGGCTCGTTCAGCAGATCGTAACCCAGCACTGTGCGATTATCTTTGTAGTGGCGCGCCAATCGCTGCCATATCGCGATCAGGTGCGCCTGCTCCTTCGGGCTGTCGTACAACCACGGATAGCCGTAGCTATCGTCGATGTTTGCGCCCGTCTGACCGCCTGGCGCCGCATGCAGATCGAGAATGACATACAGCCCCTCTTGCTGGCTCCACTCGACGACACGATCCAGCAAAGCAAACCCTTCGGCGTTCTCCGACTCGAAGAACTTATAGTGCATCGGCACGCGGATCGAGTTAAATCCAGCCTCTCGCAACAGATGGATATCCTGCCGCGTCACATAGTTCTCGCGATACTTGTGCCAGAACTCTTCCGCTTTGTCCGGCCCAATCAGCTCCGTCACCAGACTTTCGATCTCGCGTGCCGACTGTGGGCCGCCCTCGAAGAGCCACATGTAGCCCTCCGGAACCATCCAGTTGCCCAGGCTCGTCCCGCGTATCAGCAGCGGCTTGCCGCTCGCATCGACGATCTCCGTACCCTGCGTATGTGCGAACTGTGCGGAGAGGTTGAGCGGTGCAAGGTAAACTAACAAAGCACCGAGGCCAAGCAGGAGGCGAAACGGCATAGGACGCAATCCTCGTTGTTGCAGAATTTCTCTACTGTGGCAGAACTTCGAATGTCGTATGTTCGTTTGCAGTGTAGTCCGTACCCAACCACAAGTCGAACGTCCTGGGCTCGATCGACCACTTGTGTGTCTGGGGACTCCAGAAGCCGAGCTCGTTCGGATCCAGCGTCAGCTCAACCATCTGCCGTTCTCCCGGGCTTCAGCGTGATGCGCCGAAATCCCATCAACTCCCGCACTGGCCGCTACGAACTCCCAGAACGCTGGTGCGTATAGAGCCGCACGATGTTCGACGAGTCATAGTCGCGCCCACCCTTCGCCGCACCATAGCTGGCAAAGTGTTTTCACGCGGACCAAAATGTGGTCTGGGGCTCCAATATGCTCCCACAAAGGGGCTCTTCTTAAAAGAAATTGGGATGGCGGAGTTCCCGCCATCCCAATTCGTTCTCATCAGAAGGTGAGTCGTGCGCCGAGTTGCATCGTACGACCGCCAACTGTGGTCCCCCGAATAGTTGAAGTCCCAGTCGCAACCGCACCGATGGCAGATCCAACGCAACCGGCACTGGTCGTGTTAGAGCAAACCGCAAGGCTGCTGCTTGGCAACTGGAAGCTCGGATGGTTGAACAGATTGTTCGCATCGGCCCGGATCTGCAGTCCGACGTTCTCCAAGAGGGCAAACGTCTTGCCGAGGGAGAAGTTGACCTGGTTCAGCCCCGGCCCATACAGGCTGTTACGCCTGAAGGTGCCGAAGGTCCCATTGGCAGGCTGAGCAAAGGCAGCTTCGTTGAACCACTGATTCGTCCCGTGGTAGGGTCCTCGGCTTGCAAGATGCGGATTCCCAATCAGATTGGGGTACCAGCTCCCAGATTGCGCATACGAGTTGTTGGTCTTCAGCGTTACAGTAAACGGCTGGCCGCCCTGCAAGACGAGCGTACCCGTACTCTGCCAGCCACCGACAATTTCATCGAGGAACCTATTGTTGTTGAGGAACATCTTCCCTTTGCCGAAGGGCAACTGGTAAACTGCACTTCCCTTGAACGCATTCCGCACGTCGAAGTTTGAGTTGGAGTAGTTTGCACCCGGATTATACGAATTCTGGTACGCCTGCACGCCGGCGCGGCCTCCCCAACCCGACGAATCGATGTTGTCCAGGAAGTGCGACCACACATAGTTGAAGGTGAAGTCCAACCCATTTGACATGCGCTTCGTAACGACGGCCTGCAACGAGTTGTAGTTGGAGAGTCCATTGTTCGTGTTTTCTGCGATGGCCCCATACTGCGGATAAGGACGGAAACCCTGAGCCACATCGTTCGGGCCGAGCCTGTTCTCCGGAATCTGGTTGATGTCTACCGGGAAGGGCAGGTCATGGCCATGGCTGGCTACGTACGCCAGATCAAAAACCAGATTAGTGCCAATCTGGCGCTCCGCTTGAAGGTTCCATTGATACGACCCTCCTACCGGAGTGTGGTACTGGTTACCGCTGACGTTTGAGGTTTTGCCGTTGAACCTGCTCGGGTCAGTCGTGGCTTGAATGTACGGAAGGTTCGCTCCGGATGACGAGAGAATGACAAGCGGGGTAACGCCGTTTGTTGAGTCACTTGCACTTCCCTGTGCCCCAAACGCATTTCCAATTCCGCCGCCATAGGTGTCCAGGCTCCAGTTGTAGGCGTAGAGCCCGAATCCGCCACGCAGGACGGTATTCGGCATCGGCGACCAGGAGAACCCAACCCTGGGCAGGAAGGTGCTGTAATTAGGGGCCTGAAGAGTCGTACGGCCGTTGGCATGGGTGCTGGCGTACCACATGGCGCCCAGCGTACCAGTTGCCGGGTTCGGAACTGTGGGATCAAAGGTCCTTATATTACCCTTGACCTCGCTCCAACCGGACTGGATCTGGTAGCGCAGGCCAAGATTCAAGGTCAAATTCGGCTTGAGCTTGAAATCATCCTGAACAAACAGCTGCGGAAGCTGGATACGACCACCAAACTCCGGTGTATTGTTCGCGCCCCAGCTTTGGGTCTGCCCCAGCAGAAAGTCCGCGAAAGAAAGTCCCGTAGAGCTCAAACCCTGGGTCTCTTGCGTGTAGGCACCGGTAAAGGTTACAGATGCACTTTGAGCATTGCCCCATGCAGTAGAATTGTCCCGGAAGAACAGGTACTCGCCGCCGAAGTGGAGAATGTGCTTGCCGCGGATCAGCGTGACTACATCCGAGGGATCGTAGACATGCTCTTTGTAGACTGCGTTGGTGTTTGAGTCAAGTTTGTAAAATCCGTTTACCGTGACGACCGGGAATACATCGGCCTTGGAAAACTGCAACCCCAGTTTGGCCGGGAAGCCCTGATTGAGAGATTGCGGCTGAAAGAAATTAAACTGGTTCGTGTATCCCATTCTGAGTTCGTTAATCACGTTCGGGCTGATCGTCCACACGTCCGTGATCTGCGCGTTTTGCCGGCTGACATCCCCCGACTGGCAATTGATGGGGCAGATGCCCTGCCCGGCGTTGAAGCCCGGGTTGTCGCTCTCAACGTCCGAGATCGTCAGCCTGTTGTTGGATTTGATGTCCCAATCCAGACGGCCGAAATACTTAGTAAAGGGATTAGTGCCAGGGATGGCAGAGACAAAGTTATTGGTCGGATAGCCATTGACGAATGTGGTGGAATTCGTATTTGGAGCAGGATAATACGCCTTGAGATTTTTGGCCACGGGATCTAACCGGCTTAGCGGAATTCTATTGCCGTTTCCGTATTCAGCCGCGAACGAGGTGCGATCGTAGCAAGGGCAAGTCTGTGTCGTTCCATTCGAAAGCACGCGCGTACCGGTCGCCTGCGTCAACGTTGTCGTTGCAGGATCGTACAGTGTGGGAACTCCCGGCGCCGTGAAGTCGCCATTCAGAAACGCCGCTGTGGGCATGGTTTGAAATGAGGGGGACCCCCCACTCTTGTTATTAATCTTGTCGAAGTTGAAATAGAAAAACATCTTCTTCTTCAGAATGGGCCCACCGATGGAACCACCGAAGTTGTTATAGTGTTGAACTGGAATGGTTCCCGTCCCGAAGCTATAGGATGCCGCGTTCAGCGCATTATTCTGAACATACTCGTAGGCCGCGCCGTGGAAGTTGTTGGTGCCGCCCTTGCTGATCTGGTTGAACATGATGCCGCCAACGCCGTATTGGGCCGAGAAGGCGGACGCGCTGACCTTAACTTCCTGAATTGTCTCCAGCACCATCACATCGGCGTTTGCACTGGATGGCAGCGTCACAGCGGCGCCGTCGGCAAGAACTGTGCTGAACGGCAGATTTCCATTGATGGCGGCAACTTGCTGAGGATTTGCTGCGCCCTGCGAACCGCCAGGCGCGCCCTCCGATCCGGGTATCAGGATCGTGAAGTTCTGCCAATCCTGCCCTACCTCCGGAAGCTGTTGCAATTTTGCGGCTTCCAGTGTGGTGCTCTGTTCTGCATTCTCGGTTTGGAGCAGAGGAACATCAGTATTCACAATCACCTGCTCGGACACCGCACCAACGCTCAACTGCGCATTGACCGTGAAGTTTCCAACGTCGATTGTGATGTTAGACCGTACGAGTTTAGAGAATCCGGTTTTGGAAAATGTGATCTCGTAGCTTCCCGTAACAATCGAGGACGTATCGTACAAACCATCCTGATTCGTGACGAGATCCTTCTCTACTCCAGTGTTCTTATTGACAACCGATACCGCCACGCCGGGCACTGCGGCCCCGGTCGTATCCGTCACAATGCCTCGTATATCGCCGGCATTCATACTTTGCGCAAATGCCGCTCCCGCGCACGCAACCCACATACCCGCTATGAGGGTCGCCTTCAACCATCTCCGATTGCCTTTCATGATGTTGCCTCCAAAAAAAATACTGAAAATCAACGTCTTACTCTTGCCCATCGACTCACAAACGAGGATTATCTGACGTTAAGACAAACGTTTGTCTAGTCGAGGTACAGAATTTCGCCTGCCATTAGGCGCGACCCGTACAGCTTTTGTCAAGTTTAATTTTGCCGCGGCATAAAAATGGTGAACCGGTTAACCATCAGCAGTGCCACGGTTCACCAAAGCAAGCGATAAGCGCTGCGCGATCAACCAACCGCATTTCGGAGATTCGAGCATGATGTCCAGAACAAGGCACCCAATCCGTCTGCTTTCACTGCTGAGCATCTCAGCGAGTCAGAGCCCCCGATGGCAATGCAAGCGGTTTGCTGAGTTCGAGAAATCGAGACCAGCAGCCACGCAACATAACCTAGAACGAGATGCAGTTGGAAGAGTGTTTGCGGCGACGGCTGTTGCCATCCTGTCGGGGTTTCCTTGAGACCGAGGTGCAGGTCAGTGAGCTGGTGACGACCGGGGTGGGATTTTGTGGCGGCGCCCTGGGGGTGGGGAGTAGAACGCAAGACGTGGCTCTGAGCAATACCAGTCGATGAAGTCCCGGATAACGTGATCGTAGGAGCGTCGTGAACTCGGTGATGACAAGCTGTTCGACACCGCATGTTTGGACTGTTCCAGGTCGGGCAGCTTCAGGGTCGTCTTAGCGGCTCTCTTCCTTGCGCTTTTCGCCATGGGCACGGCATCCCAGCCGTGCGCCGACAGGGATGAGCCCATTGGGTTCCCCACGCGTATGGCGTTTGTCGGGACTGATCACGCAAGGCGAATCGGTGTCACTCCTGGGAGAGCAATTGGTTGTGATGGTGGCGGGCAAGAATAAGGCATATCCGATCAACTCCATTCTGGCGGCGAAGTTGATTCAGGATGAGGTAGCGGATTCGCCGGTGCTCCTCGTTGTGGGACCGGATGGATCGTCCATTCGTGCGTTCGAACCTGCCGAGCTCACGTTCGCCAGAGGAGAAAGTGACAGAATCATGCAGGATGCCGAGACGGGAAGTGGATGGAACTTTCAGGGATGAGCGAGAGATTCGCGACCGTGAAGCTCCTGCGAGGGGATTCCCTGTACGAGGACTACATGAAGTCAAGCGACAATTTATTTGTCTCGGTCACTTGATCGGTGACTGAGAATCGCTCACGTTTTCTTCTAGGCCTTGGAGAACCAATACGTTCGCTTCTATTGTTGTGCCTTGAGGCAAGAGTTCGTGGCTTCGTCCAAACTCTCCGGTACTCGCAGACGCCTTTCCATGCTTTCCCGGGTACTGCGCAGGGTTGGAGGTGTCCAGGACTGTGGTGGTTCACGATTTCTATCGGACTCCCATCTGTGTTCGGCTATAGCCGGAAACACAGATGAGAATCGGGGGTTCGTTCGTTATTGGACGATGACCGTAGCGTTGACTGTCTGTGATGTCCCGCCGGATAGGCTTAGGGTCATCGGGACGGTGTAGCTTCCGGGCGTGGTGTTCGTAGAACTGCCGCCGCAGCCGCTCAACGCTCCAACCCACAAAGTCGTCAGGCAGAACAGAGTCGCCATCAATAGGCGACGGAGAGCTGGGTATTGTTTGCGCCGCTTTAGTCCAAACAGCGCGATCAGTGAACCAGGCAGCCCGAGTGCCACCGCTGAGAAGACTCCGCTGCCTCGTCCGGATGGATGAGGAGCGGAAAGCATCGCACTGACCGGAGCCGTTGTCGTATTGACGGTCAATGTGTCGGTTGCGGTGGTTGTGCTAGCGGTGATCGCGACCGAGGTGGGAGCGAAGGTACAACTGGCGTGGGTAGGAAGCGTCCCGCAACTGAAACTAACCGTGCCGGTGTAACCGCCGGTAGGAGTCAAGGTAATTGTCAGGGTGCCTGAAGAACCGCTCTTGATCGTTAATGGGTTGGGACTGACGGTTGCCGAGACGCCGACCGGGACTATGGTTTCAGACAGCGGGGTGGAGGTACTGCTCTTGAAGGCAGCATCGCCACCATATTGGGCGGTAATGCTGTTGGTCCCGGCTGTGCTGAAGCTGGTGGTCAAGGTGGCGACGCCGGTGGCATTCAATGTGCCAGTGCCAAGGCTTGCTGTTCCGTTCAGGAAGGTTACGGTTCCTGTTGGTGTTCCGCCACTGCCTGTGATCGTCGCCGTAAAGGTGACGTTCGTTCCGACGGGGACCGAAGCGGCGGAGCTGGTTAGAGCGGTCGAACTGGCAGCGAGGGGTACTGCGATGACCAGGGTTCCCGTCGCCGTTCCCGTGTAGTTTGGATCGTTGATGGTTCCGACGACGGTGTAGCTTCCTGCCGCAGAGGGTGCTGTGGCTGACCCATTGTAGGTGAAGGTGACGCTCAGTCCGGACGGGACAGTCGTGGCTGTGGCGGCATGCGCTGTTCCATCGGCGGTCGCGCTCAAACTTCCGAGCGTTACCGTCGCCGATGCCTTCGCGATGACGAGTGTCCCCGATGTCGTTCCCGTGTAGCTGGGATCCGAGATCGTGGCGACAACGGGATAGCTGCCCGCGGCTGTAGGAGGCGTTGCCGAGCCGGCATAGGTGAAGACTACGTTTAATCCTGCAGGGGTTGTCGTAGCCGTCGCAGAATGAGGGCTGCCGTTGTATGTTGCCGTCAGGCCGCCGAGTGTAACCGTTGCAGCCACTTTGGTGACAACGACCTGCACACTGGCTGCATTGGCTGCGCCAAAGGTTGAGTCTCCAGGGTAGCTTGCCGTGACACTATCGGTTCCTCCTGGTAGCGAGGTGGTCGTTAGCGTTGCTACACCGCTGGTCAACGTAGCCGTTCCAAGGGATGCACCGCCGTTAGAGAACGTGATGGTTTCTCCATTGGTGCTGGTATTTCCGGCGTTGAAGGGCGAGAGTGTAGCGGTAAGGGTGACCGACTGGCCGGCGGTTATTGCGGTTGGGTTCGCAGCGACGACCAGGGTTGTCGGGGTGGTCACGCCACCCTGCGTCACCGTGAAGGTCTGGCCAGCGATGGTAATTGTTCCAGTACGTGGGCCGCCCGTATTGGCGTCCACAGTATATCCAGTGGCTCCAGAGTCGGAGTTCAGAGCTCCGGCAGTGACGTGTATCCAGCTTGCGTTGCTGACGGAGCTCCAGGCACAATAGTTCGCGTCCGTTACTCCTACTGTGAAGGTGTTGCCATTCGGCGATACACTCTGCGAGCTGGAGGCAAGCGTAAACGAACAACTGCTCGCAGTACCCGAATAAACCGGGAAGAGATCGCCGGTCGGCCAAGACGTTACGGTCTTGACATAGGCGAAGATGGCATTGTCGGCGTCACTTTCGGGTTCTTCGATATTTGTTCCGTTACGAGTATTGAAGATTGCAGAGTAAGTGACCTTACCTGTGGTGGTTGTGTCGGTGATGAGATGCACGAGGCTGTTCGTGCCCGGCAGGCTGCCATAGAAGGTGTACTCCCAACCTGAGCCGTTTGGCGGTATGGCGAAATAAAACTGTGGTGTTTGGAAGGGATTGCTCGACGGATAGGTCGAAAACATACTGGTCCCTAATTGACCGTTGATGTTGTCTGTAAAGCGGAGAAGATCCATGGTGCTCGAAACCCAACAGCCATTGGCGAGTTGAAGAGTGCAGGAATAACCGCCATAGGGATACGGAACCTGGCTCCCGACGGGAGGCTCCACGGACGAGACCAAAGGTGCGCCGGGATAGTCGTAGTAGGTCACCTCGCTGGGCAGGCGGCCGGCGAGCAGAGTGGCACCCGGCTGAGTACGTACGATGCCGGCCGGGGCGAAGACATTATTCTGTATGTAGGTTGCATAGGGCATGCCCGAGACCTGCTCAATGATGTAGCCGAGTGTGATGTAACCAAAGTTGGAGTAGGCGTAGGTTTTGCCGGGGTCATGCTGCAGTGGCTGGCCAAGCATGTACTTGATCAGCAGTTGCGGCGTTGCGGGAGCGTTCGCGCCAAAGGTTGTGGCAGCGATCACGGCGTCCGACTGGGCGGGGTCTGGAACAATCGTATCGTCGAACCCGGCGGTGTGCTGCAGCAGCTCCTGGATCGTGATGGAGTTGTAGCGGGGATCGACGGTGGCCCCAGTGGGCGGGGTCAGATTGTTCAGAATCGTAGCGAAAGGCTGTGTCGTCAGCGAGAGCTTGCCCTGTTCGATGAGCTTGTAGATACCGGCGGCGGTGATTGGCTTCGAGTTGGATGCGATCCGGTAGAGCGAGTCTGGCTGAACGAATTCGCCCGTATCAACCTTGGCATAACCATAGCCCCTGGCGAAGACCAGACGACCGTCTACCGTGACGGCGAGCGACGCACCAGGACTGCTGTACTTGGTCATGTAGGTTTGCATGATGGTGTCCAGTTGACTGAGGCTCGGCACTGGTTGTCCGCTGATGGGTGTTTGGGCGAATGTAACGGTGGAGAGAACCAGGAAGAGACTTCCTGCACAGAGGGAGACCACAAGCGTGTGCCCGTACAGGGAAGCTTTGGCGGCAGTTTCAACAATGAAACGATATATTGCTCTCATAAGAACCTCGGCATCGATTTGCTGCAAAAGGACGTACCCTACTCAGCGTCCAAGGGAAAACGTCCGGGATTGCGCTGATGTGTAGCGCAGGATGTGGTTTTCGCCTGTTGTTTGCGGTCTTCTGGGCCTGGACCGGCACAGTCAACGCAGTCACCAGGGCAACGGGCAGAATTAGAAGAGAGGGAAGCAGTTTCTGGGCAGAACAGAGCATCGGAACACTATTCCTCATTTGCCGGTAGTGAGCATTGGCAGCCGGCTGGCCATGCCCGAACCTCCTCCGTATTCGGGCTTCAGTGAAGAGGCTGGAGGAGAGTGAGTTGTCATGATCAGAAAGCAGCAGCGCCGCAGGGCTCTGCTGCACTTCCGAGTGCTATCATGGAGGCAAATTCACTCTGAACCAAGTGCCCTTCTAGGCCAATTCGGGCCAGTTCAGGCCACGACCGCCAATTGAGGGGGAATTCCGTGCCGCTGGCTTTCTCTGATGACCGTCCGAAGACAGAAAGTGCCGCCCCGGCGCGTCGGCTCGATGGCTGGAAGACGATTGCCACCTACCTCGACAAAGCAGAGCGAACCGTAAAACGCTGGGAGGCCGATCGGGGCCTGCCCATCCATCGCGTGCCAGGGGGAGGCAATGCCGCGGTCTACGCCATTGCCGCGGAATTGGATGCCTGGCTGGAGTCGAACAGGGCTTCAGAACCTGAGTCGAATACCTCAGAGCACACCAAGGCAGACGGGATCTCCGCCAATCCAGATGTAGCCCCGGACCTGCCTCAGAAAAGTCCGCCAAGGGAACCGACTCGCGCCCTCCCGTTCCTCCTGAAACGAAGACTATTGCTGACAGGGTTCGGACTGCTGCTGGTGGGTGTTGCTGCCACCGGGCTCCCCTTCGTGGGTGCCCCAACCAAATACCTGCAATTATTCAGCCGGACAGATCCCACGAAGCCAAACTCGCATCCAGCCTCAACCATAGTCGTGTCGAATGCTGAAAAGAGCTTGGCGCGCGACCTTTATCTCAAAGGCCGTTTCGAATGGAACAAGCGAACTCCTGAGAGCTTGAATAGGGCGCTTGACGACTTTACCCAGTCCATCGTCCACGATCCTGCCAGTGCTCCTAGTTACGCAGGTCTGGCTGACACCTATCTGCTGCTGCACGAGTATTCGCTCATGCCCGACAATGAAGCCGAAAGCCGCGCCATTGCCGCATCGAAGAAAGCCGTTGAGTTGAACGATTCCCTCGCCGAGGCGCATCGCTCCCTCGCCTTCGCCGAGATTTGGGGCAACTGGGATTATCGTGCCGGCGAAAAGGAGTTCCGCCGCGCTATCGAACTTGATCCACACGACCCCTTGACTCATCTTTGGTTCGCCACCGCTTTTAACATGCCGGAATGGTCTTCGGTCACTCTTAATGAGTTTGACCGCGCTCAGGAGTTGGACCCCTCGTCCCCGGTCGTTCTTGCCAACAAGAGCATATGGCTCTTTCAAACTGGGCAGAGGCAGGCTGGGCTCGATCTGGCCCGGCAGGTTGAACGAAACGACCCTGACTTCGTGGCCCCACATCGCTATCTCGCACGGATGAATTGGGGCCTCCGAAACTATCCGGGATTCCTCATCGAAAGCGAGAAGACAGCTAATCTCACACATGATCGAGTTCTAATGGAGACCACCGTCGCCGCCCGCGCAGGGTTTCGCCGAGGTGGCGAAGAGGGCCTCCTTAACGACCTCTACCTTGCTCGCAAAAGGCTGTATACGGACGGAAAGTTGGCTGGTACTCCCGTTGCAGAAATCTGCGTCCGTCTGGGCAAGAAGGAAGAAGCGTTGCACCTGATTCAGGATGATTTTGCTCACCACCGAGCGGAATTCCTCTGGACCCTCACGGTCCCGGATTTGCTGACTCTCAAAAACGACCCGCAATATCAGGAACTGATGAGCAAACTCAACTTCCCCGCACCGCCCACGTCATCCCAATAGGTCATGCCCGGAGAATGAACGTAGTCCACAGCGCTGCATAACTGCAGGATGAGCTGCAACACATGTTCGATCGAGACGGCCAGCTCGTCACAAAATGAGTCGAGGCGTCTTCCCTCGATGTACTCCATCGCGACATAAGTAAGCCCACCGGGTGTGACACCTCCGTCCAACAGGCGGGCTATATTTTTATGTTCCAACTGTGCGAGCGCACGTATCTCAAGCAGAAAATGACTCTGTGCAGGGGTGGATTGCAAGTGCCGGGTCATCAACTTGACCGCAACCTTCTGTACAAACTCTCCTTTGTGGTGCGAGTCGCCAGGTATACGACCAGGTGGCGTAAAGCGGCTCTCCTAGATTCTACCTTTCTTGGCGAGCGGCGTTGCCTCCCACTGGCCTCTTTTGTGGACGAGAATAACTCGCAGACACTGGTAAAGTCACAAGGAACATACTTGGGAGACCTAATTAGTTCCATTGCTAGGCGGCCCAGAAAGGCCGGCGTCGCGGTTCGATCCCGTCTCCGGGCACCAACAGCAATACATCGGTGTCGCGAGAAAAGATGTCCACGTCGCCGGCAGTGATGCTGAGCACATTGCCATCGGGATCGAATTTCGGCGAAAGCACTATTCTCCTTATATGCTTACGGAGAATCTGCCTTGCCAAAGATCGATCCTCCGCGAGAATCGCCTCCAAATGCCGAACGTTTTCTTGGACAAAATCTCTGATTTGCTGCGGTGAGGCTTGGGGCGCTGGCAGACCTGGCTGCTTCAGATCCTCGGCAATCAGTTCAATCTTCACTTCAACGTCGCTCAATTCAGTAAGCAACGTAGGTGACTTGCGGTGCCCGTACTCCGCAATTGCTTGAACGAGGTTGCTGGCCAGCGTTTGCAAGCGATGAAGTTCCTTGTTCAGCTTAGGGGCGCTTGCGATCACTCCCCTAGCCTTATCACGATATGCTATGCAGTCTTGCTCGAACTTCTCACTTACGTGCTCGATGGCATATTCCAAGATGTCGGGGCGCAGGACACGTTCAGTTATCGCCGCCAATAACTGACTCTCTAGTACATCTCGTCGGATTGTGACGGAGTTCGTGCAAACGCCGCGATAGCGATGACCTGGACATCCATAAGTAGCGTTATTCGCAGCCCCGCCCACGATGGTTATATTAAATCCACATACCCCACATGTTAATAAGCCACTGAATAGGTATTCTTTACTAGCGTTAGTGCGATTTAGACCACCGTAGCGAGCGATCCCGTGACGATTCACAAACTTGATTTGCGCTTGGACTTTACTCCATTGTTCATCCGTTACTATGCGGAGTTGGGGCGCGTCGACCCAGATCCATTGTTCCTTCGGTAGCCTCTTCATTGTTTTTCGGCCGGTCTCGGGATCTCTTATCTTTGTTGATCGACCCCACACAAGCTTGCCATGATATTTCTCGTTTCTCAGAATCTCGCGAACACCTGATGGCGCCCAGGCCCTAATGGATTGACGGTGCGGTCTTTCAGGAGACGTTATCCCCTCGGCATTCAATCTCTTCGCTATGGTGGCCAAGCTGTCGCCGTTCCCATACCAGTCGAATATCCACCGAATCACGACGGCTTGGGCTTCGTCGATTTCGAATCGCACCCCAATAACGGCCGGCCGGCCATGTTCGCCCCTACGAGAATGATCCTCAATGGGAACATTCCTGTAGCCGTAGCAAGAACCTCCCGCGTTTAACCCGCGGAGTATCCGTCCTTCCTGACCGCGGCGTACTTTACTCCCCAGCTGGATCAAGAACTGCTCATCCATCATTCCGTTGAAGGCGAACGATTGGCGGAAGCTCATGTCGCGAGAGTCAAGATTTTGACTTACGAAGTACAGAGACACTTCGTTGTATTTGAGAATGTCACTTATCTTTAGGACGTCTGTAAGGTTCCTTCCCAGACGAGAAGTATCGTCAATCAGGAGGCAATCGAACGGTCGCGGCCGCTTTCGAGAATCTGAAACCAGAGAGTCGAGTGCCTCACGATTACTTAAGGATGCTCCGCTTACTTCTGCGTCTGAGCGGACAAATTCCTCGAGCACTCTCCACCCTCTTTGTTCGGCAAACTGATTACACTTGCGAACCTGGTCTTCGATTGAGGTTGGGCGTTGCAGATCCGACGAGTAGCGTGCATAGATAGCTGCTCTCATAATGCCCTTCCTTAGGCTAATCGGGAAATATTGTCTCCCTGATTGCTAGCAATGCGTGAAGGCGAAATGACCGAGACGGAGCAGATAAGCTTCTTGTCAGAGTACTGTGAAACCCCTAGGTCGACGAGCGTCTGGACGAGACGGGGAACGATCCAATCGTCGATGAGAAGCCGGAAGTCATCTTCGTTCAGTCCGAGACCGGCCGGAACAATGAGGTGGTGATACCGTTTCCGGGATGATCGTCGCTCGGATTTCTGGGGGGAAATTTCCATGCAAGTGCCTCCCCGAATAGGCAGGCAAAAAGACTAGCACGCTTATCCAATAAGTGCAATATTATGTGCCCCTTACACGAAGTAAGGCATAATTCCAGCCTCGATGAGAAGTTCCTTACAAATTGTGAGGGGTTATGGGTTTCTCAGAAAGCAGGTACAACCTTAAGAACACCCGCATTTCGCTTGACGGCGAACAAAAAGCGAATATAAAATAGATGTGTAAAACAAGGTACCAAATCTGCACTTTTATTGGTGCAGCAGTTACTGTTATGGAATGAGCGCTGCTTCTATACCCGCGGAGTCACAATGATTGAAAAGTTATTACCCCTTTTGGATGTGGCTCAAAAGAAGTCGCCGAAAATAGAGATGTCTCAATCAGCTTTCACCAGCTATCAGACCAGCGCCGGTCAAATGGCGGGCTTGATCCAGGGTGACGCTGCATCCGCCCTAAAGAAGTTGCCAAGTGGCGTTTTCAATGTTGCTGTGACCTCTCCCCCATATTATTGGGTGCGAGATTACGGATACCATGGGCAGATCGGCCATGAGGGAGATGTCGACGCTTACATCGAGGTACTCATGACAGTATTTGACGAGGTCAAGCGTACACTCCACCCAGAAGGCGTCTTTTTTCTCAACATCGGAGACACCTATTACTCCGGAAATGGTCAACCTCACGGCAGCGATCCGAAGTGCTCGTCGCGCAACTTTTTCCGTCAGAAGGTCAGGCCCGTTGACCAAAGCGGCTGGGACATTCCCAAAAAATCACTGATAGGCATACCCTGGAAGGTAGCCTTTGCAATGCAGGAGCGTGGCTGGACCCTCCGCAGTTCCATCATTTGGAACCGGTGCAACGCCTTTGTAGAACCCACTGCGCGCGACCGCCCGCATCGGCAGTATGAGTTTGTCTTCATGTTCTCTAAATCGCGGTTCTATAGCTTCGACCGATCAAAGCTCGTTGAAGAGGACGTGTGGAACATTCCTATTGAGCGCAGCCGAAGAGGGAACCACAACGCATCCTTTCCGAGTGAGCTTGTTCGTAGATGCATCGAGGTGGGAAGTCCAGTCGGCGGTCATGTGCTCGATCCATTCGTAGGAAGCGGAACCTCGATCTTTTCCTCTCTCGAACATCACCGCAACGTCGTCGGAATCGATATGGGTTCCGAATACGTGAGTTACATGAAATCGGCGCTCGAACAGGACGGGCACAAAAAATCAAAGTGGTCTGATGTCATCGCCCTGATAGAAGAACCTTCCGACTTCTGGGACATCTGGGATGGAAACAAAGAAAACTTCCGTAAGCCGGGGCGAAGCGCAGTTAAAACCAACGGATGAACTACTTCGAAATCTCCACCATCAAATCCGCTATCGAACGCCTTCAAAACATAAGCGCTAATTGGCTCCTGCCAGCGTTCGTGTTTGCTGCTAACGACGTCGGCACTGATAAGGTTGTCGACCTGTCACAAGCTCTCGGAACCGACCAGTTTCTCGATCGCTACTTCAATGGAAAACGTCTAGGTATTCCAGCCTTCCCCGGCACTGGCAACAATCTGCTACGGCCACGGCTGAAGGGGGTCAGCTGGAATCGCGGAGATTTTGCCGACGACTACATGCTTCGGCAGAACACAAAGATGTGGGGAAATTTGTTCTCCTCGCGTGGCTACCGCGAAATGCGGATGCAAGGCTTCATCGAAGGTGACCATGCAATCAATCGCCTCACCGATTCTTTCCAGAGGCGTTTTGAAGAAGAAGTACCGAACAGTTTTCGGTTTGAGGACTTCCTCGTCTGGCTCTTCGCATTTGAAGGCTTCGCGGACGACATCAACAGCTGGGAAGCACTCTATAGTCAGCTCCTGAATGATCTCGGCCTCGAAGAATTTAAACAGCCCTACCTGGGTCGGTTTTCACTAAGCCAGCCGCCAGTTCCGTGGCCCGGGACCACAAAGCAGAGACCGACCAACGAAGAATTCCTCGCAGAGCTGTCGCCAAAACTGGCGGCGTCTCTCGCGACGGGGCAGGATACGAAACCCGAGGCCTCCGAAGATAACGCCCTGCCGTCTATAAGCTCGGACGATGCGATCTATACGGATGTTGAAACGGCCATCATGACACGTGAAAGCCTGGCGTTCCTACTCGCTGGGCCACCTGGCACCGGGAAGACGCGTTATGCGCGACAGCTCGCGGAAAAGATCACCGACAAAGACGCGAGCCGCATGCTATTTCTGCAATTTCATCCGGCGCTTGGCTATGACGATTTCATCGAAGGTTTTCGTCCAACCCCCGATGCGACTTCACAGAGCGGGATCAAGTATGAGCTTGCCCCGCGGCTCTTCCTGAAGTTCGCACTCGAAGCGGCTAAAAAACCAGGAGAGAAATTCGTCGCCGTCATCGATGAACTCAATCGCGGTGACGTCGCGCGCATCTTCGGCGAGGTTCTCACCTACCTTGAACCTTCCTACCGCAATACAGAGTTCACGCTGTCCTTCTCGGGAAAGCCTGGGGTGTTGCCCGACAACTTGATCGTTATCGCCACGGCAAACCCATATGATAGATCCGTGACCGATCTCGACGACGCTCTGCTAAGAAGGTTTTGGGTCTTCGAGTTTGAGCCAGACGGTGCAGTTCTGCGAAGCCATCTACAGGATGCCGGCGTTGAAGAGAACGTCATTAGACGCACCCTACATCTCTTTGACATCCTTAACAGGGAAATGCCGCATGGCTTCGGACACACGAATTTTCTGAAAGTCCGAACCATCGAAGACTTGTCATCCGTATGGATTGGCCGCGTTCGCATGGCACTTCGACGCGCTCTCATGCACGACAGAGCTGCTTTTGAAGCGGCAGAGGGCGAAATCGAGGGCTTGCTTTCCACTCGCAACGAGGAGCAACCCGGAGAGGCTGCACCGAACGGCGCGTAAACTAATGGCCTCTACGCGCATCATCGACCTTCGAGAGCGAGACCCGCGATTGTTCATGCGCGAGGAGTTGATAGACCAGACGGGAAAATCGTTGGTTCTTCCTGAGACGAGGGCATTGTCCGCTATTGAAATGCGGGATGTGTCTGAGGGAATTGAACTCAGAGTAAAAGGCCTGATCGGCTATCTTCCGCTCACCTTAAGCACCGTCCTTAACGTGCTCCCGAAGATCCCCCTGGAAAATCTGTGGGGCCTGCTCGCGCTTGCGGATGAGGAGTACAAGCGCGTGTTACCCGTCCTTCGCTCGTATCAGCACGTGGGTGGGACGGCGCCGCATCAGCTTCTTGTGCGGGGCTTCTGTCATTACTTACAGGTCATATCGAACAGCGGTCTCTACAGGGATTACCATCGACAAGTTCACCAAGGATATTTCACACCAAAGGTCGATTTCGGGCAGACCTTATCGAAATATCTATCGCGCGGCGACCTAATCAACGTCTCGGCGAATTCCTTCGCGTTTTCTGCCCGGCTGCCTCTCAACGCGATCCTCAAATCCGCCTGCCTTGATTTTCTGCGCGTGACGCCCAGGACAGACAAGTGGAAGGGCGAGCGCGAGGTACTCAGAGACGCCCTTAACGCATTGGCCTCTGTAACATCCCGCAGGATGCGCCCTGGCGATCAAACCCTCGCTGATGCCGCTCCTATCTGGATACGCGATGCTTATCTTGGAGCATTACAGGTCTATGCTGTTTTGCTGGGCTACACCGAGATCGGCTTTTCCTACAGTGCACAGGGAAGCGAAATGCCTTCGTTTCTCTTCAGCATGGACAATATTTTCGAGTCGTTCGTCCGCAACACGCTCCGCGAAGGGCTGCGCAGTCGACGCATATCAGTGGTGGATGGAAATAAACCTGCTCATCAGCAGCCTCTCTTCAGAGACAACGCGCGATTTCCGATCAAGCCGGACGCGATCATCCGAAGCGGCCGGCAAACATTGGCCATAGCGGAAGCGAAGTACAAGGACAAAATTGAAGAGACGGATCGCTATCAGGTTATAAGCCATGTCATGGCGTCTGGTGCCCCGGTGGGCGTCTGGATATCTCCAGCTCTTTCGGACGCGACGGCCGGCATGGAATACGTTGGTGCGGTTTCAACCCACGCGAGGTTTTATCACTACCGTTTGAACATTTCCTCGCGGCTGGAAGAAGCGAAAGCGGACATGATCGCCTCGATTAGTCGCCTTCTAGGCTGAAAACGGGCCCCTTGTGCCGATGTAATCCGCGTGGAACTTGCCTTCTTGGCTCGTCACATCGACGTCATATACTCAATCTATGTCTATCGTCAAAGACGCAGCCGCTATCGTCAAAGGGATGTCCATCACGCTCGGACAGGCATTCAAGCCGACCGAAGTAGAAAACTACCCCGATGGCAAAGGTCCCATGCGCGGAGCCCAGTTCCAGGAGCGCTTCCGCGGCAAGCACCAGCTACAGCGCGACGAAAACGGCCTCGAAAAGTGTGTCGCCTGCTTCCTCTGCGCCGCCGCCTGCCCATCGAACTGCATCTACATCGAGGCCGCCGAGAACACCGAAGAGGTCCGCATCTCCTCCGCCGAGCGCTACGCCAAGGTCTACAACATCGACTACAACCGCTGCATCTTCTGCGGTTACTGCGTCGAGGCCTGCCCCACAGACGCCATCACCCACGGCCACGGATTCGAGCTCGCCAGCCTCAACGCGACCTCGCTCGTTATGCGAAAGGACGACCTGCTCATTCCCCACCCCACGCTCCCTGACGTCGTGCATTCCGCCAAAGATCAAGCTGAGATGCTCGCCTGATGCCTAGAGACTTGGTCGCTGATGGTTGTCAATGCAACCCGTAATTGTGCCCAACGTGCCAGCCATTCCCCCTTGGACATTTGTAGGAATGTAACAGATGGGGCCGACGCACTCTTGTTAGCGATAGGAGTCTCTCAACTTCCTTGTCCGCCCATTCGAGCGTTGGCCACCCCAATTTCGAGCAGTATTTGCAATAAACGATCCGAAATGAGTTCTTTTTTGAGCGTGGTCTCATTTCTGCCCCCTGTCACGGGGGTTCAACTCCACACCGGTCAGACTTATGGGGAACGTGTAATGCCGTGCAAGTCCCCCTCTGGCCACCATTTTGCTTGCTCTCTGAGATCAATTTAGTCCTCATACCGCTAAATGGCTGAAAATGCTAGATTCAGAGTGTTCTCGTATTGTTCCCCGCCCATCGAAAAACACTCTGGAAAATGGGTTGACTTGGAACCAGCGGAGGCTGAAAACCTCTGTACTGCGAGGAGAGTCAGTGGCAGTAGTCCCCTAGAACGAGAGGCTCTGCGGTCTCGCCGTCATCACGTCAACAGGTCGACGTCAGTGTGACGGACCGGAACCGCCAGTTGCCAAGTGGGGACGACTCGGAAGTCAGGGCGGCGGGTACGAGCCTGAGATATCTAGACAACCATCCTTCTGGAGCTTGCCCACGGCTGAAGTTGTCAGGCAATGCCAATCTGGATCCTGTACCAGTGAGAATGGCCTCATAGATTCCAATTCAGCAAATGAACCGCTCCAATACACCGCGATGCTACATTAGACCCGCAGCGTTTGTTCTGGCAGGGCCGGATAAAGTGGCGAAACTCTTAAAAATATTACTGTTAGCAGTGACACTGTTTGCCGCTGCTATGGCAGGAGCACAGCAGGCATCTCACGCGACTCAGCTCGAATTTCATTCATCCAGTTCTTCACTTGATGCAATGTTTCGATGGGCCCGCGGCCAGGCACTTGCTTACGTGGCTCCGTCGTCGAGTTCCATCGGTCCGTGGTACGAGGCTGCTCTGCCAGGCCGCAATGCCTTCTGTATGCGGGATGTCTCTCACCAGACAGAGGGCGCTGTTGTGCTTGGGCTCGCGGCAGCAAACCGCAATATGCTTGGCCGCTTCGCGGCATCCGTTGATGAAAAACGAGACTGGGCCGGCTATTGGGAGATTGACGGCGATGGGCGCCCCTCCTCTGCGGACTACGTCTCTGATGCCGACTTCTGGTTCAATCTGCCGGCAAACTTCGATATGCTGGACGCTATTGTCCGCATGTGGCGCTGGACTGGCGATGATACTTATCGAGACGATCCCCGGTTTCGCGAATTCTTCCGCAGAACAGTCACCGACTATGTCACCCGCTGGCAGCTTCAGCCTGAGAAGATTCTTCACCGTCCACGTATTGCCAACCAGAGCCTGGAGACTGGGAAATTCGTCCATTCGCGCGGCATACCAAGCTATTCGGAAGGTCCGAAGGACTTCATCTTCGGTGCCGATCTTCTGGCGGCCGAGTACCGTGGTCTTCGTTCCTTTCAGGAGATTGCAACTACACCCCAGGACAAAGCTCTCGCAGCTTCCGCACAGTCGGTGGCCGACAAAATACAACAGTTGCTTGAGCGCATCGCGTGGTCACAAAGTCAACAGCATTATCTCGGCGTCATTCGACAGGATAGGAGCGGCTTTGACTCCGGAGACGCCATGACACTGTATTTTGGCGCCGCAAAAGATCCGGATCATCTACGTGGCGCGCTGGACTATCTCTCTTCACCGAAGTACTGGCAGACGATCAATGTCGAAGAAGAAAGTTATGCCCCGCTCGTGCTCTTCCGCTATGGGCGGACCGAGCCTGCCTACCATATCCTGTTTGATCTGAGTAGACCGGGGAAGCCACGCCGCGAATACCCCGAGGTCTCCTATGCTGTCATAGCGGCTCTTGTTGAAGGAACAATGGGGGTTCGGCCGTCGCGATCTGGCGAGCCCTTCGACGTTCAAACGCTGCCTCAACTTCCAAGTCCTGCTGATGATGCTGCCCTCCAATCACTTCCTTTCCGCAACAATCTGCTCGACATAAAGCAGATTGGATCTTCGAGCAGCAGTCTGAGCAACCGTTCAGGACCTGCATTGCGCTGGCGAGCCGTGTTCCTGGGAACAGTGCGCAGACTCATGGTGGACGGTAGGGCAGTAGTTGCCAGGCAGGACACCTTGCCGGGCGGAATGGCAGTGAGCTGGGTGACGGCTACGGTATCCCCTGGCGCTACCGTCATCGTGAGCAGGATGGAGAAGTAGAAGAGACGCATCGACATGTTCACGTCAGCTGCAATTGCCGTCGTCTCGGGACCCGGTTGTTCGCTTGTCCCTCGACTCTTCAGACTGCTATGATGGCGCCTCAGCGAAAGACAGGACCAACTTGGAACGTACTGATTCTTCAACGAGTATCCAGGGGACCGCTCCCGGTGTTGAGCAGTGTGGGGACCAGGTGCGCCGGATACTCCGGTCGACCACTTTTCGTAATGCTACGACGCTGCAGCAGCTCCTGAATTTTCTTGCCTCCCGTTCGATCGCAGGAGCCGCGGAAAACCTCAAGGAATACACGATTGGAGTGGAAGCGCTTGGCCGTAAAAGCGATTTCGATCCCAAGATCGATCCTATCGTCAGGGTGCAAAGCCATCGCTTGCGAGTGAAGCTAAAGGAGTACTACGAGGTTGAAGGAAAGCACGATCCCATCCTGATCCAGATCCCCAAAGGGCACTACCTCCCTTCGTTCGAGGTGGTCTCATCAACTCAAACGGGCACGGGGTCGACAGCCTCGGAGATCGTCTCATCTGATCAGATTGCGAACGGAGATGGTGGCACTCACCACCAAACGGCGAGTCCTCGCTCTCTTGAGAGAAACCGAGGCGCGGGAAAACGATGGAACCGGAAGCAAACGATATTGCTTCCAGCCATGTTGTCGGCATTTGCGGTGGCCGGGTTCTGGTTGGGACGCTCGCGCTCAACCATCCCTTCGGAATCGGCTCTCTCCACCGTGTCCGCTTCGCCTTCAGGTGATCGGAAGCCACGCGATTCAGCCGAGTTGTTCTGGTGGAAATTTCTCGATAATGACATGTCTCCCGTGATTGGATACCCCGATGCGGTGTTCCTGCTCGACGATTCCAACGATCTGTTCCGCTTCCGACGCGGAGCCAGCGATAGCCGCGGCGCGGTCGTAGATCCACATCTCGCGCGCCAGTTTGCATCGAACTCCAAGCTCGTTGGAATGGCTGGCCCCCTCTATTATGAGAATGGTTACACCGGAACAGGGGAGCTTGAATCCGTCGCGATGTTATCCGGACTTCTGAACCGCATCGGTGCGAAGCCAATCATCAAAGCATCGCGCGATATCACACCCGACGATCTGGACAGGCACAATGTGATTCTTCTGGGGTCGCCTTTTCAAAACGTCGCAGTGGCTCAATTGCTGACGGTGGGAGATTTCTCTTTCAGGAACCCCGATGAGCGGCATGAACAGTGGAGAGCTCAGATTATCGATACGCATCCCGCGGCCGGAAACAGGGCTGACTACACCACAGAACGAGATGCCTCCACACGCATGCTGACGACTGACTATAGCCTCATCACGATCACCTCCGGCGTAACGCAGGGACGGCACATCGCATTTCTTGGGGGCCTGGACACCAAAGGAACTCAGGGAGCGACCATGTTTGCCACTTCAGTGTCCGGAATCGAGCAGATCGAAAAGGCACTGGGTACACCTGCCTCAACCAATCGCGAAAATCCCTCTACTTTTCAAGCGCTGGTGCGAGTCAAATTGGCCAAGGGCTATCAGGTATTGGGTGCAGAGCTGGTTGCGGTGCGACCACTCGTGCCGTCAAACGCGTCGCAAGTCAAAGAAGAAAACTCTAAGCCATCAAGTCACTGAGCTCTCAAGATCCTGCCTGATGAAGCGGGAAGGTTGCTTTCGTCCCCTGGTACTGGACTCACACCTTGAGCTCGCACCATCCACTTCGCCGCACCTGTTTCAAGGAATGGCTGCTGCAAAAACAGCCCGGATGCCTCCATAACATCATGTAACACCAGATGTAACATGGCTGACACATGCCTCCATCGAAGGAGAAACACATACGTGTCAGCTATTTGTATCCCTTCCGTAACTAGCATCTCTTGATTCTCTTCAGTAGGGTTGCGAGCGCTGAAGGAAACAAAAAGGCCGCCCCACCTGTATCGCAATAGTTCGAGAAGTACGGGCTGTTGCATGGGGCGACCAACAGGAAAGGCATTCCGGAGGAGGCTGATTTATGCGGAACACATATCAAGACAACAAAACCACTTTCCCCGAGTGGTCGACCACATTAATACAGACAACAAGGGCTGTTCTTTTGATTTGTCTGCTCGTTGCGATCCCCGTTGCGATGGCTCAAGGTGTCAGCGGGCGGATTGTCGGTACAGTTGTGGACGCAATGGGTGCGGTAATCCCCAATGCCTCCGTAACCATTACGAATCAGGACACAGGCGCCATCACCAAGGTGCCGACCAATGGCAGTGGCCAGTACAGGGCCGA
>Ga0210410_10001224_pt1 | contig 24541 bp, 21 predicted proteins | sample IncBWC4MmetaG_FD_161058 | JGI IMG/M metagenome (GOLD analysis project Ga0210410, IMG submission 161058) | Forest soil microbial communities from Barre Woods Harvard Forest LTER site, Petersham, Massachusetts, United States - Inc-BW-C-4-M | ecosystem: Environmental > Terrestrial > Soil >... | reverse complement strand
TGGATGCGGGCGAGAGCCGCTTAGCGCATGACCCAGAAAAGTGGGAAGCGGTTTTCTGAAAAGATCATGCGCAAATAAGCTAGACCGTCGCCAAAACCGAGAATGCCTCGCCCGGCTGCCGCAGGCTGAGCAATTCCTCGCCGCCGGGCTGGTTGAGCACGGCCTCAACCCGCGACGATGGCGGACCGTGCCGGCACAGCGCGATCATCTCTGCGACCGCCTTGGGCGCCCCCGCAAACAGCGCCTCAACGCTGCCGTCGCGGCGGTTGCGCACCCAACCCTCCAACTTGCTCGCCGTCGCCTGATATTCGACCCAGGCGCGGTAACCGACGCCCTGCACCCGGCCCTGGATCGTCACGTGAAGGATGGCGCGCGCCTTGCTCATTTCAGGCCGAGAAACGCCGACAGCCGCGCTTTGGTTTCGGCCTCGCGGGTGACGCGGCCCGTCAATTCAGCGGAGGCGATGCCTTTCAACTGCTTGGGCAGCGTTCCCTCGCGCAAGGCTTTAAGTGTCTCATACACCGCTTGCGTGGCGGCTGCGAAGGGCGCATGGCCCTGCAGCGCTATTTTGACGCGCTTGTCCTTGAGCCAGTCGAGATCGATCATTTCCTCGGGCGCCCCGCCGAGCACGATCGGCAGCCGCGTCGCCTCGGAAATCGCCTCCACCTCGTCGCGCGACTTGATGCCGGTGAAGAACAGCCCGTCGACGCCAGTCTCCTGATAGGCCCGTGCGCGCTCGATCGCATCCCCCAGAGAAGTGACCGAGATGGCGCCGGTGCGCGCCAGGATCACCAGCGAGGGATCGCTGCGTCCATCGACCGCGGCCTTCATCTTGCCGACGCCCTCTTCCAGCGAGATCAGTTGCGTCTTCTTCTCGCCGAAGGCCGGCGGCAGCAGCGTGTCCTCGATGGTGAGGCCGCCGGCGCCTGCGGCTTCCAGCTCCTGCACGGTGCGGCGGACATTGAGCGCGTTGCCATAGCCATGGTCGGCATCGATCAGCACCGGAAGCTGTGCCGCACGCGACATCCGCCGCATCTGCTCGCAAAGCTCCGTCAGCGTGATCAGCGCGATGTCGGGATCGCCCAAGACGGCAAGCGAGGCGACCGAACCCCCGAACATGCCGACCTCGAAGCCGATATCCTCGGCGATCCGGATCGAGATCGCGTCATAGACCGAGCCCGGGCGAATGCACCGCGCACCCGACAGGATCCCGCGTAGTTTTTCTCTGCGTTGACGAAAGGCCATGACGTTTTCCCGTTTCTCTTTGGCTGTCATTGCGAGCGACTTGTCCGCCGTAGCCCGAAGGGCGAAGGCGGAAGCGAAGCAATCCTTCTGCGGAGACGAGTCTGGATTGCTTCGTCGCTGTGCTCCTCGCAATGACGACGATTGTTGTTGGCGTTAAGTAAACTCCAAAATCAACGCGTCCACCGCCAAGGTTGCGCCGGGGGCCGCGTGGATCTTCTTCACCGTGCCGTCGCGCTCGGCGCGCAGCACGTTCTGCATCTTCATGGCCTCGACCACCGCAAGCGTCTCGCCGGCCTTGACCTCCTGCCCCTCGGTCACCGCGATCGAGACCACCAGGCCGGGCATCGGACACAGCAGCTTCTTGCCGGTGTCGGTCGCGGTCACGACCGGCATCAGCCGCGCGGATGCGGCTTCGGCTTCCGTGAAGACATAGACCGGCACTTCGACGCCCTGATGCGCGAGCCGGATGCCGTTGGCAATCGGCCGCGCCTGCACGGCAATCTCGGCGCCGTCGATCGTGCCCTGCCAGACCGGCTCGCCCGGCACCCAGGATGATTTCAGGATATGCGGCTTGCCGGGCGTGCCGTCGGCGTGAAGGAAACGGATCGCGATGCCGCCATCCTCGCGCGCGATGTCGAGCACGATCTCGTCGCGGCTGAGCCACACCGCGCGACGCGTCTCACGCTTCACCGGACGGCCACTCATCTGCCCGGATATCTGCCGCTTGCGCTCGCCCAGCACGTGGTCGATGGCGGCGCCCACAGCGGCGAGCCGCCGCGCGATCTCGCCTTGCGGAACGGGTGCGGAAAACCCCTTCGGAAACTCCTCGGCGATGAAGCCGGTCGAGAGATTCCCCTCGCGCCAGCGCGGATGGTTCATCAGTGCCGAGAGGAAGGGAATGTTGTGGCGGATGCCGTCGACATAAAACGCATCGAGCGCGGTCGACTGCGCCTCGATCGCGGCCGCGCGCGACGGGCCATGGGTGACGAGCTTGGCGATCATCGGATCGTAATAGATCGAGATCTCGCCGCCCTCCTGCACGCCGGTGTCGTTGCGCACCGTGATGCCGTCGACATGGCTCTCCTCCGGCGGGCGGTATTTCACCAGCCGGCCGATCGAGGGCAGGAAATTGCGGAACGGGTCCTCGGCATAAACGCGCGATTCCACCGCCCATCCCGTCAGCGCGACGTCCTTTTGCGTCAGCTTGAGCTTCTCGCCGGCGGCGACGCGGATCATCTGCTCGACGAGGTCGATGCCGGTGACGAGCTCGGTCACGGGATGCTCGACCTGAAGGCGCGTGTTCATTTCCAGGAAGTAAAAGCTCTTGTCCTGGCCCGCGACGAACTCGACGGTGCCCGCTGAATCGTAATTGACGGCCTTGGCCAGCGCGACCGCCTGCTCGCCCATCTTGCGCCGCGTCGTCTCATCGAGCAGCGGCGACGGCGCCTCCTCGATGACCTTCTGATTGCGGCGCTGGATCGAGCACTCGCGCTCGCCGAGATAGATCACATGGCCATGCTTGTCCCCGAGCACCTGGATCTCGATGTGACGGGGATCGACAATGAACTTCTCGACGAAGACGCGGTCGTCGCCGAAGGAAGCCTTGGCTTCGGCTTTGGCCAGCTTGAATCCTTCCGCCACCTCCGCCTTGGAATGCGCAATCCGCATGCCCTTGCCGCCGCCGCCGGCGGAAGCCTTGATCATGACGGGATAGCCGATCTCGTCGGCGATCTTCACCGCGTGCTTGTCGTCCTCGATGACGCCGAGATGGCCCGGCACGGTCGACACCTTGGCCTTCGCTGCCGCCTTCTTGGACTCGATCTTGTCGCCCATGGCGGCGATCGCGTCGGGATTGGGCCCTATGAAGACGATCCCCGCCTTCGCCAGCGCGCGCGGAAAGGCTTCGCGCTCGGACAGGAAGCCGTAACCGGGGTGGACGGCCTCAGCGCCCGTCTTCTTGCAGGCGTCGACAATCCTGTCGATCAACAGATAGCTTTCGGCCGCGGCCGGCGGGCCGATCAGCACGGCTTCGTCAGCCATTTCGACATGAAGCGCGTCGCGGTCGGCCTCGGAATACACCGCTACCGTCGCAATTCCCATGCGGCGGGCCGTCTTGATCACCCGACAAGCGATCTCGCCGCGATTTGCGATCAGAATTTTCTTGAACATCTTCTTGGATTTTATCCTTGGGCGGGGTCCTCCCTCGCAATCTGGCATGCGAAAGCGGACGTCACAATTGCGTCTACAGCAAATTGGGGCGCTGGCAACCGCCTATCACGGCAAGCCGGCAGCCATGCGAACGAAGAGCTCAGCCCGAATACGTGTGGAATCGGCCGCGGGCATAAGCGTGCGAGACCGCCTTCATCAGCTCGCTCACCTCCGATTCCAGGAAATTGTTGGCAACGATCAACGCGCGGATGGTCGCCCGCAGATTGCCATCGCAGGCGGCGATCGCTTCATCGACGGCCGCCTCCAGCTCGCTGTCATCCGCCGAGGAGTGGTTGGATTTGGCGGACATGGCTTTGGCTCCCTCAGCGGCGGGGCACATTTATGTTCATGATATGTTCTTGAAGTCAATCCAGGTGGCGTCCGTATTTGACCGAGGTGTCCTAGTTCAAAATTACTAGCGTCCAATTCGCTTTTCTGTTCACTAGGGAACTGACTCCCGCCCGACTGCATATTAGGATCGTCAGTGCTTAACCATGCGGAGTAGGACCCGCAAGCACGAGGGAGATTGTCATGCAGCGTCGTCGCCGTTTCAAACAAACCCAATCCCTTGAAACCCGCCTTGCCGAAGCCGCGAAGCGTCTACGCGAGAAAGCCAGAAAGCTACCACCCAGCCCAGAGCAGGCAGACCTGGTACGGAAGGCTCGGGAAGACGAAATGGTAGCTCAAATGGCTGGCTGGATCACCTCTCCGGGCCTGCAGCCTCCAAAATAGCCCCAGCCGCCATGAAGGACATGAAGGCGCATCTGGAGCGGCTGCGTGATCACGCAGCTGAATGCGCGATACTCAGCGCGGAAGCTGAGTCCAAAGAGAAGCGGGAGCTGTTCGCGAGACTCTGCGCCGATCTTACTGATGCTGCGGACCATATAGAGAAGAGCCTCATAAACGGGGCGGCAATGTCTCGCGCGTCCCAGAAGCCGGACCAAAGGCCGCCTCAGTAGGCGGCCTCGTCATTGCCTTTTCCGGCGCTCATTGCTTGCAGCCCGACCAGGACAGCACCGTCAATCCGCGAGCACTCCAAAAATCTTTCGTATCCACAGTGCGTTGCAGGTCCTTCTTGCCGCGCGGGTTCCGTACCCCTACCCTGTCACCGAACTGTCATGGAGCGGAACAAGATGAAGCACGACACGAGCTTTGCTGTCCTGACCGGAAACAACATCGAAACGAAGTTCATCAAGGCCGGCGGCATCATCTTTCGCGAGGGCGAAGAGGCCCACGAGCTGTTCGTGATCAAGAGCGGTCAGGTCCGGATCCAGCTCGGCAACCGCACGCTGGCCGAGCTTTCCGCCAACGATGTGTTCGGCGAAATGGCCTTGATCGACAACGAGCCTCGCAGCGCTACCGCGCTTGCGGTCACCGATGTCGAGCTGGTCGCGGTCTCGGAAAAGCAGTTCCTGTTCCTGGTCGGTCAAACGCCCTATTTCGCGCTCAAGGTGATGCGCGTGCTGGCGCAGCGGCTGCGGGCCACGAACAAGACGTTCGGCTGACCGCTCACCTTTCCTTCATCTCACCTTGGCCACTGCCTGCACCAGGTTATGGATGAAGCACAGCTTCTTGATCACCGCCGGTGACAGGATGAAGGGATAGAGGTCGCGCAGGCCCATGGCGCGGTTGACGCTGTTGATGGCGAAGGTGAACGGCAGCCAGGCGCTAACGACAGCGTCGAAATTATCCGTAGCATAGGGATCGATGGCAACACGCGTCGACAGTTGGCCGGTCCCGTCGGCCACAGGATGAATCTCCATGCCGAATTCGGATCCCATTTCCAGGGTGTCGGCGATGTGGAGATAGTGTGCCCAGGTCTCCGCAAAATCTTCCCATGGATGCGTCGTGGCATAGGCCGAGACGAAATTCTGCTGCCAGTCGGCCGGCGGGCCGTTGGCGTAATGGCGCTGCAAGGCTTCGCCGTAATCAACTGAATCGTCACCGAACACGGCTCGGCAGGCGTCGAGCTTGCCGCCGTCATGCACCAGCACATCCCAGAAATAGTGCCCGACCTCGTGGCGGAAATGGCCGAGCAGCGTGCGATAGGGCTCGCCCATCGCCAGCCGCCGTTTTTCGCGCTCGGCGTCGTCAGCTTCCGTTAGCGCAATCGTGATCAGGCCGTTGTCATGGCCGGTCATCACCTTGTTACCGCTGGAAGGATCATCGGCGAGGAAGTTGAAGACCAGGCCATGGGCCGAATCCTCGTTGCGTGTCACAAGCGGCAGCCTCCAGCGAAGCAGCGAGTAAAACAGCCGGTGCTTTGCGATCTCCAGTTCACGCCACGCCGACAGGTTTTGAGGAATGGAGAGATCGGGCACGGTGCCATTATGCCGGCAGGCCCGGCAGTAGCGGTCGCTCCCGGCGGGATCGGTCAACCAGTTGCATGCATCCTGCTCCGCGTTGGCGCAGAGAAAACGGACGTTGCCGCCACCGGCCTGCGCCCGCCACCCCTGGCCATCAGGCTCGATCACCGACAGGGTCATCTTTTCGGGAAGAAAAGCCAAACGATGGCCGCAGCGGCCACAACTGCGGTTTTCGAAATAGACGACATTGCCGCAGGACTGACAGACAAAAAGCTTCAAAACATTTCCTCAAAGGCTGTGATTGTTATCGCGCCTGCGAAGACGCCGCAGCTCATCCATCGTTCCAAGTGGTGGAACAATATTGCACAGAGATAGCCAAGGCAGGTTTCCTGTGTGAAATTCGGCGTGCATGACCGGCCCGAACGATACGCTTCCGGAGACCGCTGCTGCGGAAAATCTGCAGCGGAATCTGGAGGAGATTGCGCGCGAACGCGACAAGGCGCATCTCGCGCTACAAGAGCGCGAGACGGAGCTGGCGCGGATCCAGCGCATTGCGCTGGTCGGCGGACTGGAGATCGATTTCCGCGACGGCGTCAAGAACCGCCGCTCTCCGGAATATCTGCTCGTTCACGGGCTGCCCCCTGAGGCCGCCAACGAGACCTACGAGAACTGGGTCGCGCGCATCCATCCCGCCGATCGTCAGCGCACCACCGACCACCTGTTCGAGGTGCTCAAGGGCAACAACGAGGATTACACCGACGTCTATCGCATCATCCGCCCCAATGACGGCGAGAGTCGCTGGATTCGCGTCGCCGCCAAGATCGAGCGCGACAAGACGGGGCGCGCGCTGCGCCTGGTCGGCGCCGACCTCGACGTCACCGACCAGATGCTGGCGCAGGACACCCTGCGTGAGAGCGAGGAACGCTTCCGCCTGATTGCCGACAGCGCGCCGGTGCCGATGTGGGTGACCAAGCTCGACCGCACCCGCTCCTTCGCCAACCAGGCCTATCTCGATTTTCTCGGACTGCCGTTCGAACAGGCCGTCGTGTTCGACTGGCGCAAGGCGCTGCATCCCGACGACCTACCGCGCGTCCTCCAGGAACAGATGAGCGGCGAAGCCTCGCTGAAACCTTTCGTGCTGGAGGCGCGCTATCGCAACGCATCAGGGGAATGGCGCTGGCTCCGGTCGGAATCGCAGCCGCGATGGGATGCGACCGGCAAGCATATCGGCTTCATCGGCATCGCCCACGACATCACCGTCGCCAAGGAAGCCGAGCTCGAGCTGCGCAAGCTCAACGAGACCCTGGAGCGGCGCATCCGCGACCGCACCGCGCAACTTGAATCCAACGAAGCCCAGATGCGCGCCATCTTCGAGACCAGCCTGCAATATCAATGGCTGCTCAATGGCGAGGGCAATCTGCTTTACGCCAACAAGACCGCGCTCGCCGGCATCGGCTCCGATGGTGGTGACGTGATCGGCGCGTCATTCTGGGAGGCGCCGTGGTTCACCACCACGCCCGGCATGGTCGATGCCGTGCATGATGCCTTCAACGCCGTGCTGAAGGGCGCGGAAGTCCGCTTCGATATGATGTTGCAGTTGCCGACCGGCGACCGCTATTTCGATTTTGCGATGCGTCCGCTCTACGACCGCCATGGCGCTGTGACCGGCGCGGTGCCGGAAGCAGCCGACATCACCGAACGCCGACAGGGCGAGGAAGCGTTGCGCCAGTCGCAGAAGATGGAGGCGGTCGGCCAACTCACCGGCGGCGTCGCCCATGATTTCAACAACCTCCTCACCATCATCCGCTCGGCCACCGACTTCCTGCGCCGGCGCGAACTGCCCGAGGAACGGCGCCGCCGCTATGTCGACGCGATATCGGAGACCGTGGAGCGCGCTTCAAAACTCACCGCACAACTCCTCGCCTTCGCCCGCCGCCAGCCCTTGAAGCCGCAGGTATTCAATGTCGGCTCCCAGGTCGAGAACGTGGCCCAGCTCGTGCGTCCCCTGGTCGGCGCCGGCATCCAGATCGAGATCGAGATCGGCGACGCCGATGCCTACACCATCGCCGATCTCGGACAGTTCGAGACCGCGCTGTTCAACCTTGCCAGCAATGCGCGCGACGCCATGAGTGGCGAGGGTCGGCTCAGAATCGCCGTGCACAAGGTCGCCGCGATCCCTGCCCTGCGCGCCCAGCCGGCACGCGCCGGCGACTTCATCGCGGTCTCGCTCACCGACACCGGCAGCGGTATTGCGCCACAGAATATCCACGCCATCTTCGAGCCGTTCTTCACCACCAAGGAAGTCGGCAAGGGCACGGGCCTCGGGCTCAGCCAGGCCTTCGGCTTTGCCAAGCAATCCGGCGGCGATATTGCGGTCGCGAGCACGCTCGGACTTGGCGCGACCTTCACGATTTACCTGCCGCAGGCGACTGCGCCGACTGACGCTGCGGAAAGCGCTGCGATCCGAAGCGAGCCCGCGACCACCGGGCGCGGCTATCGCGTCCTGCTGGTGGAGGACAATGACGAGGTTGGCGCGTTCTCGACCGAGCTCCTGGAGGATCTGGGTTACAACGTCCGCCGGGTTGCGGACGCGGCCGCCGCACTCGCCATCCTCGACAGGGACGAGTTCGCCGTCGATCTCGTCTTCTCCGACGTCATCATGCCGGGCATGAACGGCGTCGAACTCGCCGGCCTGATCCGCGAACGTTATCCCGGCCTGCCCGTGGTGCTCACTTCAGGCTACAGCAACGTGCTCGCCGAGAACACCCACCACGGCTTCGACCTGATCCAGAAACCTTACTCGGTGGAATTGCTGTCGCGCATCCTGAGAAAGGCGATCGCCGAGCGGACGCCGGTGGTTCGGTGAGCCGCAGCCAAGCTATTCCGGATCGACGCCAGATATCCGAAACTGAATTTTTCGCGATACCTAATCTGACTCTCGCCAGCTTTTCTCTCGTGCGGCGAGCCATAGATTACTCTTGCAACGCGGTCCGGCGCCTATAACGCCAGAAGCACCACCCAAAAGCGATCCCGATAGCGGCGAGCTTCGTCAATGCAAGGCCGACCGTTTGGTAGCTCCCGTTCATCAGAATGGCCCAAACAATCGACAAAATGAACTTCGCCAAAAACCAGCAGAGGCCGAACTCGACCAGCACGCTCAGAACTCTTCGATTCATCAGAGATCGAATCGTAGGTGCCGGATCGATAGCTTGAGGCGACGTTGTGTTTGAAGGTTCCGGACTCAACGCTAGCACTGCATCAAGGACGGGTTCGACGTCGGGCGAGGATCGACTGCTGGCGATGAGCCAGATTGTCAGCCCGATTCCGAGACCTGCCGTGGCCCAAAAGTAGACCAAAGTCGGCAGGATGATGGTCCTGTTGGACGGGGTGGACTCGGTCAACGCTCCCACCACAGTGACAACGGTCAACAGATTCAACATCACAGCCAATAGCCAAAGTCCGGCTGAGGGCTTCCACTTCAGACCTGCCGGAACCAACAATCCGGCAATTAAGCCCAGAATGTTCGGACCGAGGACGAGCGCTTTTAGCAAATCTGAAACCATGACGGCCCCGAGGCTCGGGCTTGGACCAGACCAACATCTTACGACGTAGCGATCCAGATCGCTTTCTCTTTCTGGTTGAATGGTTTCAGGAGTTATAAAAACATCGGTGGTCCGGCAATCGTCGAACCACGGCCTCGCCGGTTATCTCCGCTCCAGTCCGGCGTAATGCATGCCGCTGAACGGGCCGACATGAACGCCCGTCTGCATGCACTCGTTCCTCGCCAGGTAGCAGGCCAGGCCGTCTTCCTGGCGCCTGCTGGCAGCGCGCAGGCACGATGCGGCGTAGGCGGTGCAGGTGCGCGGAAGGGCGTTCAGCCTCGTGTAGTACCGGTAACGCGCGGAGCGCCCGCCATCGGATGACATGCAGCATTTTCCGTTCATCCTGCTGGCCGATACCGACGCAAGGTCCGACGATACGGCGACCGCGGCGAGTACGATCGACAGCGCGATAGAGAGCGGTTTCATGGCTTCTTCCTTTTTGTTTGCTGATTTCATGGCTAGACCAGTCCAGAGATCGGTTGCACATCGGCGCTACCCGGAAACACGCTTTCCGCCAGCGCGCGTTCTTCGACGCGCAGATGATCCCTGAGCAGGCCTTTGAGGACGGCACGCAGATCGGTGGTCGGCTTCAGGTCGCGCCCTTCAAAGAGCTGTGCGGCCTTCAACCCCGGCCAGTCGGCGATGACGCGTCCGCCGGCCAGCGCACCGCCGGCCAGGAATGCCACCGTGGCGGTGCCATGGTCGGTGCCGTCGGTGCCGTTGATGCGCGCGGTGCGTCCGAACTCGGTGACGACAGCGACCGCCGTCTCCCGCCAGGCCTCACCCATGCCGCTCTCGACCGCGGCGATCGCGCCATCGAGTGCACCGAGCAGATTGGCGAGCTGGCCCACGGCCGCCCCCTCGTTCATATGCGTGTCCCATCCGACATAGCCGAGTGCACCGACGCGCGGTCCGTCGGGCTTGGCGAGAAAGCGCGCGGCGGCGCCGGCGGTCTCGGCAAAATAGGTGCGGATGCGCGCGGCGATCGGCGTGCCCAGCGATGCTTCTTCTGTCATGGGATCGACAACCACAGCCGTACCGCCGAGCCCGGCGAGACGCTGCCGCTCGGCGAGCACGGATGCGAGCTTGGCATCCGTGTGCTGATAGAGATCGAGCAGGCGCGCCTGCGTGTCTTCACTGGCCGGCAGCAGTCTTTGCGGCGCCCAGGACAGGATCGGGGCCTGGCCGCGCACCATGAGCGGCGTGATCGTGCCGATGCCGATGGCGCGGCTGCCGCCGGGATTGACTGATCCGTTCGGCTCAAGGGCGAGAAGCGCGCGATTGAGCCAGCCGGAATCGACCGCGCCGGGACGGTTGATGCCGCTCTCGAGCACGTCCTGGCCGTCAAAATGCGAGCGCTCGCGATAGGGCGTGGCGGTGGCGTGCACGATCGCGGCCTGCTTGGCCTGGTAGAGGCGGTGAAAATTCGGCATCGCCGGATTGAGCGCGAAGAAGGAATCGAGCGGCAGCGCCGGCGTCTTGCCGTCCAGCACCAGTGCACGGTCGCCGCGCAGGCCGATCCAGTCGGGATCGCCCACTGGCGCGACCGCGCCGAGGCCGTCGAGCGCGCCGCGCAGGATGATGACGAGCAGCCGCGGGTCGCGCCCCTCGGCGCGCGCGAGCCGTGGCATCTGCGACCAGGCAAACAGCGCGCCGGAGCCGAGCAGCATTTCACGCCGGGTGACCAGATGCGCCATACTCACCTCCTCTGGAAATCCGCCGACATGAACAGCAGCGCCAGCGCCTGCTGGCGGCTTTCGGCGCGGCTCACGGCTTCGCTCAATTGCGGCGATACGGACCAAGCGAACACGTTGCGGATGATCTCATCGGGGTCGGCCTTGCCCGCGACGCGCTCGGCGAAAATATTGGCGACGTCGAGCCGGCGTCCGATGCCGTCGATCCAGCTGGCTTCGTCGTCAGGAAAACCCTTCGGTGAAGACGGTCGCCACAAGGGCTCGCCGAGCACAGCCTGCCCGCCGGTGTACCGCTTGGCATCCACTTCCGTGATGCCGGTGGCGCGCACCATGCCGATGACCCATTCGCTCGGGCGCTTCAGCTTGGTCGGCGGGCCGGCCCAGGCCTCAGACGACAGCACCATCGTCCGCGCGACTTCCTTGAGGTCGCCCGAAGAGTCCAGAAACGCTTTCGCCATCCGCTCGACCAGCGCCGGCGGCGGCGTGTCGGCGACGAAGTAGGTCGCAAGCTTGGTCGCGAGATGTGTCGCGGTGGCAGGGTTGACCGCGAGATCCCGAAGCACGTCCTTCGCCTGTTCGACCCCTTCGGCCTCATAGAGCTTGCCCAGCACCTTCTGCGGACCCGGTTCATGCAGGCGTGGATTGAAGCTGAACTCGCCGCCATGCTCGGGATTGTCGCCCGGCGGCACCAGCGTCCAGCCGGTGTAGGAATTGGCGAAGGCGATGACGTCGTCCTGGGTGTAGCCCGAGCGGACGCCGAGCGTGTGCAGCTCGAGCGTCTCGCGCGCGAGGTTCTCGTTGAGGCCGCGGCTGCGGTTGATGCCGGCGACCGAATTCGCGCCCATCGAGCCGAGATTGTCGAGAAAGAACAGCATTGCCGGATGGCCCTCGACGGCAAGCAGCATGTCGGCGAAACGGCCGAGCACGTGGGGGCGGATCGCCTCGCGCTCATAGGCGCCGGACATGCTGCGGATCTTGTCCGCCGAGATGCAGAAATGGTTGGACCAGAACCAGACCAGCCGCTCGGTGAATCCGATATTGGCTGACAGCGCCGCCTCGGCGCGCAGCTTGGCTTCATCGAGATAGATCTGCCGGCCGGGGTCGGGCACCGCCTCGGCGGCTGCCTTCATCGCTGCGTCGCCGGCGCCTTCCGCCGTCCCTGCCGCAGTCCCCTCCATCATCATGGGCGCGGCAGCCATTTGCTGTTTCGCCTGCTCCGATGCGCGCTTGGCAAGCACGATCTTGGACTGCCGCCTGGCGTTGGCGTCGGTCACCGTGTGGTACGCCTTCGCGCTCGACGGCAGCGCCGCAGCGGCGGCCGGATACGCCGGCGGATGATCGAGCTCGGCGAGCAGCGCCTCGCGCGGATCGGCCACGATCGCCTCGACCGATCCCAGCCGCGGCCCCATGCCGAAACGGTTGAGCGCCAGCACGGCCTTGGCGGCGGCCTCGTTGCCGATCGTGGAATCCTGCTGCCGGACCATCATGGCTTGGTTCTTCCGCGTTACTGAACGTAGTGCTACGGTTTGTAGCATTACGAGTTCACGTCGGCAAGCCGGATTCCGCGGTGGGTTGTTCCCCACTCCCGCCCTCTTGTCCGCCGAAAGCGGATCGCGGGAGAGGTGAACGCGGATGCTAGTATTGCGGGCCGAGCGCGATGCGGGCGACCGCGCCGTTGCGAGCAAGGCCGATCCGCCACTCCGCCGTGCCGTTGGCGAAGCTCGCCATGTAGATGTTCATACCGGTACGGGTGAGACCCCGGAACGACAGCGCCCGCAACTCGCCGAGCTTGCGCACGACCGCCTGATCATAGGGAAGCTGCAGCCTCGTCCAGTCCGCAAGCTCCGGCGTCATGTGCTCGTAGTTCGGCTGCCCCTGGCTGAGCCCGATGATGTATTCGCGCAGGCCTTCCTCGCTGCCGGCTTGCGGCGCGTTACGCGAGGGCTTATTCGAGCGCACCGGCATGTCCGTTCCGCCAGCTTCGATCGGGTGGTAGCGCGTGTCCTGCCCCGGCAGCACGACCTGAAGGCATTGCCCCGAACGATCCGTGACGACCCACGGACTGTTCACGGAAGTCAGGATCACCGACCACTTGCTGTCCGCGATGGTGCCATGCTCGGTGCGGCCCCCGTTGCGGTCCAGATTGTAAATCTGGATATCGCTCCCGGTATTATTGAACAGCGTGATGTGAATCGGGATGTTGTCGCTCGGCGGCTTCAGGCTTGCTTCCTTGCCGCATTCCACGGCACCACCTGGCTCGTCGTTGCCGTCGGCATGTATAACGACATCTCTGACCTTGCCGTCGCCCGCCAGCAACACGCGGAACTCCGCCGAGCCATTGGCGAACTTCACGCCGTAGATGTCATAACCGGCCCCACCGACGCCGCGGAAGAAGATCTGGTCAACCGCGCCGAATGAAACGAGCATCGCCTGCAGATCCGGCAACTGCCGGCGGATAATGGCGGCAAGGCCTTCGCTCATGCGATCATAGTTTGGCGTACCGCGCTTGATGTCCTCAATCCCGCGCAGGACGGCTTCACGACTGCCCGGCGCCGGCGTCTGCTCCGCAAAGCGGCTAGAGACTTCGGCGACGCGACGTGCAAAGGCCGCTTCCGCCCCCCTCGCCTGCTCGGCATCGACGCGTGGCGCAATCCGCGGTCCGTATACGGGATCCTGGAACAGGATGCGATTGATTTCAGCTTTATCGTCGCGCAGGAAAATGACGACCTCGCCATTCTCCCCGACAAATGCATCGGTGCCGCTTGCAGCGAGCTCGCCGGGCGCACGGCCGGTGTCTTGCGCCAGCACATGATCGCCCTCTCGCGTCACCGCAAGCACCCGGGTCGGCGTCAGCCGGTACCAGCCGACATATTGATCGGGCCGCGACTTGTCGGAGGCGACCGTTTCACCGGACAGCTCGGCGATGCGAACCGCGCGCGCTTCGTGGCCATGCTGGCGCAGCGCGAGCTCTTTCGATTGCGGGTCATAGCCGCCGGCGAAGGTGATCTCGCCGGCCGCCGCCGAATAGGAATAAGTCCCATACTTCATCGCGGCCAAACGCAGCCGCCGCGCGCCTGTCACCTGCCCGAACAATTCATCGCCCTCGCCCGAGATCGCGAACACCGCGCCCGAGCCCATTCCATAGAACGCCGTGTGCAGCGGCCGGTGTGCTGTCGCCGCACCATCGGTGGCGGCATCGACGGCATGCGCGGCAGCCGGCACGGTCCGATACGCGATCGATCCTGCAGAGACGATAACGAACGGCAGGATCACCGCGACGATCGAGAAGCGCTTCCGCCAGCCGAGCCGCGGCGGCAAGGTCGCGGCGGCGAGGATGATCTCGATGCGGGTCGGGACCGTAAAGCCACGCGCCATTTCCAGCGCCAGGGAATTTCCTTGGGCTTTTCCCTGCGCGCCCTGCACCAGTTCGAGTAGCACTTCCGCGTAAGATACCCGGTCGGAAAGCGCCTCGATGGCGCGGTCGTCGCTGATGATTTCGGCAAGTTCCGCAAGCCGCGCGAGCTGCCACCACGCGAAGGGGCTGAACCAGAACAGCACGCGATTGAGCGAGGCCAGCAGCAGAAGGTAGAAGTCGCCATTGGCGACATGCGCGCCCTCATGCGCGAGCACCGCCTGCCGCTTGGTCGCATCCCAATCGATGTAATCGGGCGGGACCAGGATCGTGGATCCGACCGTGACCGGCCCGGTGATACCGGAGCTCGCGCGCACGTCCCAATCATCAGTCCATTTCTCGTGGAGCGGCCGCGACGCGCGAACGATGCGCCAGGTCAGGTGCAGGCCGAGCGCCAGTCGCAACAGCATGAAAGCGGCGACGAGCACGTACAGGACGGTGGCGACCATCCACCAACTGACGGCGGTGCCATGGTGGCCGGGGTGGCTCGTTGCCACGCTCACGCCGCCCTCAAGCGCTGGCAACGCAGGAAGCGCTTCCGGCCGCAGCAGCTCGGCGGACGGCAGGGCTTCCAGCGGCGGCATCGGCGGCGCCTGCACGGTGAAAGTTACCGTCGTCCAATGCATCAGCAGCGGCATCGACAGCGATGCCAGCAGCACCATGATCCATGCGGTCATGTGCGCGCTCGGAATTCGCACCCGGAAGAGCTGGAGCCCCAGCCACACCGCGCCCCCCAGCACAAAGGCGCGCAACGCCGATTCCGCCAGGATCGACAGCATCATTTTTTCGCTCCCCTGGATTTGCTCTTCGCCACCTTGTCGGCCAGCATGCGCAGTTGCTTCTGATCGAGCATGGCGGTGTCGACCATGCCGACCAGCACTTCCTCGATCGAGCCGTTGCAGAACCAGTCGACGACGCGCTGCACGGCTTTCGCCGCGACGCGCCCGCGCGCCTCGGCGGCGCGGTAGACATAGGTGCGCCCGTCCACCGTGTGCGTCGTGTAGCCCTTCTCCTCCAGCCGCCGCAGCACGGTGCGAACGGTCGACTCCTTGAGCTTGCGCGAAAGTCCCTCGCGGACGACTTCCGCCGTCACCGGACCCTGGGCCCACACCAATTGCATAACCTCGCGCTCGAGGTCGCCCAGCTCGGGAAGGCGATCGTCCATGTCGGCTCCTTGCGGTCGTTGTAGTCCGGTCTTGTAACGCTACACAGCGTCGCATACAGCGCAGGGTTGCGCAATGGCCTTTACGAGCTGCTGCCGTAGCCCTTCCGGTTCTTCACAGCCGGACTCGACGCGACAAGTGGAACCGGTTTTCTCGCTCGAAGTCTTACCCGACCGCCTTGAAAATTGCGCGTTCCTCGTCGAACGGCCACGCTTTAGCCAAACTGCATTGGGTGTTTGGTGGAGGCGTCGACGCAGTCGAATGCGAATCGCCCTCTTCTTGGGGAAATTGCTCGGCGAGCAAGGTTCCCCAGCCGCGTTTTCAAGCGCCCACGCAAAGGCTTGTGATGGAAAGCGCAGGGTTCGGGAAGGCCAGGTTCCCAGCGTTTGGCAGCGCCCAAAGTGCGGCCACCTACTTGGTCGAACTTCTGCTGGTCGCCGCGATCTATGTTGGTGTGGCCGAGTCCGCGCGATTGCTCCCCGCCATGAATCCCGCCGTTACGCCGTGTTGGCCGCCCACCGGGTTTGCACTCGCGCTGGTGTTGCTGCGCGGCTACCGGATTTGGCCTGCGGTCCTGGCGGGCGCCGCGTTCCCTCACCTCCTCGCCGGCCGATCGGTTCTGGAGTTTGGTTCCGTCGGGCTCGGCGCGCTCCTCGCAGCGTTAGCCGGAGCGTGGCTGATCAGTCGGCGGGCGAACGACCACCAGGTGTTTGGAACCCCCAGGACCGTCGCAAAGTTTGCCGGCATTTGCCTGGCGCCGACCACGATGATCAGTTCAGGCATCGCGCTCGCAGGATTCATTCTCGCGGGCGAGCCGGATTTGCCCAACCCCGTCGTCACCTGGTCGACCTGGTGGCTTGCGGACGCGGCCGGGACCTTGCTGATTGCCCCGGCCTTCCTGCTTTGGGGGATCATGCCCCTGGCCGGTTCTTCCAAATGGCACGTTTTGGAATCGATCGCAGTGTCGGCCCTCGCCGGCATGATCGGGATCGTGGCTTACAGCCCGCTCATCGGCAGCGACCTGATCAGCAACGATCTCAACGTGCACCTGCCGTATCGAAGCCTCCTGGGCTTTCTGGTCTTTCTGCCCTTGATGTGGGCCGGCTTGCGCGGCCATCGCCGCAGCGTCGCCACGGCCGCGCTCATTTTCGTCGGCATGGCCGTGTGGGGCTTTTGCGCAGGCAACGATCCATTTCCGAAAGCGGATCTGAGCGGAGCCCTGCTATCGCTGTTCGTCCTTGCGGTCAGCGTCTCGGTGCCGCCCCTGGCTGTGGCTGCCGCAATGGCGACACGCCAGGACACCGAGGCGCATCTGCTTTCCGTTCAGGATCAGCTGAACCGTCAGCTTGAACGGAAAACCCTGGCGCTGGAAAGCATCAGACGCCACTTCCACATTCTGATCGAGGGCGTCGTCGATTATGCGATCTTTGCGCTCGACAAAGAGGGACACATTACCAGCTGGAACAGCACCGCACAGAAAATCACCGGCTATACCAGGGAAGAGATCGTCGGCAAGCATTTCGGAATATTTTACCGACCCGATGAACGCCGCGCGGGCGCACCAATGCGCGCCTTGGAGTCGGCGGTCCAACGCGGCAAGCACGAGGTTGAGGGCTGGCGCATCAAGAAGAACGGCACGCCGTTCTTCACCACCGGCTCGGTCTCTTCGAGCCACGATGACAGCGGAAACCTGATCGGGTTCATCAACGTATTGCGGGACGCCACCGAGCGACGCGATGCGGAGGAGAAGCTGGTCGAGGCGCGCGAGCAGCTCGCGATGTCCCAGAAGATGGAAGCGATCGGCAAGCTGACCGGCGGCATCGCGCACGACTTCAACAATCTGCTGATGATCATCGGAGGCAGCGCCCAGATCTTCGCGCGCCTGCTCGATCCAAAACTGCCAAGAGCGATCGAGGCGATACAGAACGCGGCCAAACGCGGAGAAAGCCTCACGCGCCAATTGCTGACATTCTCTCGCCGTCAGCATCTCAGCCCCACGATTGTCGATCTGAATGCGTCGATCAAGAATATGCGGACCATGATCGAGAGCTCGCTGCGCGGGAACATCGTGTACAACGAGAACATCGGCGAGGGTGTCGCGCAAATCAGGGTGGACCTCGCCGAACTCGAGCTTGCGATCGTCAACATCGCCGTCAATGCCCGTGACGCCATGGAAAACGGCGGCACCTTCACGGTTACCGTCAACGGTGTGACCGTGGACCAGCAAACCGGCGAACACCGCCCCGGCGACGCTTTCTTTGCGATTGCGTTCAGCGATACCGGCACCGGCATTCCGCCGCATCTTCTGTCCAAGATGTTCGATCCGTTCTTCACGACCAAGGAAGTCGGCAAAGGGACCGGGCTCGGTCTGTCCCAGGTCTACGGCTTTGCGCACCAGGCCGGCGGAACGGTGAACGCGGACAGCAAGGTCGGACAGGGAACGACGATCACCATCTATTTGCCGGCCTGTGCAGACGAGCAAAAAATCGCCGATGACCCTTCCGCAGCCAGAACAAAGGCACGGCAGTCGCAGCGGCGAATGGTCCTCGTTGTCGACGACAACGCCGATGTGGCGGATGTGACATCGTCGCTGTTCGAGCAGCTCGGCTATGAGACCATCTATCGGGATTCGGCCGAGGCCGCATTGCAACTGATCGAGAGCGGCACAAAGGTCGATCTCGTCTTCAGCGATATCGTCATGCCAGGCACCATCGATGGCGTGGGGCTGGCGAGAGAGATCCGGTCGCGATATCCGACTCTGCCGATCGCGCTGACGACCGGTTACAGCGATGCGGCCAAGGCGGCCCCCTCGAACTTACGAATACTTCGCAAGCCGTTCGACACCGAGGCCCTGAGGGATTTCATCCAGGACATTACCTCTCCGAAATTGGTGAGGTCATCCGGCGGGCCACCGACCAACGCTTCGCGCCGGAATTGACGAGCGCGCGTCGCGGCGGATACCCGGCGCGCAGCCGCGTCCGTCAAATCTGACGGGCCTGCTTGCGAACCTCGTTTGCGATCGGCCTTAAGGCTTCCGGAGCGGCATGGCCGACCAGGCTGTAACCCAAGCCGTCATCTGCCCAGGCGAAGCCGGCGACATCGCCCTGCGATTGCGGCGTCATGGGTGCGTTCTGGTCGACGCTGCTCATCGGGCGCGTCATGACGACCAGCCGGCTGCCATGGTCATCGTCATACATGAACATCGCCGCCGGACCGTGCTGGGTAGCAACGAGGCGCCCTCCCATCAGCCGGTAGCCCGAGGTGGCCAGGTCCGGCACTTTCACCTGATGATGCAGCCGGTCGGACACCCATTGCACGAGCTCAGCACTGTCGGAGGCGCGAACCTCGACAGGCCGGACCCGGTCCGGTGCGTAGACGTTGTAGGAAGCGTTGGCCTCCTGGGCGAGTGCGACCAGCCCTTCCGGCGAAGTCTGCAGCTCGCCGCGCATGGTCCAGCCACCGAGGCCGCCGATGCTCAGGAACAGCATCGCCGCCATCGCCCATCGGACCATCGAAGGCCGCCGCGCGCGCTGTTCGATGATGCGCGACAGGATGAGCTCCGCCGGCAGGGGCTCGTCGGCGATCGGCGCCAGTGCCGCGCGCAACGCTTCGCGCTGATCGGTGAAGGCACCGATGCGCTTGGCGACGTCGGGATGTTCGTCGAGATAGGCGGCCACCTCCGTCCGCCGCTCCGGCTCGAGCGCACCATCGACATAGGCGTGGAGATCGTCTTCCGTGATCGGCCGATGGTTCATTTCATACTCCGCAGTGGCACGACGTTTCCGCTCGTCCCTGTGACACCCTCGATTTCCTGCTGCAACCTTTCGCGCGCGCGCGAAAGACGCGACATCACTGTTCCGACGGGGACGCGCAGCACCTTGGCAGCGTCCGCATAGGAAAGATCCTCTACCGCAACCAGCAGCAGCACGGTTCGTTGCTCCTCCGGCAGTTTCGCGAGCTTGTTCAGAACGTCCTGGTACATCACCCGGTGCTCCTGAGAGGCGGCCTCGCCAAAATGGCCCTCGCTGGTCTCATCGATCGTCACATGCCTGCCGCGCGCGGCATTTTTGCGAAACTGATCGACCGCGAGGTTGTGAAGGATGGCAAACAGCCACGCGCGAACGCTGCCGTCGCCTCGCTGCTGCCACCGGCTGACGGCCCGCTCCAGGCAATCCTGCACCAGATCATCTGCGGCCGCCCGATTGCGCACAAGCGCGCGAGCATAACGGCGGAGCGCGGGAATCAGCGGTTCGACCTGCAGCAGCATGTCCTTCATCGCGCGCTCCGCCTGCAGCTTGCCCTACTCTATCATCACTGGGCCTGCACCTGTACCGCCTGTTCGAGCTTCGTTGGATCGCCGGGGGCAATGACCAGGTAGCGCCGCGCGGTGCCTTCTGGAGCGCTGACAATTTGCCTGATGGGACCGGTGGCATTGACGATTGCCGATCCCGCCGGATTGGTCATGAACGCGGCGAGTGGCTCGAGCGAACCGCTGCCGTCAGCGTGATCGGCCAGCGCCAGCACGTATTTTTGCTTCGGCTCCAGACCCGTCACCGACGCCTGCACGACCTGGATCAGGCCCTGATCGAACAGCGAGACGCTGGTCGGCGCCTGCCCTTCCCCTGATCCGCCCGTCGCCCTGAGCACAAGGTGCGCGGCCTGGCCCGCAATACCGAGCGCCTGCAGGTTTTGACGATCGTCCGGATCCGGGGCGGCGTTCGGGACATAGGCGATCGCCTGTGGCGCCTGCCCGATCGGGATATTGGCGATCACCGTGTCGGTCGCGGTATCGATCGCCGCAAGCGCGTCATCATTCTCGAGCCCGACATAGACCCGGCTGCCATCGCCCGACGGCCACACACCGTGCGGAAGATTGCCGACCGGGATGGTCGCGACTTCCGAGAAATCATCGGTGCGGAACACCTTGACCTGGTTCAACCCGCCGATCGTGACATAGGCAAACGTGCCCTTCGCGGTATGGGCGAAATTGACGTGGTTGGTGATCGGACCGGTGTCGATGGTCTTGATCAGGTTGAACGGCGGCTTTGCATCGAACACCTGCGTCTTGCCGGTGTCCTTGAGCGTGAACCACACCTGCTTGCCGTCCGGGGACGCGGCGATGTTGGGACAGAACGGGCTCTCCTGCTTCACCTTGGCGATGATCTTGTGATCGGCAATGGAAACGACGTCGGTCTCCGGGTTGAAGGACGAGCAGATGTAGCCGTATTTGCCGTCGGGCGAGAAGATCTGCATCCCCGGTCCGCTCGGCGTGATGATGCGGGTCTTCTCCATGAACGTCTTGCTGTCGATCACCGAGATGTAGTTCTCGCCACGCACGGTGACCCAGACTTCCCGGCCATCCGGCGTGAAGAATGCCTCATGCGGCGAGCGGCCGACATAGGTCACGTGCTTCACGGCATTCGTGGCCGTGTCGATGAAGGTCACGGAATTCGATCCGATCGAAACCACCGACAGCGTCCGATGATCGGGCGAATAGCCGAGTCCATGGACGAGAACCTGGCCCTTGTAGAGCGGGCTGAAGTTGGCGGGCTGCGGATCGCCGAGCTTGATGACGCCGAGCAGCTTGTTGTCGACAGGGTCCGTCACCGAGAGCGTGTTCGAGAACTGCTCGGCCGCGTAAACCCGGTCGTGATGGCTGATCGCAACGTCGGGTGCGGACAACGCGCCGGGCGCCTGGCCGGCCCACGCACTGGTGCAGGTCGCAAGGATCGTGCCCGCGAGAAGAGTGCTCTTCCAGATCGTCATTGGTTGCTCCTAGTGTTTCATTCCCGGCGACATGTCCATCTGCATGCCGGAGTGGTGATGCTCGACCGGAGCCGAGGCTGATTGAGTAGAGGCTGGTTGCTGTTGCGTCGGAGCGGGCGCGGTCTCCGTTGCCGGCTCGCCAATGGCGAGCTTCATGGCTGCGATTTCCTGCATCTGGTCGACGATGATCTCCTGCGCGATGCGCCGCAGCTGCTCGTTCTTGCCGTAGCGCAGCTCGATGACCGCCATGTCGATCGCGCCTTGATGGTGAGGATTCATCATGGCGACGAAGTCGCGGTCGATGTCGCCGGACGGCTTGATCGTCATGCCGTTCATCATCTTCGTCATCGCATCATCGTTCTCTTTCAGGAACGCCGTCTCATCGACGGCTGCGGCCGCCACCGGCGGCGCGGCGGGATGAGCTTCCTGCGCCATCAGATGCGACGGAACGGCAAAGGCGATCAGAAGGCGCGCCCCGAGGAGCGCAGTGCCGAGACCAGGTCTCGGCAGCTTGCTTGGAAGGATCGCCAGGATCCTGCGAATGGATGTCTGGTACATGTTTGACCTCTTGGTGCTTGCGATGAGGACTGGCAGGCGCCCTCCTCCGTCAGAGCGGTTAATCCCGCTCGCGCATGCCCGGCATCATGGGCACGCATTCGCCGAGGCCACCCGCCGCGGTCGCCTCGCATTGACTGCGATTGCTGAACGAACAATCAACACCGGCGGTGTCGCTTCGCAGACACCACGTATCGAGATTGCCATGCGCGAAGACGGCAGTCGTCGCCGGCCGAAGCACGGCAGAGTGCGCTTCAGGAGCAAACACAAGGGGCAGACACGCAACAACGAGCGCCGTGGCGACCCCGCGAAATGAAGGACGGTACATTATGAACTCCAAAGTTTGGTTGCGTTGAGGGTGTGACGTAGTGCGGCCCGTCCTATTCCATCGCACCCCGCAAGATTCTGGAGTGCAGATGCTCGGAACTTGAAAAGCGCAGCGATTGCAGGGGCAAAGGGCTGCCAGACGGCCCGATCACAGGTCCGTTAGCACGACACGCGGCATTGGGCTGAGCGATGCGCGGCTCAGCTCGTGCCTCCCCCGGCACGATGAACTTGAGCCGGACAGGCGCGACTAATCGCGTGATCGGATCAAAGGAGCCAGAACATGAAGGCCAGGACATCCTGGATCGCCCTGCTCGTTGTCTGCAGCATCGGCGTCTGCAGCGCCGCGGCCGCCGTGCAGCCGGCGGCTCCGCCCGCGGGCTACACGATCGAGGAGAAATACACCCAGAAGTCGCCGGACGGCTCGGTAACGATCGAGCAATATGTGAACAAGGATACGGACGAGTGGAAATGGCAGTTCTGGGCGCGCTGGCAGAACACATTCACGCTGCTTGATGCGGAGCCGGCCCTCTATCCCGCGGATTTCATCTTCACCAACGATCTGAAATGGATCGTTCGCGTGCAAAAGATCGGCTCGGGCACCTCCACGCTCCATCTGTACCTCCTCACGCCCCAGGGTTTTTCGCGCGCGAGCAGCAAGCCGCTCGGCGATCTCGCGTGGGACTACATGAAGACGCGGCCCGATTGGCGAAAGCTGGTGAAGGCGCCGGAGTATCACGACTCGGCGTATCTGCTGAAGGGACTTGAGGAGAACTATCGCGGGTTCGGCGTCGATTGGCCGGCGAACCGCTATCTTGTGATCTCCCTGTCGGCGGATGCCGACGTCAAGGGCCGCAAACCCATGCAGACCGGCGTGGTGAATGGCTGGCACTGCCGATATGACTTGCAGACCGGCAGGTTCGACGTGCCGACACTTTTTTCAGCCGACAATGCGAAGGTCGTCGTGCCGGAGTGACGGGGCTTTTGAACTGCAATTGCAGCAAAAGAAGCCCCGCCTTCCAATGAGACATGGAAGGCGGAGTTCGAGTTAAACTGGGTAGGTAGGTAACCTGAAGACCCGCTCATCAACCATGAGCGGTAGCGATCTCATTTAAATATTCTATCGACGACCATGGAAGATGAATGTGATTGCGGGCATCGGGAAAATGTCCCGATCAAATCGGGACTGCCTTGGAGTGCTGCGCAGTGTAGTCAATTGTTGGCAGTATTCAGCCGGCGATCGTTTCGATTACCGCAAAATGCGAGACAGCGAGGATTGCGCGTCAACATAAGATGCGATCCTGGCAGGGGTCATGACGCTTACCACGAGTGCAATGACGGCGATGATGAGGGCAGCTATCGAGACGCGAGCCTGTAGTCGTGCTGCTGCCGCCGCGTCACTTGCCGCATAGGAAGCAGCGCGAGCGATATCACTGGCGTCGCGTGCGACGGCAAGTTGCTGCTTGCTGACTTCTTCTTCGAATAATCTGCTGGTGTCCGGTTGTTCAAACTCGTCATGATGGCGCTGATCGGTCACGACGCTCACTCCAACGCCCCCACATTCCGAGCAGTAATTTTGATTTGTGTCTTATTTGGTCCGAGGTTGAGGCTCGCAAGTCGACAGCCTGAGTGATCTGCTCTCACCGCGCATATGATAGTCGCGAGCAACATGGCTCTTTGCTTTGGTATGCATCGTGCCTTCTGGGCCTGTTGACACCCTCAATCCTGTCTCGATAATCGCCTGCAAGCAAAATGCTGTCCGACGGAGCACGCCCGCAGAGGTGGCCCGTGAGGGAGGAACAATGAGCAGCACGCCATTGCCGCAAAGCCCGGCTTTTGCAGCCAAGGGCGAGCCCTGGTACCATGAGCTGTCATCCGCATGCTGGCGCTCGTTGGCGTTGGCGGGAACAGCCTGGGCTTTTGACGTATTCGACTCGTTCCTGCTGTCACTGACAATGCCAGCCCTCGTCGCGGTCTTCTCCCTGTCGAAGGCAGATGCCGGCGCGATCGGCAGCATACTCGCCGCCGGCCTCGTATGCGGAGGGATCGCGTTTGGATGGGTCGCCGATCGCATCGGGCGCGTGCGCTCGCTGGTGATCTGTGTCGCGCTCTACTCATGTTTTTCCGGCGCGACGGCGTTCGCACCCTCGGCTGGTTGGGTGGCGCTACTGCGCTTTTGTGCGGGTCTCGGCATGGGCGGCGCCTGGACATCCGGAGCCGCGCTGGTAGCGGAGACTTGGCCGTCCAAATACCGTGGTCGAGGTGG